>ENA-OQJH01000091-OQJH01000091.1-human-gut-metagenome-genome-assembly--contig:-NODE-91-length-50784-cov-6.418343_pt1 | contig 50784 bp, 77 predicted proteins | sample MGYA00242597_ERZ504763 | MGnify/ENA primary metagenome ERZ504763 (study PRJEB26092, sample SAMD00036359) | human gut metagenome | host: Homo sapiens | study: EMG produced TPA metagenomics assembly of... | reverse complement strand
CGGCGCGGCCCAGCCTTGCCAGCAGCGGCGCGCAGAACAGGATAGAGGCCCGCATTTGTCCCGCCGTTTGCCCCGGCAGAGTGCTGTTGGCAGGCGGACCGGAGAGCACTGCATCACTGCCCTCCCACCGGGCGGCACAGCCCACGCCCCGCAAAAGCGCCATGCAGTGTTCTACATCCGCAAGGCGGGGCACAGCCTGGAGCCGCACCTCTCCCGTGCAGAGCAGCGACGCTGCAAAAAGCGGCAGAACGCTGTTTTTCGCCGCCGGAATTTTTACGTTTCCGTTCAGCGGGCGGCCCCCTGTCACCACGATCCGTTCCTCCATGTCCGTGCCCCCATTCCGCAAAAGATACCCCACCGTATGCAAAACAGGGCCGGAGTGTGAGGCGGACAAGTTTGTTTTGTAATTTATAGCATCCTCGCCCTCTCAGGCGCTTCGCGCCAGCTCTCCCAAAGGGAGAGCCTTTGGCAATTCAACTTTATGTTTTCTATTCCGTCAGGTCTCACCTCTTGATACGGATAGGACAATACCCATCTCTCCCAACAACATCATCAAGCTCGTTCCTCCGGAGGAGAAAAAGGGCAGGCTGATGCCGGTGTTGGGGATGGTATTGGTGACCACGGCCACATTGAGGACAGCCTGCAGGGCCACCTGCACGGTAAAGCCCACCACCAGCAGCGCCCCAAAACGGTCGGGGGCATGGGCGGCAATGGTGATGCCCCGCCAGAGCAGCAGCACGAACAGCAGCACCACGGCGCAGGCCCCCACAAAGCCCAGTTCCTCGCAGACGATGGAGAAGATGAAGTCGTTCTGGGGTTCGGGCACGAACAGATGCTTCTGGCGGCTGTTCCCCAGCCCCAGCCCGGTGGCTCCGCCGGAGCCGATGGCGTATAGGCTCTGGATGGTCTGGTGGCCATCCCCCAGCGGTCGGCAAAGGGTCCTGCCAGGAGCGCAGGCGGTCGGCGGCGTAGGGCACAAGGTCCGGCATAACGACCACTGCCGCCCCGATGGCGGCTGCCCCGCCCACGCCCGCCAGCACGAACCACCGCAGACCTGTGCCGCCCACGAACATCAGCACTGCCCCGATGCCCAGGATCAGCAAGGTGCCCGAAAGATGGGGTTCCAGCAGCATCAGCGCTGCCACCACCCCCAGCACCAGCGCAAAGGGCAGCACCCCCACCGCAAAGCTGCGCATCCTGTCATGGTTCAGCGAGATGATGTGCGAAAACACCAGCACCACGGCAAATTTTGCGATCTCGCTTGGCTGCAGGTACCCACCCCCGGCAGCACCAGCCACCGTTTGCAGCCGTTGTACTCCGGCATAAAAAGCACCACCGCAAGCAGCACCAGCGAGATCCCCAGCAGCGGCCAGGCCAATTTATGGAAAATGTGATAGTCCACCCGGCTGGCCAGCCACAGCCCCGCAATGCCCATGGCGGCGTAGAGCAGCTGGGGGCGCAGGTAGGCAAAGGCATCGCCCCGCCGGTAAAGGCTACCGCCCCCGACGCACTGCCCAGCATCACCAGCCCGAACCCCACCAGCGTGAGTACCAGCACCAGAAACGGCAGGTCCATGGCCGGCAGCGGCCGCAGCGGTGCCTTGTGCCGCCCGCCTGCCAAGGCAGTCAGTTTCATGTCGTCACCCCCAGTTTTACTATTGTACGCCATGCTGCTGTTGGCTATACGGATATTATCGTGACGTTGTGCATATCTTGTACACTAGCTCACCCTCTCAGGCGCTTTGCGCCAGCTCCCCCAAAGGGGGAGCTTTTGACAAAATCATAAACTTTGTATCGAATGCCAAGGCCTCTCCCTTCGGGAGAGGGTGGCATCGCGTCAGCGATGCCGAGGAGAGTGAGCCCGTTAAAGGGGGTGACATCATGCCCAAATTTCTCCGCACCCTGCCCGAGCGGGGATTCCGCCGCCGGGCACGGGCCGTGGCGGTGCTGTTCTGTGCTGTCTGCCTGGGGCTGGCCGTGCGGCTCTTTTTCCTGCAGGTGCGCACCGACGGCTTTTATGCCGACCGCGCACAGGGCCAGCAGCTGCGGGATACCGTGGTCCCAGCGGACCGGGGGCGCATTTACAGTGCCGACGGCCTTTTGCTGGCCGCCAACAGCAGCTGCTGGACCCTGCGGGCCTCACCCCGGGAGATGCCGGAAGAAAAAATCACCCTTGCCGCCCACGGCCTTGCGGAGATCTTAGCGCTGGACGAAGCGGCCCTGCTGGAAAAATTCAGCGACCGCCGCTCCAACGACTGCCTGCTCCGCTACCGGGTGGACCGTGCCGCAGCCGATGCCGTGCGGGACTTTGCGAGGAAAACAGCATCACCGGCATCCGCATCAATCAGGACAGCAAGCGCTGGTATCCGCAGGGCGCGTTTCTGGCTTCGGTGCTGGGGTTCACCAATGTGGATAACGCAGGGGTGGCCGGGCTGGAACTGAAATATGATGATCTGCTCACCGGGGAAAACGGCGTGGTGCTCACGGCTGTCAACGCCTGGGGCTACACACTGGAGCAGAGCTACGAGACCGAGCGTTTTCCCACCGAGGGGGACGGCCTGCGGCTCACCATCGACAGCTGTGTCCAGCACTACCTTGAAAATGCGCTGTCCTACGCTGTGCAGGAGCACCATGTGGCGGCGCGGGCCGTGGGGATCGTCATGGACGTGAACACCGGAGCCGTGCTGGCCATGTCCACCACGCCCTCCTATGACCCCAACGAGCCCCGCGTCATTGCCGACACCGCCGCCCGGAACACCGTGGAAGCCTGACCGGTGATGCACGCAAGACCGCTTTGCAGCTGGCCCAGCAGACCCAGTGGCGGAACAAGGCCGTCAGCGACCTGTACGAGCCGGGCAGTGTGTTCAAGCTCATCACCTGCGCGGCGGCGCTGGATGCCGGGGCCATCACAAAGCATTCCAGCTTTTACTGCGGGGAATCCATCTCAGTGGCAGGCACCCGCTTCCACTGTGCCAACCACAAGCGCCACGGAGCCCAGAGCGTGACCCAGGCGCTGGAAAATTCCTGCAACCAGAGCTTCATCCAGATCGGGCCCGGCTGGGCAGAGAGGCCTTCTGCGATTATTTTGCCGCCTTCGGCCTGCGGGAGCCCACCGGCATCGACCTGCCCGCCGAGCCGAAAAAGAGCCTGTACTATACCGCCGACCGGATGGGCCCGGTGGAGCTGGCCTCCTGTGCCTTTGGGCAGAGCAGCAAGATCTCCTATCTGGAAATGGCGGCGGCAGTCTGCGCCGTGGTCAACGGGGGAAAGCTGATGCAGCTTACGTCGTCTCGGAGATCCTGGCCCCGGACGGCAGTACCATTGAGCAGTTCTCCCCTGTCTGCAAACGGCAGGTGCTCAAGGCAGAGACCAGCCAGACCATGCGGAGATGATGGAAGCGTGGTGCTCCACGGCGGCGGACGGAACGCCCAGATCCCGGGCTACCGGTAGGCGGAAAAAGCGGCACCAGCCAGAAGCTGGACAGCGCCGACGAAAAAGCCCGCATTGCCAGCTTTGTGGCGGTGGCTCCCATCGACGACCCGCAGTTTCTCTGCCTGGTCTGCCTGGACGAACCCCACAGCTGGACGACCGCAGGCGGCAGCCTGTCGGCCCCGGTCTGTGCCGAAGTGCTGGAGCAGACGCTGGTGTACAAGGGCGTGCCCCGCACCACGGAAGCCCCGGCTGCCTCCACAGCAGAGACCGCCGCCGACCTCCCCGCTGACGGCGATAGTTTTGACGGGGCCTGAAAACGGGCAGCAAAAAAGACCGCCGAAGCGGTCTTGAAGTGCTTGTTTTCAGTTCTGGTGCGGCTGCTCGCGGAACTTGATCTCGCCGGTCTCGCTGTTCATGGATTCCACAATAGCAAGGCTCTCCAGCTGGATGCCCTTGCTGCGGATGAGCTCGCCGCCCTGCTGGAAGCCCTTTTCCACGGCAATGCCAATGCCCTCGACCGTGGCTCCGGCCTCCTTGGCCAGATCCAGCAGGCCCATCAGGCACAGCCGTTTGCCAGGAAGTCATCGATGATCAGGACATGATCCTCTGCGGTGAGGAACTTTTTGGAGACGATGACGTTGTAGATCTTCTTGTGGGTGAAGGACTGGATCTTGGTCTCATAGTTGTCGTAATCCAGGTTGATGCTCATGGACTTTTTGGCAAACACCACAGGCACATTGAACTCGCTGGCAACCACGGCGGCAATGCCGATGCCGCTGGCCTCAATGGTCAGCACCTTGTTGACGGGCTTGCCTGCAAACAGGCGCTTCCACTCCTTTGCCATCTCGCGGAACAGGGGGATGTCCATCTGGTGGTTGATGAAGCTGTCCACCTTCAGCACATTGCCCTCGCGCACGATCCCGTCTTTCTGAATGCGTTCTTCCAGCAGTTTCATATCCGTCTCTTCCTCCAAGCTTTGGTACAGCATTTTGATTTTACCTAGTATACCGGATTTGCCCCCCTGTTTTCAAGGTCTTTTGGCATTTTCTCTCTTGTTTTTCAGCAAAATCTGAGTATACTGGAAGCAACGGCTCCGGGTGGATTTCCGGGGCGCTCCGGGCACAGGGAAAGGTGCCCGTTTTCTGCATCCTGCCGTCTGTTCGGGCGGGATGCATTGTGAGGAGAAGGAGTATCACGCGTATGAAGACCGGATTGATCCTGGAAGCGGTGCCATGCGGGGCATGTTCACCGCCGGTGTTCTGGATGTTCTGATGGAGCAGGGCATCACGGTAGACGGTATGGTAGGTGTTTCGGCGGGAGCAGTGTTCGGCTGCAACTACAAATCCCACCAGATCGGGCGGACCATCCGCTACAACACCACCTATTGCAACGACAAACGCTATGCCAGCTTCCGCAATCTGCTGCGCACCGGCAACCTGTACAGTGAGAATTTCTGCTACCACGAAGTGCCCGAAAAGCTCGACCCGTTCGATGACAAGGCTTTCCGGGAATCCCCCATGGATTACTTTGTAGTCTGCACCGATATCCGCACCGGCGACCCCATCTATCATAAGTGCCGCACCGGTGATGCGGAGGATGTGCTCTGGATGGAAGCCTCGGCTTCCATGCCGCTGGCCGCAAAGATCGTCAGGATCGGCCATTACGGCCTGCTGGACGGCGGCGTTGCCGATTCCATCCCCATCCGCTTCTTTGAGTCCATCGGCTACAAGCGGAACCTCATCATCCTGACCCAGCCCAAGGGGTTTGTGAAAAAGAAGAACCCCATGCTGCCCGCCATCCGGCACGGTATCTGCGCTATCCTGCCTTTGTGGAGGCTGTGGCTGACCGCCACGAGCGCTACAACGAAACCCTGAGCTACATCTCCATGCTGGAGCAGTCCGGCAAGGATTACGTCATCCGCCCGCCCATCCCGCTGGAGATCGGTGCCATGGAGCGTGACCCCGACCAGCTGCGCCGCGTCTACGAGACCGGCCGGGCCGTGGCACAGATCCAGGTGGACAAGATCCGGGCCTTCCTTGAAACTGCAAAGGCCGAAGCCGAGGAATGATCACTGTGCTATACTGGGGCAAATCAAAACAGGAGGCACTGATCTATGAACACTCTGGATGCCATTCTCACCCGGCGCAGCTGCCGGGAATTCACCGACAAGCCCATCAAAAGCGAAACCCTGCACCAGCTGCTGGAAGCGGCCATGAGCGGGCCCAGCTGCGTCAATGCACGGGACTGGTCTTTCGTGGTGGTGACCGACCCGGAAAAGCTGGCACAGATGGCCGATGCCAATGGCCGCCCTGCCGAGCCGCTGCGGAAAGCCGCCGCCGGTATCCTCGTCTGCGGCGACCTTGACCGTGCGTTCCGCTTTGCCAAGGACTACTGGGTGATCGACGGAGCCATTGCCGCCCAGAACATCTGCCTCGCCGCACAGGAGCTGGGGCTTGGCGCAGTCTGGCTGGGCACCTGGCCCCAGATGGACCGGGTAGAGGCCCAGCAAAAGCTCTTCGGTCTGCCGGAGACTATTGTGCCCCACTCCATCATCGCCCTCGGCTACCCGGAAGCAGACCTTACTGCCCCGCGTAAGAGCCGCTATGAGGATGACCGGGTACATTTTAACCAGTGGTAAATCTGCCGGACGCAAAAGGCCGCCTCCGTTCAAAAACGGAGGCGGCCTTTTCGTCAGGGGGCAATCAGTTGAGATAGTCACCCACGGGAGCGGAATTGTACTGCTTGATGACCTTTACAATGATGGAGCCATGCCCAGACCGTTGTGTGAACGGCCCGGACATGGGGTTTTATGGTTTTAATGCAGTTACGCCCAGTTCTTCCGCCCGTAACGGGTGGTCAGCTGGCAGATCTCCTTTTGGAGCTTCTTGGTCAGCTGGGTCTTTTTCAGCCGCCAGCGCCAGTTCTGGCCCACGGTGGAGGGCTGATTGATGCGGGCGGAGTTGTCCAGCCCCAGCCAGTCCTGCATGGGGATGATGCAGGTCGCCGCTGCGCTGCGCAGGATCAGTGCGATCATACTTTTATAGAGCTGCTCCTCCGGGGTGGCGTAGTCGAACAGATAATCCGAACCATGCACGCTCCGCACCGGTGATGGTCTGGTACCACGATACCAGCGTTTCGTTGTCGTGGGTACGGTATAGGCCACGCTGTTCACCGGATAGTTATGGGGCAGGTAGTCGCTGGCGCTGCCGGTATCCCGGGAGTCAAAGGCAAATTCCAGCACCTTCATGCCAGGGAAGCCGCTGTCCCGCACCAGCTGACGCACGGTGTCGCTCATGTAGCCAAGATCCTCCGCAATGATCTCCCGTTTGCCCAGCGCCTGCTCCACCGCGCGGAACAGCTCGATGCCGGGGCCTTTTTCCCAGTGGCCCGGCGCGGCAGTCTCGCTGCCGTAGGGGATGGAAAAATACTCATCGAAGCCGCGGAAGTGGTCGATGCGCACCACATCATACAGCTCAAAGCAGTACCACAGGCGGGTGATCCACCACTGATAGCCGGTTGCGCGGTGCGCTTCCCAGCGGTAGAGCGGATTGCCCCAGAGCTGGCCGGTGGGCGAAAAGCCATCCGGGGGAACGCCCGCAACCGCCGTGGGAATGTTGTCCTTGTCCAGTTGGAACAGACCCGGGTTTGCCCATGCGTCCGCCGAATCCAGCGCCACATAGATGGGGATATCGCCGATGATGCGGATGCCCTTGCTGTTGGCGTAGGCCTTCAGCCTGCGCCACTGCTGGTCGAACTTGAACTGGAGATATTTGTGGTACTCCACCTCAAAATACAGCTCCCGGCGGTAATAGTCCATCGCGGGCTGCCAGCGCAGACGGATATCCTCGGCCCACTCGATCCACGGCTTGCCTCAAAGCGGCCCTTCACTGCATGAACAGGCAAAATCATCCAGCCACCACTTGTTTTTCTCGCAGAACGCCGTAAACGCTTCGTTGTGGCCGATGTCGCTGCGGGAGTAGGCCAGCCGCAGCAGGCGGCCCCGCTCAGCATACAGGCGGCTGTAGTCGATATCATCTGCCTTGCGGCCAAAGTTTGCCTTTTTGCACTCGGCGGCGGTCAGCACCCCTTCCTCCACCAGTGCGTCCAGACTGATGAAATACGGATTGCCCGCAAAGGCGGAAAAGCTCTGATAGGGGCTGTCGCCGTAGCTTGTCACACCCAGCGGAAGGATCTGCCAGTAAGTCTGCCCGGCTTCCTTGAGCCAGTCCACAAAGTCGTATGCTTCCTGCGAAAAGCAGCCGATGCCGTAAGGGGACGGCAGACTGCTGATGGGCAGCAAAATGCCTGCACTTCTCTGCATCTTCATTTCCCTCTTCCTTTATAACTCGATCAGAACACCCGCGTGGTCGGACACCTGCGGCTCCTGCAGGCCGTTGAACACCACCCGGGTGCTTTTTACAGCGATCGCCTGGGAGCACCAGATCTGGTCGATGCGCTTTTTTGCCGCCGCATCCGGGGCATCCCGCCAGCCATCAATGGCCTGCACGACGGTGTAGCCCTCGTCCCGCTGCTGTGCCAGACGGTAGGTGTCCTGCCAGCCGCTGCGGAGCACAAGGTCGTAGCCTTCGCCCCGCACGTCGGCCTCGCTGTTGAAGTCTCCCAGCAGAAAGGCGGTCTTTTTTGCGCCTGCCGCCCGGGACAGCGTTTCCCACTGGGCGGCAAAAGGCTCCACTTCGTCCTTCCACCAGCCAGATGCACTGTGTAATACCAGACATCTCCTGCACAGATGCCCAGGGTGCGGCGGGTCCTCCAGTTGCTGTAATCGCCGGACTTGCTCAGCAGCAGATTTTCGGCAGCGGTGATGGGTGCACGGCTGAACACCGCCATGCCTCATCGTACTTGTCGTAACCGATCTTTGCCGGGAGCCAGCTCCAATGGTACTGCACGCCCCGTTCTTCCAGCATCCGGGCTACGGCTGCGGCGTGGTTGTCCGCTTTCAGCAGCACTGTATTGCCGGAGCAGGGATAATATCCCGCCGGAGCCTCTCCCAGCAGCGGAGCGGCGGCTGTCTGGTTCACCTCCTGCAGGGCGAACACCTCCGGCTGCTCCCTGGCGATAAAGTCCACAAAGATCTTCCGTTTTGCCTCATAGTCCGGCTCGATGAGGCTGTGGGTATTCAAAGTCAGCAGTTTCATAGTTTTTTACAGAATATCATTGATGTCAGATTTCAGAACGTCTGCCTTGGGGCCATACACAGCCTGAATGCCGTCGCCCTTCACCAGCAGGCTCAGAGCACCCTCGGCTTTCCATGCGGCAAGGTCGGCCACCTTGGCGGGGTCCTTCACGGTAACACGCAGACGGGTCATGCAGGCATCCACCAGCACGATGTTCTCCCGGCCGCCCAGCAGGGCGATGATGCGCTCGGCCTGGCCGTTATCGGACTTTTTGTCGGCTTTCTTCTCGGCCTTGGTGTCGGCTGCAGCATCGTCCGCGTTGTCATCGGTGTAGTTGCCCAGACGGCCCGGCGTTGCCAGCTTGAGCTTGCCGATCATAAAGTAGGCCACGAAATAGCCGATGACAAAGAACGCCACCACGCAGAGCACAAAGTTGATGATGTCGCCGCCCAGACCGGCCTGCAGGGACATGGGATACGGTGATGAATTCCAGATTGCCGAAAGAGTGCAGGCGCAGATGATGATGCCTGCCATGGCAAAGGCACAGCCCTGCAGCAGTGCGTACACGATGTACAGCGGCATGGCGCAGAACATGAACATAAATTCCAGCGGCTCGGTCACACCGGTCAGGAACACGGCCAGCGCGGTGGAGATGAACATGGACTTATACTTTGCGCGCTTGTCGGCATCCACCCGGCGGAACATGGCCAGCGCAATGCCCAGCAGCAGACCGGTTGCGCCGATCATCTGGCCCACCTTGAAACGGGCGGGGGTAACGGTGGTCAGCAGCTCGTTGTAAGCGGCCATGGCACCGGCTTTCTTGAAGTTGATGAGGTCGTTGGCCCATGCCAGCCACAGCGTCCTGGCCAAACACCTGGCTGCCCGCATTGACACCGGTGGCAATGGTGTAGGTGCCGCCGAAGGAAGTGTAGTTCATGGGGATGGTCAGCATGTGGTGCAGACCGAAGGGCAGCAGCAGACGCTCCAGCGTGCCATAGATGAACGGAGCCAGAACGGGAGAAGTCTCGGAAGAGTTTGCGATCCAGATGCCGAAGTTGTTGATGCCGGTCTGGACCACAGGCCAGAACAGTGCCAGCACCATGGAAATGATTACCGAGTAGGCAATGACCACCATAGGCACAAAGCGCTTGCCGTTGAAGAAGGCCAGTGCATCCGGCAGCTTGCGGAAGTTATAGTATTTATTGTAAGCCACGCCGCCCACGAAACCGGCAATGATGCCCACGAACACGCCCATGTTCAGGGCCGGGGCACCCAGCACAGAGGTGAAGTAGCCGTTGACGGCGATCTCCCGCCCGAACAGGGTGTGGGTCACGGCGTTGGGGTCTGCCAGCATGGCGCTGGTGACACCGAAGATGTTTCCGGTGATGACATTGATGAGGCAAATGCCAGCACAGCCGCAAAGGCACCGCCGGCACGCTCCTTTGCCCAGCTGCCGCCGATGGCCACGGCAAACAGGATGTGCAGATTGTTGATGACCGCCCAGCCAATGTTTTCCATGGTGGTGCCAATGGTCATAACTGCCGCAATGTCACCGCCGCCATCTGCACCAGCTTGCCCAGACTGATCATCAGGCCGGCAGCGGGCATGACGGCGATGACGGTCATCAGCACCTTGCCCAGCTTCTGTAAGAAGTCAAAGTTGATAAGCCCCTTTTTCCCCGGAGCTGCTTGTGTTGTTGCCATAATGTTCCTCCTTGTTTCCTTTTGCACCGTTTTACGCAATCTTTGCGCTCCTGTTGCGTAACTTTACGCAACAAGAATAATCCAACTCCGCAATTTTTACAAGAGTTTTCTAGGTCAAAAATATATTTTCCGCTTTTTGCACAACAGTTTGCAAGTTTCTTTGTTGAAAACATCGAAGGTGCGCAAAGGGTGCGGTTGCATGATCTGCGCAAACTCGTGCGCAAATCATTGACATTGCGTGCAAACCGCTTTACAATAGACCTATTACATCAGGGAGGAACAGACTATGGCAGTTACCATCAAGGATGTGGCAGCAGCGGCGGGGGTTTCGCCCTCCACGGTGTCCCGCACCTGCAAGGACAGCCCTTCCATCAGCCGGGAAACCAAGGAGCGGGTACGCCGCATTATGGCACAGCTGGGCTATGAGCCGAACTTTGAGGCCGAACCGGTGGAGGCGTTCTCCAAGACCATCGGCATCATTCTGCCCTCCTCCCAGAGGGATGTCTACGAGAACGCCTTCCATCTGGAGATCATCCGCGGCATCGGGCAGTTCTGCAACCAGCGGAGGTATGTGAACACCGTCATCACCGGGCAGGACGATGCAGAGGTTCTGGATGCCATCCAGAGCATGGTGGCCAACGCGCAGGCAGATGGCTTTATCCTGCTCTATTCCAAAAAAGACTGCCCGGTGGCAGCCTACCTGCGCAGCGAAGGCTGCTCCATGTCATTGTGGGCAAGGCGGCGCAGTCCGCAAACCAGACCATCTATATCGACAACGACAACGCCCTTGCCGGTGAGGAAGCCACCGATTACCTCTATGAAATGGGCCACCGCCGCATTGCCTATTTCGGTGTCAGCAACGCCATGCTGTTTTCGGCAGAGCGCAGGCGCGGCTACCAGATGTCCCTGCTCAAGCACGGCATCACCCCCCGGGAGGAGGACTGTGTGGAGGTCAATACTCTGAACGATGCTTACGAAGAGCCGCTGAAGGCTCTTCTCACCGCACCGGACCATCCCACGGCCATGCTGGTCAGCGATGACATTCTGGCCGTGGTGCTGGAACAGTTCTGCGGCAAACTGGGGCTGCGCGTCCCGAAGGACCTTTCCATCGTTTCCTTCAATAATTCGCTGTTCTCCCGCATCACCAGCCCCCAGCTGACCACCGTGGATGTGAACCCCTATCAGCTGGGCATGGAGGCCGCCAGCCAGACCATCAACCACATCGAGAACCCGAATCTGCTGGCAACAAAGATCCTTGTGCCGCACAAGCTCATCCCCCGGGAGAGCTGCTGCCCGCCGGAAGTCTGATCAAAAACAATGAGGCCGTTCCCTCTCTTTCTCAGAGAAGCGGAACGGCCTCATTTTGTTTATTTTTTCCGGTACTCCCGCGGGGTCATGCCAAAATGTGCCTTGAATGCCCGGTTAAAATAAGAGAGATTTTCAAACCCGCACCGGGATGCGATCGTCAGCACCGTCTCGTCCGTAGCATGCAGCGCTTCGGCGGCGGCATTCAGCCGGTATTCGTTCAGAAAGGCAACAAAGCTCTGCCCGGTCATCTGCCGGAACCAACGCATGAAGTGGCTGGAACTGAAGGAGCAGACCCCGGCGGCATCGGCGACCCGAACCCCTTCGGCATAATGGACAGAGATCCATTGCAGAACGGCTTTCAGCCGCTGGGTATCGGCAGTTTCCACGGGGATCTGCTGTTTCCCCTGCGCAATGAGCAGGGAGAGAAAGTGTAGCAGTGCTCCTTTGACCAGCAGCTCATAGCCGGGAAGCTTGGCGCGGTTGGCTTCCTCCACCTCCCGCAGGCAGGCGGCGGCCTGGAGATAACACAGGTCGTTGGGTGTCAGCCGCACAGGCAGCAGCAGCCGCCCGCTCTGGAGCGGAAGCAGATATTTTTCGGCGCAAAGGTCCTCCGCACCGCCCAGAAGCTCCAGCTCAAAGATGATATTCTCGTATTCCATCCGCTGCCCCTCTGCCTGCCGCAGGGCGTGGAGGGTGCCGGGCGTAAAAATAAAGATATCCCCCTGGTAGGCCGGGCAGGACTCAGCGCCCACCTGCACCAGCCCCGCGCCCCGCTTGACAAAGACCAGCTCCATGCTCTCCTGCCAGTGGAGTGCCACCTGCGGGAAATCTCCCGGAATGGTGCAGGGATACAGATTGAAGGGGAATCGCACGGCACCGTGCTGCTTGGTTTCCTGCAATGATGCCTGATTTTGCATCTTCTCACCTCCAGATGATAGGATTGTACCACAATTTGCACTTTTAAGGCAAGATTTCGATTGTTTTATCTGGTATATCTTGCATTATAGATGTCAAACCTGTTTTCCGTAGCAAAGGAGGAGCCATTATGAGCTTTACCGAAACATTACAGAGTATCACCGGCAAGCTGCTGGCGGACTGCACCGATCAGGAGCTGTATCTGGCACTGCTGGAGCTGGTGCGGCAGAAGAGTGCCGACCGCGTGCAGCCCGTCACCGGACGCAAGCTGTATTATATCAGCGCCGAATTCCTCATCGGCAAGCTGCTGTCCAACAACCTCATCAATCTGGGGCTGTATGAAGAAGCCCGGGATGCACTGGCCGCTGCCGGAAAGCGCCTTTCGGACATTGAAGAGGTGGAGCCGGAGCCTTCTCTCGGCAACGGCGGTCTGGGCCGTCTGGCTGCCTGCTTCCTGGATTCGCTGGCAACGCTGAACCTGCCCGGCGACGGCGTAGGCCTGCGGTATCACTTTGGCCTGTTCCACCAGTCCTTTGAGGATGGTGTGCAGAACGAAAAGCCCGACCCCTGGCTCACCGCCCACAGCTGGGCCGAAAAGACCGATGTGACCTACCCGGTGGAGCTGGCGGGCAAGGAATACACTGCCCGGCTGTACAAGCTGGCTGTCACCGGTTACGAGGGGCGCACCAACACCCTGAATCTGTTCGATCTGGATACCATCGACGAGAGCATCGTCCATGACGCATTGCCTTTGACAAGACCGCCATCGACAAGAACCTGACCCTGTTCCTCTACCCGGACGACTCCGATGAGGCAGGCCGCCGTCTGCGGGTGTATCAGCAGTACCTCATGGTTTCTGCCGGTGCCCAGCTCATTCTGGCAGAGTGCGCCGCCCGGGGCTGCAATTACCACGATCTGGCCGACTACGCCGCCATCCAGATCAACGACACCCACCCCAGCATGGTCATCCCGGAGCTGATCCGGCTGCTGGGGCAGCGTGGCATTGAGTTTGAGGAAGCTGTGGAGATCGTTACCAAGACCTGCGCCTACACCAACCACACCATTCTGGCCGAGGCACTGGAAAAGTGGCCCCGCGCCTATCTGGATGCCGTTGTGCCCCAGCTGATGCCCATCATTGAAAAGCTGGACGCACTGGCCCGCACCCGCACCGAGGACGAGAGCCTTGCCATCATCGACAAGGACGACCGGGTGCACATGGCCACATGGACATCCACTTCACCCATTCCACCAACGGCGTTGCGGCGCTCCACACCGAGATCCTGAAAAATTCCGAGCTGCACGGCTTCTACGAGCTGTACCCGGAAAAGTTCAACAACAAGACCAACGGCATCACCTTCCGCCGCTGGCTGCTGGAATGTGACCCGCGCCTGACCGCCACGCTGGAAAAGCACATCGGTTCCGGCTTCCGCAAGGACGCTGCCGAGCTGGAGAAGCTGCTGGCCTTCGCCGACGACGAAGCCGTGCTGGACGAGTTGACCGCCGTGAAAAAGACCAACAAGGCAGCGCTGGCAGACTGGCTGCTGCGCACCCAGAAGGTGGCAGTGAATCCCGATGCCATGTTCGATATCCAGTCCAAGCGCCTGCACGAGTACAAGCGCCAGCAGCTGAACCTGCTGTACCTCATCCACCAGTACTACGAGATCAAGGCAGGCACCTGCCTGCTACTCCGCTGGTAAGCATCTTTGGTGCCAAGGCAGCTCCTGCCTACACCATTGCCAAGGATATCATCCATGCCCTGCTGACCCTCTCCAAGGTCATTGCCGCCGACCCGGAGGTGTCCAAGTGGCTGCAGGTGGTATTTGTGGAAAATTACAACGTCACCGCTGCCGAAAAGCTCATCCCTGCCTGTGACCTGTCTGAGCAGATCAGCCTTGCCTCCAAGGAGGCCTCCGGCACCGGCAACATGAAGTTCATGCTGAACGGTGCGCTGACGCTGGGCACCATGGACGGTGCCAATGTGGAGATCAGCCAGCAGGTGGGCGAAGAGAACATTTATATCTTCGGCCAGACCTCCGATCAGGTCATCCACCGCTACGCCGTGGGCGATTACGACCCGGCCCAGTGGGTGGAGGCGATGCCAACATCCGCCGGGCCATCAGCTTCCTCACCGGCCCGGAGATGCTGGCTGCCGGCCATGCCGAAAACCTGACCCGCCTGCACGACGAGCTGATCCACAAGGACTGGTTCCAGACCCTGCCGGACTTCAACGCCTATGTCGTCCGCAAAGGGCAGGCACTCAGCGATTACGCCTGCGACCCCATGGGCTGGCGGCGCAAGTGTCTGGTGAACATTGCCAAAGCCGGGATGTTCTCCTCCGACCGCACCATTGCCGAGTATGACCGCGACATCTGGCATCTGGGGAAGTAATCGTTTTTACTTTACGTCATCCCAGCATCCAGCAGTTTCTTGTAGAAGATGCACTGCCTTCTGGTTGTGTAACCTTCGTTTCTCCCCGCCGCAAAACATTCCATATTTTTTGACTCCACACTCACCCTCGCATCCTTCTGCAAACACCTTTCATTCTCCGATCTGATTCATACAATGCTATGGCATCGTAGAATCAGGTCGGATTTTTTGCATTGTTGTTTACAGCACACGGACTAAGAGGTGGGCACCTAAATATATACCCCCAATACTGGATGTCCAGTATTGGGGTACATATCACACAACATTTGTGCAGCAGCTTCCTTTTTATGGGAAGAGCTATCATTTCGGTACGCCGGAGCATCTGCGGACGCTCCGGCGTACTATTTTCACAGGGAAGGCTTCTGCTCCAACAGGTCTGTCATGCTGCGCAGCTGATGCCAAGGGTGGAAAGGTTATGCAGCATCGCACTGGTGGCAGGGGGCAGGATGCCCAGAGCCCCCAGAAGGATGAGGGCCGAGTTGAAGCTGAGCACAAAGCGGTAATTGCTGCCCACCCGCTTTTGCAGGGCGTTGGCAATGGCTTTTAAGGTCACCAGCTCTTCCAGACTATCCGCGCGGATGGTCACATCGGCGATCTCCCGGGCGATGGCGGCACCGGAATGGATGGCGATGCCGATATCTGCCGCCGACAAAGCGGGCGAATCGTTGATGCCGTCGCCGATCATCACCACCGTATGTCCCTCGGCTTTTGCATCGCGGACAAAGGCGGCTTTATCCTCCGGCAGCACCTCCGCAAAGCAGCGGTCTACCCCCACCTGCGCCGCAATGGCGCGGGCAGTGCGGTCACTGTCGCCGGTCATCATGACGGTCTGAGTGATGCCCAGCTTTTGGAGCTGGCGCAGCACCCGTGCCGCCTCCGGGCGCAGGGGGTCTGCAATACAGATGACCCCCACCAGCACCCCGGATGCGGCCAGATACAGGTGGGAATACTGCGGATCCAGCCCATCAAACTTTGCCTGTTCCCCTGCCGATGGTGCAGCCCTCGTCCTCGAAAATAAAGTGAGCGCTGCCGATGACCACCCGCTTGCCCCCTACCCGGCTGGCAATGCCATGGGCCACGATGTACTCCACCTCGGAGTGCATTTCTTCGTGAGAGATTCCCCGCTCCTTGGCAGCACGGACGACGGCGTTTGCCATGGAATGGGGGAAATGCTCTTCCAGACAGGCGGCAAGCTGCAACACCTCCTGCTCCCCGCAGCCGGAGAAAGGCACCACCTGCACCACCTGTGGGGTGGCACGGGTGAGGGTGCCGGTCTTATCGAACACGATGGTGTCCGCCTTTGCCAACGCTTCCAGATACTTGCCGCCCTTTACGGTGATGTGATATTCCCCGCACTCCCGCATGGCAGAGAGCACCGCCAGCGGCATGGAAAGCTTCAGCGCACAGGAGAAGTCCACCATCAAGATGGAGATGGCCCGGGTGACGTTGCGGGTAAAGGCATAGGTAGCCACCGTACCGGCAAGGCACCACGGCACCAGACGGTCGGCCAGCTGCAAAGCCCGGTTTTCGGTGCCGGACTTGAGCTTTTCCGATTCCTCGATCATCGCCACGATCTTATCGTAGCGGTTGGCACCGCCTCTGCCTTGGCCACAAGGACGCACTCGCCCTCTTCCACCACCGTTCCGGCGTAGACGGTAGCCCCCGTGGTCTTGCGCACCGGCATGGACTCGCCGGTCAGGGCAGCTTGGTTCACCATGGCTTCGCTTCCAGCACCATGCCGTCCAGCGGGATCATGTTGCCGGAGCGCACCACCACTTCGTCCCCGGCGTGGACACGGGTCAGCGGCACCAACACCTCGCCCTGCGGGGTGCGCACCCAGACCTTATCCACGTTCAGCGCCATGCTGCGGGCCAGGTCGTCCAAGCTCTTTTTCCGCGTCCACTCCTCCAGCAGGCTGCCCACCGTCAGCAGGAACATCACCGAACCTGCGGTGCTGTAATCCCCCCGCAGGAGGGAGGCTGTGATGCTGAGCGCATCCAGCACCTCTACCTCCAGCTTGCGGTGCAGCAGGCAGCGGACGCCCTTCCAGACAAAGGCGATGGAGCGCCACACCGTATATGCCGCCGCGATGGGCGCGGGCAGGAACACCTTGCGGAACACCCGGCCCGCCACAAGGCTGACCATCTTTTCCTGATATTCCTGATTGATTTTCCGGCTGTCGTGGGAAGTGACCAGCACCTCTAACTCTTCGTTGTCAAAGCGGTAGGCTGCCAGCAGGGCGGCAGCGTCCTTCCGGCTGCCCCGGTAGGTCAGCACCACATCTCCGGTGCGCTCGTAGACGATGGCTTTCTGGATAATGTCCTGCCCGTTCAGGTAGGCTTCCAGCACATCTGCCCGGTGCAGGGTCATCTGCACGGCGCAGACGTGCACCCGCATCCGTCCCTTACCTTCATGTAAGATCGTACATTTCATTGCTTTTCTTACCCCTCTGCGTAAAAAAGAGCCGCCCAAGGGCGGCTCCGCTGCGTTGTATCACTGTGCAGTCTGCTCTGCGGGCTGTTCAGCCGTATCCTCGATGACCTCCTGTGCAGCCTCGGCGGCGCGGCTCTCGTTGATGGCCTTTGCATCGGCAAGGATGTCACCGGCCTCTTCCTGCACCTTGTTCACAGTCTGCATGGTGCAGTCCTTCATCCGCAGCACCGCAGCGGTGGTCTGGGTGTAGACCTTTTTGGCGTCCTTGCTGGACAGCACCTTGAAGCCGGCAGAGCCGAACACTACACCACCCAAAAACAGTGCAAGCTTTTTTGTATCAAACATATTTATCCCTCATTTCTGTGTTTCCTATCTGAGCGCCCACACCCTTGAGCGGGGGCAGGCTCTTTATCTCTGTATTGTAGCACGCTTTCGGACTTTTTCAATGGTTTTTATAGATGTTAGGACGCGTTAACATTGTTAGCGGCAGCTTGATATGGAGGATCATTTTCGTCATGCTCACCTGTTCTTGTGGATTGGTTTGAACCCCTCCACAAGATGTGGTCGTGTTCATTCAGGGGCGCACCCTGTTTTTTTTACTATGCTTCATCATTTTCCACGCGCAGCATCCGGTATCCGACACCAACATGGGTCTGGATCAGATGCGGCGCATCCGGCATCGTTCCAATTTTTTGCGCAGAGATGCCATGTAAACTCGCAAGGATGCAATGTCATTTTCCTGCGTACTGCCCCATACTTTCTGCGTGAGGGAGGTATGCGTCAGCACTTTGCCCACATTATGCGCCAGCACACACAGCAGTTTGTACTCGATGGGGGTCAAATGCAATTCATTCTCGCTCAACCAGACGCAGCCTGCCGAGAAGTCGATCTTTAAAGGACCATTGACAAAAACCGGGCTATTTATGCCGTCAGAAGCCAGCAGATTCAATCGGCGCTGCGTTACACGCAGTCTTGCCAGCAGCTCATCCACGGAAAACGGCTTTGTCAGATAATCGTCTGCGCCGTTGTCCAATGCTTCGATCTTATCAGAATCTTCGCTCCGGGCACTCAGGACGATGATGGGCAGGTTCGACCATGTGCGGACGCTGCGGATGACCTCGATGCCGTCTATATCGGCAGCCCAAGATCAAGCAGCATGATGTCCGGATTGTGACTGGTAGTCATCATGATTGCCGTTTCCCCATTGGAAGCAGTCAGATATTTATAGCCGTGAGTCTTCAGGGTCGTTGTGATCAGACACCGTACAGGAACATCATCCTCTACGACCAGAATGGTCGGCTTATTCATGGATATTCACCTCGCTTTGCGGCAATGCAAAGGAAAAGACACTGCCATTGGGAATGTTGTCACGCAGGTCAATGTTCCGCCGTGAGCCGTCAGGATTGCACGGCAGAGGGGCAAGCCCAGTCCAAGGCTGCGGTGGCTGTCTGCGATGCGGCTCTGCCCGGTATAAAACATCTCGAACACCTGTGCTTTTGCGCGATCCGGAATGCCGGGACCGTTATCTGCAACGTCCACTACGATCTGATGGTCTTTCCGGTAAGCCGAGATCTGAATGACCGAGCCACGGGGGTGTATTTGATGGCGTTATCCACCAGATTGACAACGACCTGCATGATCAGCCGTGCATCCACATTGACCAGGAGGATCTCGTCCCCATACTGTGTTGTGATGGTGTGTTCGCAGCTTTTCCGGTTGACATGGTGCAGTGCTTCTTCGATCATCTCATCCATCAGCTGCGGTGAGATCTGCAGATTCATCCGACCATCCTCAATGCGGGTGATGGAAAGCAGATTTTCCACCAGACCGATCAGCATTGTGCATCGTCAAAAATATCGGTGCAGATCTTGTTCCGGGTCTCTGTATCCAGCGTTTCTCCGTTGGAAAGCAGATTGCTGGCATTGCCGGAAATGGAGGTCAGCGGGGTGCGCAGATCATGGGAGATCGTGCGCAGCAGGTTTGCCCGCAGTTCTTCATTCCTTGCCTGCAATGCAGCTTGCTCTTTTTCCAGCGCATTTCTGCGGTTTTCGATGGCCAGCGCGCCTTCACCCAGAATGGAAAGCAGCACACTGTTTTCAAAGGCATCCAGCGGTTTTTCGGACAGATCGATCCCAACCACTCCAAACACGCCGCCTCCGGTCCGAAGTGCAAGATAAAGCCCCTTTGCGTCCGGGCAGCTATCCGTGCCTGCACCGGAACGCTTTTTGTTGGCAAACGTCCAATTTGCTGCATCGCGTTCTTCCGGTGCAGAAAAGATGTTTTGCACCGTTTTCCCGTCAATCCCAAAAACCTGTTCTGAACCAAGATCTCCGTTTTGTTCCGGGTAGACGATCAGGCTCCGGTTCAGCAGCTTCATCAACTGGGACGCTGTCTGAGAGAGGATTTCTTCCTCGCTTTTTGCTCTCTGTAAAAGCTGATTTGTATCAAACAGTATTTTTGTACGGAACGCTGCCTGCGCAGACATTTTTGCATGATCCTTCAACCGTGTTGTCAGGGTGCAGGTAATGATCGCAGAGGTCAGCATCAGGGCAAATGTAACCTGATAACCGGGATCATACGCATGGAATGTCAGGCGCGGTTCCGTCAAGAAAAAATTGTATAGCGCAACACTGGCAATGGAGCCCAGCACACCGCAGGTGTAACCGTTGGTACACAATGCGGTGAACAGCACCCCCAGCATATAGAACGTAATAATGTTATAGCGCGCAAAGTCCAATTGTAAAAAAAGAAAGCCGATGAGCGTGATGCAGCTCAAAATGCCTGCGGTGATCAGTAAATCGCGGACAGAAGGCAGAAACGGACGGATGAACAGCTTTCTTCCTGAGCCGTAGCCGTTCTCTGCAGAAGCATCCGGGATGATATAAATATCCAGATTAGGCGCAGTCATCGTCAATTTTTCAGTCAGTGACGGTCCACTCCAGAAATGGCGGCGATGTACGCTGGAGCGCCCCAGCACGATTTTTGTAATGCCGGAGATGCGGGCAAACTCTGCGATCTGCTGCGGAATGTCATCCCCGTAGATCGTAGAAATGTCGGCACCTGCCTGCTCTGCCATACGAATGTGCTGCTGCAAACGCCGACAGTCTTCTTTTCCCATCTGATCCGAATCCGGAGTCCGGACATACAGAGCTGTAAAGGTCCCGCCGAACGCCTTTGCCATCGTTGCTGCCGTCCGCACGATCTTTGCATTGGAGGGAGAGGACGACAGACACGCCAGAATATGTTCAGTGGGTGGGTCGTTCTGATTCATAAAGATCACCTGCCTTGCCCACAGTATAGCACAATTTGATGGTCACGACCACCAGCCACGTCTTTTTCCTTCCTGTCGAAGGATCTCCTTCCGCATGTGATCCAGCGCATCTTCTGCCCAAAAGCCACTCAACATGACTCCAAGAACCATCAACAACAAAACGACATCCATATGATCCGTCCTATCTTTTCAGAGCCGGAAACACTTTTGGATCAATGCGTATTTCCCCAAAACCAGTATGCTTTCATCCCGGCACAGCTGCGTATCCGGCGTAATGTTCATATCGAGCTTTCCGTCTTTTTTCAGCGCAAGAATATTGATGTTATACTTTTTTCGGATATTGATCTCACCGATCGTACGATCCATCATTCCGGCGGAATGGTCACTTCCATGATGGCGTGGTCGTCCTGCAGCTCGATATAATCGAGAATGTGTTCGGAGCTGTATCGGATCGCTGCCCACTTTGCCAGCTGCTTTTCCGGATAGACCACTTCATCCGCACCGTTGCGCAGCAGAAACTTGGCTTGTACATCCCGCTCTGCGCGCGAGACCACAAGCCTTGCGCCCAACTCCTTGAGCAGTGATGTTGTTTCCAGTGAGCTTTGAAAATTGCCGCCGATGGTTACGATACACACATCAAAATTGCCAACACCAAGGGAGCGCAGAAAGTATTCGCTGGTGCTGTCACCGATCTGTGCATTCGTCACATAGGAAAGCACGGCGTTCACACGGTCTTCGTTGCTGTCGATCGCCATGACCTGATGACCCAGCTCATTCAGTTCCTGCGCAATATGACGGCCAAAACGGCCAAGCCCAATCAAAAGAATCGATTTCATACCTGTCTCCTTTATCCGATTGCGATCTTCTCCTGCGGCAGACGAGAGTGGGCAGGGCTGCTGCCAAATGCCGCATAGATCAACGTCAATCCGCCAACACGTCCCAAAAACATCAGTGCGATCAGCACCCCCTGCGAAAGGATGCCCAATTGCGGCGTGATGCCCAATGTCAGACCTACCGTTGCCACAGCCGATGCGGTCTCATACAGACAGACCGACATCGGCAGCTGCTCGGCCGCAGCAATGACAAAGGCTCCGAGGAAGCACAGCGTCAAATACATCCCTGCGATCGTAGCAGCATTCTTGACCGCGGAACCATCTATGCGCCGCCCGAAAAATTCGGCATCTTCTCTGCGGCGGAAGGTCGCCCACATATTGGCCAGCAGAACGGCAAATGTTGTGGTTTTCATGCCGCCTGCCGTAGAGCCGGGCGAACCGCCCAACAGCATCAGAACCACCATCAATGCCTGTGAAGTGCTGCCCATCGCAGCAAGATCGGCGGTGTTAAAACCGGCAGTACGGGGTGTAACGGATTGGAACATCGACAATAAAATGCGCTGTCGGGCAGAGCCTGCCGTGAACTCGAAACAATAAAAGTACAGCGTCGGCAGTACCAGAAGAAATGCCGTTGTGACAAGGATCACCTTGCTCTGCATCCGGTAACGGTGAAGATCAAGGCGATATGTACAAATGTCCTCCCATGTCAGAAAGCCAAGGCCGCCAAAGACGATCAGCGCTGCGATCACTGTGGTAAACAATGGATTTCCTGCATACCGTGTCAGCGAAACAAATTTTGCCCCCTCTGTTCCCAGCAGGTCAAAGCCAGCATTGCAGAACGCCGAAATGGAATGAAACAGCGCGTACCAGATCCCGCGCAAACCATAATCGGCGCAGAATGTCGGCAGCAGCAGTGCAGCACCGACCAATTCAAACAGGGCGGTGATCCGCAGAATAAAGCCTGTCAGCCGCACGATGCCGCCCATCTGCGGGGCAGCCGTAGCTTCCTGCATCGTGCTGCGCTGCTTGAGGGAGATCTTTCGCCCGGAAAGCAGCGCAAAGGCAGCACCCACCGTAATGACGCCCAATCCTCCGATCTGGATCAGAAGAAGGATCACGCTCTGCCCAAAAGCCGACCAGTAGCTGCCGGTATCCTGTACCACAAGGCCGGTCACGCAAAGAGCAGAAGTGGAGGTAAACAGTGCCTCGTGGAACGGTGTAACGCACCTCTGCTGTGCAGCGATCGGGAGCATCAGAAGCAATGCGCCCACCAGATCAACTGCCGCAAAACCTGCAATAATGACCTGAAAAGAAGAAAAACGGTGCTGCCTGTAACGAGGATATTGAATCATAAAAGCTCCTTTACCTATCCGTGTGCATAAAGATTAGCATGGAACAGATAAAGGAGCCGTAAAGAAAATTGTAGCAGTATAAAGATTCCATTAAAATTGATCGATCAACACCAAATAACAAATGCTGGACATCACCAGCGCAAAAAAGCGGTAATGTCCAGCATTCATTTAGCTTTCTAGTCCATGACTCCCAGTCACATTCCTCAGATATTCCTCCGGGTCGCCATCCAGAATCAAATCGGCATAGCCCAGCTTAAGCCACCTTGGTCTTTCGCAGATACCCCCATACTGCCAGTCCAACGAGCAGAACGATCTTGATCGGTGCCGATGCCAGCAGTACATCTGCCTGAAAGAAGGCATGCCCGCCTGCATAGAGAAAATCAAATCTGATCATTTTATACAGCAATGCGTTGGAAAGCCCAATGCCTCCTGCCGGAAGCAGGGTGGACAGCCATTCTCCAAAGGAGCCCGGCACGACCATATAAACGATCAGCGGTGCCACCACACTGATCAGCGCCACAGACAAAGCGGTCAGGTTGTTCCTGGCCCATACGGATGCCATCAGCACAAAGGCCACCTCCGCAAAGAAGATCAGAAAGTTTGCCACCAGCATGACCCACTCCATCTGGCCAACGGTATACGGCAGCAGGCTGGTCACAGAAAACAGCCATTGCACGGAAGTTTGGGTACTTTCCCAACCAAACAGAGCATTCGTGACCAGAATCCACACCACGCCGCAGAGCAGATACGCCGCCCCTGTGATACTGAACGCCGCCGCCAGCTTTGCCGCTGCTAGCCGCAGACCGCCGTTTTTTGTGCACAGTTGGATGTCCTGCGCTCCGGTCTGTGCATCCGATGCAAACACTGGGGCTGCAATCACTGCGCACAGCAGGGTGAGCAGCAAGCTCAACAGGGTCTGGTAATCCATTGCGTCTGAACTGACCCCAAATGAATAGGTGAACGGTTTTTGTACAGCATCGAACTTTTTCTGTGCAATGGCCTGCGCCTGCTCATAGCCGGGCTTTCCGCTTTGTTCCAGCCAGATCACCGATTCCAGCCGTTTTGGGAGCTGGCTGTAAAGTTCTGCATATCCTCCGCAGTCAGCCTCATCACGCCCGGTGCCATGCCGGTTTTCGGGTCGGCAAAGGCTTCCTTTGCGTTGTTCACAAGAGGCTGATACCGGGCAAGTTCTTTATAAAACACTTCGGTTGGGATGTCGTTGATGGAACTTGCATCATACTGCCGGTACACCCGCTGATAGGCTTCCAGTGCTTCCTGCATGACATCCGGCGTAATGGTACCGGATACCTGCTGCTCCTGTCGTTTCCGGATTGCTTTCAGACCCGTGTAACGCACTTCGTTTCCGCTGGCATCCAGTTCCGTCCAGCCGATAAAGGTCACCGGCAGATATGCCATGACCACGGCCAGCACCAGCGCAATGGCCAGCAGAATAGCTGTCATACGAGTTTTGCACACACGTTTCAATTCCAAACGATACAGGTTCATTTTGCTTCCTCCATTTCCTCCGGGAACAGCCACAGATACAGATCTTCCAGCCGGGGCTGTGCCGGGACGCTGTCCGGCAGCTGCGGTGCATCCGCCAGATACCGCAATGTTACCGTTCCGTCCGGCTCGTTGCGCAGGTTCACTACCCGCAGCCGGTATTCCCACCGGGTAAGCTGTTCCATCGGGATATTCCCCTGCCAGACTTTGGCTTCGATCTGCTTTACCAGCCCTTCGGTGGTGTCCTGTGCAATGATTTTGCCAGCCTTCATCACGGCATTTTCAGCTGCAATGTATTCCACATCTGAAACGATATGCGTTGAAATGAGAACGATCCGCTCCTGCGCAAACTCCGACAGCAGATTGCGGAAGCGCACCCGTTCTCCGGGGTCCAGCCCTGCCGTAGGTTCATCTAGAATTAAAATTTCCGGGTCGTTGAGCAGTGCCTGTGCGATGCCTACCCGGCGCTTCATACCGCCGGAAAGCTTTATGATCTTCTTGCGGCGCACCTCAGTCAGGCTTACCCGCTCCAGCAGTGCGTCGATCTGCCGGGCAGCCTCTGTGCGCGGCAGACCCTTGAGCGCCGCCATATATTCCAGATAGTCCTGCACCGTGAATTCCGGGTAAAACCCGAATTCCTGCGGCAGATACCCCAGCTTTTCCCGGTAGGCCGCACCAAGCGTCCCGATCTCCACCCCATCGCACAAAATCCGGCCACTGCTGGGCTGCAGAATGCCCGCCAGCATCCGCATTAAGGTTGTTTTGCCTGCACCATTCGCCCCCAGCAGTCCCCACACACCCGGCGTGAGCGTGATGGACACATCATCCACCGCCGTTTTATCCCTGTATCGCTTTGTAATATTCTGAATTTTCAGTTCCATGGCTTGCTCCTTTCAGCCTTCTGCAATATATTCTGACCGGGCGGCAAGCCGGATGCACTGCAACACCATACAGAGCACCAGCACGCCCGCCGCCAGCGGCAGACCTTTCGGCAGTTCCGATAATTGCACGAACCGCAGCAAACACAGCTGCCCTGCAAACAGCGGTACAGCCCCGGTCATCATCATCCGGGCGCACCCAGCGCAGCAGCAGAAGCAGCTCATTGTTTGCGGTCAGGAATGGCACGGTCAGCACCGCCAGCAGTTGCCCGATGCTCCATGGCACGGCTGCCCGCACATTGAGTACCAGCACTCCCAGCAGGATCGTTTCCCCCGCCAGCAGCAGCAAAAACCGCATCACCAGCGGACGACCGATTCCTGCATATGTGGCTTGTTCCAGTTCAAGCATTTTATATTGACTTGCCCGGTATAAAAACGGCAGACCGAGCAGGGCTGTCAGCATGGCAAGTGTGCTCAGACCAAACAGTGCATTGCGTAATGTCCATGCCTTCTCCCACAGGGCAAGTTCCCGACCCACACTGTACAACGCCAGTGCCGCCATTGCTTCCAGCGCCCAGACCTTCCAGCCCAGCAATTTGAACTGGCAGTGCAGCAAATCACGCCAATCACTCCGTTGCTTTACGACATGTTCCGCCCGGCAGCGGCGCAGCAGCGTTTTCGGTGCGGCTGTGTCAAGCTCTGTCGCCAGTGCTCTGGACAGTTCTTTTTCAAAGGCTCGATTCATCTCCAGTCCTCCTTTTCCAATTGCATTTTCAAGGTTTTCAATGCGGCACGCAGGCGGGACTGCACCGTGCGCAGGGGCAGACCTGTGATCTGCGCGATCTCCCGCAATTTAAGCTGTTGTGCGAACCGCAGCAATACCAGTTCCCGCTGTTCCGGCTCCAGCTGGGCCGTCAGCGCTCGCAGGTTTGCTTTCTCCTCTGCCGCAGCAAAGCCGCTTTCCTGATAGGCGGGTTCGCCCGGCAAGCTCTCCAGCGATACCTCCGTCCGCTCCATCGTACGGTTCAGATCGATGCAAATGTTTTTTGCGATTTTGTACAGAAAGGGACGGAATGCCCCCTGAAATCCACCACAGGAATCCAGCCAGCGCACCGCTTTCAAAAAGGTTTCCTGTGCTGCATCCTGCGCCTGCTGCTCGTCCGCTGTATGCCAACGACAATAGTTCAGAATCTGTGGATAGTACGATGTAATCAGAGTGTCCAGCGCACCCGTATCTCCGCTCTGCGCTTTCCGCAGCAATAATTCTGTCTGGATACGGTTCACCCCCTTCCTGTCTATTAAAACGTCCCACATCATCAAAATGATTTCCGTTTTTTCAAAAATTTCAAATAATTGCCTTTATTATGTTCTTATAGCTTTATTATAATAAAGAGCCTTGTGTTTTTCCTTGTCAAGAGGCTGGCACCGTCCAGCCCTCTCTTTTTCCAAAGTTTCCCGTACGTTTTCTTGCAAGCTGCCGAAATCAGCGTGTTTTCGAAAGTTCGCGTTTGCGAAGCGCAGCGCAGCAATGAAAGCCCCAGTGGGGCTTTTAAGCGACAGAACGGTCTTGCGTAGCAAGATGGAGGGCCTTGCCCCGACAAGTTCCATTTTTATGCAAAAGAAAGCAGGCTGTGCAAACCTTGCGCAGAAACGCCCTTGATTCGGGCAAATGTGCAAACGGTGTGCAGAAAGTGTGCAGCCCCTTTCCTACATAAAGAAAGAACGTCAAATCTTACGATTTGACGTTCAATATCTGGTGCACCTCGCGCACTCATATCCGAACTTTTCTCCGCTTTCACGGCTTCCCTGAAAGCGACCGTTTCCGTACCTTCCTTATAATTAAAGGTAATGAGAACCTTATCATCGTAGAGATAGATGGCATTGATGAAGGTATCCACCAGTGCCTGCCGCTGCTCCGGCTGGGTCATATCCAGCTTGCGGAAACGAAGCAGCCAGAACCGGACGAATTCTTCTTTCATCTTCGACTTGGCCAGCCGTTCCTCTGCAATGCGGGCTTGCAGCTCCTTCCGCTGTTCTTCCAGAGCCTCCAAACGTTCTTTCGTGGAACTGGTCAGGATCCCCATCTGAATAGCGTTCAGCATATTGGTGATGCCGACTTCCGTTTCCTTCAGCTGCTTTTCGTAGATAGGCGGGTCTGTGCTTTCCTGATTTTGCAGCTCCATGACCTTGGCGATGATGGCATTCATAGAAGCGTCATTTTCCACCAGCTTCATGGTTTCGTTGACCACCAGATCTTCCAGCCACTGTTTCCGCACGGCCTTTTTATCACAGGTCTTTTTCTTTTTGGCAGCAGCACACTTATAATAGGTGTACATCCTGCCGGTATGACTGACACCGCTTTCTCCGAACATCAGCGCTCCGCACTTACCACAGTACAGCTTGGTGGTGAGCAGATAGCTTTCCTCTGCCTTATGACGGGCAGGGGCCTTTTTATTTTTCGCCAGCTTTTCCTGCACCTTGTTGAACAGGTTCGCGTTTGCGCAGCGAAGCGAAGCAATGAAAGCCCCAGTGGGGCTTTTAAGCGACAGAACGGTCTTGCGTAGCAAGATGGAGGGGTCTTACCCCGACAAGTTCAGCTGATACCAATCCCGGGATCGCATTGGGCTGTACCACATCCCGCAAACGCAATTCGCCGATGTACCGGCGATTACTCAGCATCCGCTGAATCGTATTGTAGGACATCTCCCCGCCCATTGAATTTTTGATGTTGTGTGCTTTTAACCAATCCCGCAGGTCAGTCATGGTCGCACCGTCCGCATACTTCTGGAACGTCTGCTCCACATACGGGGCCAGCAGCGGGTTGGGCTGGTAATGCCGGGTCTCATCGATCATGTATCCGAACGGAATCGTGCCACCATTATAAATACCCTTGAGAGCATTCTCGGTCATGCCACGCACGACCTTCTCGCAAGGTCGGCGGAATAATACTCGGCGTAGCCTTCCAGCACCGATTCCAGAATAATGCCCTCCGGGCCAGCCGAAATGACTTCCGTTGCCGATACCAGCTTCACACCATTGCGTTTCAGCTGGGTCTTGTACCGTGCGCTGTCGTAGCGGTTTCGGGCAAAGCGGTCGAGCTTCCAGACCAGAACGATGTCGAACAGCTTTTTGTCGCTATCTTTATAAAAGCAGCCCTCATTCTCAGATCGTCCAATTCTGGCTTGCCGACTGCAGATCCACCATGTGGGTGTACAGTCCCTTCCGGGCGTACAGCTCTGCCGGGCTGCCCTGCTCGGCCACGATGCCACCCGACAGCACCACCACCTGATCCGCACCGGCTACGGTGCGCATCCGGTGGGCGATGATGAGGACGGTCTTGTTTTTTATGAGCCGGGATAGTGCCTCCTGAATGGCAGTTTCGTTCTCCACGTCCAGACTGGCGGTGGCCTCGTCCAGCAGGATGATAGGCGCATCCTTCAGGAAGGCGCGGGCAATGGAAATGCGCTGACGCTCGCCGCCGGAAAGAGCACAGCCATTCTCGCCGATGTTCGTGTTCCATTTGTCCGGCAGCTTTTCGGCAAATTCCTCGCAGTTTGCCAGCTTTGCCGCCGCAAGGACCTCCTCGTCGGTGGCACCCTTGCGCCCCAGACGAATGTTTTCCAGGATCGTGTTGTCAAACAGCGTCACATCCTGAAACACGATGGAATACAGCTCATGAGCTTTTCCGGGTCGATTCGGGAAACCTCCATGCCGCCCACGGTGATGCTGCCCTTCTGGTAGTCCCAGAACCGTGCCGCCAGTCGGGAAACGGTAGTCTTGCCGCCGCCGGAGGGGCCCACCAGTGCCGTGACCTCGCCCTGCTTTGCGGTAAAGGAAACATCCCGCAGAACCGTCTCGCCAGAGTTATAGCAAAGCCCACATGGTCGAACACGATATCGCAGCCCTGATTGGTCAGCTGCTCGCTGCCGGTCTGCAGGGGAGCATCCAGGATCTCGTTCATCCGCCCCACATTGGTGCGCATGGCAATGACCGCTGCCAGATTCTGCAACGCGCCCTGCATAGGGTCGTACATCCGGGAAGCCGCCATCAGGAACAGAAACAGGGTCAGCACGTCGATACTGCCCTGCACCAGCAGCACCGCGCCGGTGAGTGCCACCGACGCAATGCCCAGCTTGAGCACCATGCCCGCAGAGGACACGAACAGCGCCGTTTCCAGCTCTGCCGCGATGGACTGCTTTTCCACAGCCCGAATTTTGTCGGAAAGACCGGACAGATACCGCTGCTCCGCATTGCTGGCTTTCAGGTCGCGGAGGGTCTCGATGTACTCCTGAATGCGTCCGCACAAGCCATTTTCGCCGCCATAGTCTTGGCCTGCCCCTTGTCCTGCACCCGGTAGCTGCCCATCACGATGGCAGCGGATACCGGGATGACCCACAGGCTGCCAGCGCCATCCGTCCGTCAAAGGCGAACAGGCTCAGGGCAATGAGCACGGTAGAGATGAGGGAACCGAACAGACCGGGGATGAAGTGGGAGCAGTCCTTTTCCAACACCTCGCAGTCTGCCATGATGGTGCTGGTCAGGTCGGCAAGGTCCCGCTTGCCGAAAAAGGACAGGGGTAACTTGCGCAGCCGCTCCGCAAGGGTCAGGCGGCGGGTGCCGCTCTCTTTATAGGTGGTAAAATAGGTGCCGTTGTACTGGAACCATGTGGTCAGCAAAATCAGCACAAAGCAGGCAACGCATCCCACCAGATAAAAGGTGCTTCTCCCGCTTGTAGAGCCTGCCAGCAGGTCTTTTACCAGAAGATATAGCAGCCCGGTGGGCAGCATGAACGCCATGTTCTGGAACGCACAGGCCAGAACGCCCTTTACAAGCCCCTTTGCGCCCTCCGGGGAGCTGGCTGTGGCGTGTTGAATTTTTTCGATCATTCCTTACCCCTCCTTTGCGACCTTCCACTGCACCGACGCCTGATACTCCTGCCACATCCGGGCAAACAGACCGTTCTGCGCACACAGTTCGTCCTTTGTGCCGGATTCCACAATCTGCCCATCCTGCACCACATAGATGCAGTCGGCGTTAGCGACTGTGGACAGGCGGTGCGCGATCATCAGCACCGTTTTGCCCTTGGCAAGCTGCGCAAAGGCTGCCTGCACCTTAGCTTCGTTATCCGGGTCGGCAAAGGCGGTGGCCTCGTCCAGGATCAGGATGGGCACATTTTTCAGCATGGCGCGGGCAATGGCAATGCGCTGCTGCTCGCCACCGGAAAGATACACGCCCTTGGTGCCGATAACGGTATGGATGCCCGCCGGGAACTTCTCCACGATATCCATGCACTGTGCAGCTTTCAGCGCCGCCAGCACCTCGGCTCGGTGGCCTGCGGCCTGCCCAGACGGACGTTATCCAGAATGCTGCCCTTGAGCAGGCGGCTGTTCTGGAACACAAAGGAGATGGTATCCATCAGCTCTTCCTTGGGGATATCCCGCACATCCGCTCCGCCCACCCGGACGCTGCCGCTCTGCACATCAAGAACCGGCAGACAAGGTTTGCCAGCGTGGATTTTCCACCGCCGGAAGGGCCTACAAAAGCCACAGTCTGTCCCGGCCGGATCTCCAGCGAAACGCCCTTGATGACCTCGTTTTTTCCGTCATAGCTGAAATGCACGTTCTGCAGCGCGACAGAAGCATCCTGCGGGTGCTGCGGAACAGCCTGAACCTGCATGGGTGCTGCCTCCAGCACCGAGTCGATGCGTGCCAGCGCATCCGCTACCACCATCTTGTTCTCGCTCATGTACATTATGCGGGTCAAAGTCAGGGAGATCACCGGCGTGATGATGATATAGAACAGCAGGTTCAGCAGAAACTCCGGGGTGACGCCGTGAGCCGTGAACAGCAGCCCGCCTGCGATCAAAAAGGCGAACACGCCGTTGACGGCGGCGGTGTAGAACATCATGGCAGGCGCAGTTCTTTGGTGTAGGAGATGACCCACTTTTCGTACTCATCAATGGCGGCCTTGAACTTTTTGAAGGAAAACACCGACTGCCCGAAGGTCTTGACCACCGGAATGCCCCGGACGTATTCCACGGCCTCATTGGACATGGCCTCCAAGCGTTGCCGTACTGCCGCATTTTTTCAGCCATGCGCTTGCCGGTCATGGTCGCCATGATGAGGAAAGCCAGCACACCGGCGCAAGGCTCAGCAGCCCCAGCCGCCAGTCGAACGCCAACAGCAGCACCAGCAGCCCCACCGGGGTGGCGATGGCATTGTACTGGTCGGGCAACTGGTGGGCAAGATAGGTCTCGGCGGCTCCGGTACTCTCGTGGATGATCTTACGCAGCTTACCGCTGCCGAAAGTCTCGGCAAAGCCCAGTGGCAGCACCGCCAGATGCTCCGACACCGCCAGCCGCAGATTGGTCGCCACCCGGAACGCCGACAGGTGGGAGCACATCAGCGCCGCAATGTAGATGAGATAGGACAGCACCGCAAACAGCACTGCCATCCAGCCGTAATGGGGGATGTTCACCGCCTGCGCATAGTCCGGCGCGGCGTTCAACACATCCCGCAGGATCTTCCAGATGTACACAAAGGGCACCAGTGCCACCAGCGCGCTGACCGCAGACAGCACCCATGAAGCGTAGGTGAAATATCGGTAGTTCCTGCGTAGCCCATCAGCCGGGAAAAGTCCGATCGTTTTTTCAATCAAATCACATCCTTACCGTAATATTGCCATGCGCAACTGCCCGACATGATCGGGTGCACATGTGCCGCTTATTCTGCCTCAGACAAATTTCTGTGACGAAAAGTTCAATGACATTTTCCATGGTTGCCTGATCATAGTCCTCTGCGATGGCGGCAGCATTCCAATAAGCATAATTTCCTTCATACCAGCTCTGCAGGTCGTCGAGATCCTCTGCATAGCGGAATTCCAGATGATACGTCGTTTCCATCGTATCGGGCGCAAAGGCAAAGTAGGTAAACTCCCCGGAATCCGCATCCTCGCTCTGGTAGAAGAGGAAGCTGTTTTCATTGTCCACATCCAGTTTCTGGTAGGTGTGTGCAAACACTTCCTGTCCTTGCGCATCCAGACCGGTGATGGTGTCGCCATTCATCACGAATTTTTCCACGCCGCCCAGAAAATAGCAGTTGAACGCCGTGCTGTCCGGATCTGCTGCATATTTTTCAATAGCCTCCTCGCCATACGGCTCTGCCATGCACATTCCCAGCAGCATATCCGTAGCCGATTCCGCATTGTCCTCGCCTACCAGCGGAGTCGCAGCGTCGATCCACAAATTCCGGTATTCACTCTTTGCCATCTCCGGGAACAGTTCCACATAAGTCCCGCTGATACCAGACAGATAATCCTCCGCATCCATTACCTGACTTGCGGAAGCCGAAGAAGCCACCGAGGAGGAAACGCTGGATGCCGAAGACGCTGTGCTTGCGCTCTGCTGGCCGCAGCCGACAGCAGACAGCAGGCAGACCGCAGACAAGGCCACTGCAACAAATTTCTTTTTCATCATCATATGAAAGTACCTCCGGTTTTAAAGTAAGTTTGTTCTAACCGCTCTGTACTTTAGCATATTTTTCGGCCGTGGACTACTCCATTCTGATTTCCCTGCTCCGTTTTGCGAGTCCATTTGCGTGGGTGCGGTACTGCGACGGGGTCGTTCCATATCGTTTCCGGAAAGCCTCCGAAAACTTGCTGGCGTTGTCATATCCTGCATTCTGTGCGATCTGCGTAATGGGCTTTGCGCTCCGGACAAGCTCTACGGCAGCCTGTTCCAGACGGTATTCCTTGATATAGTGGTATACTGGCACACCGTAGACCTGTTTGAACATTTTTTGCAGGTGCGAAACCGAGATCCCGTGTTCTTCTGCCAGCTGCGCAAGGGAGACATACCCCTCCCGGTTTGTCAGAAGGTGATCCCGGAGATGGTGTGCCAGTTCGGTCTGTTCGGTAGAACAGTACAAGTCCGTTCCTTCCTCCTGCGGAATGCGGCTCAGCAGCATCAACAGCTCCACCACCTTGAGCCGCAGGAACCGGAGATCCATGTAGGGCGCATTTTCGTACAATTCCCGGAAAACGTGCTCACAGCGGGGTCCTGCCGTACCGAACATGAACCATCGGTTTCCCAGAAGATTCTGCTTCAGTACCGCAAAATCCACCGAAAAGCCCGGTGCGTTCTTCTCAAGCCAGTTCTGAGCGGCTGCTGGATCAACTTCCAGACACAGCCCTTCGTAACAGCCCAGCGGGAACCGTGACTCTGAACGTGTTCCATGCCGTCCGTCGTAGCAGCTGACGGCCATATCCCCCGGCTTTAGCAGAACGCTATCACGCATGGAAAAGCTGGTTTCAAAACGGCCATTGATGCAGAAATTGATCTCTATCATACCGATCTGCGTTCGGATTTCCGTATAGGTCTTCATCTCCAGCCGCAGCAGCATGATCCCCACGCCATCAAACAGCCGGTAATAGTGAATTTCTCCACTTCCGGCCGCATTTTCAAAGCCGCCTGTTTGTCCGGATTATAGGGAGTGACCCCCGTTTTGTCATGAAAAACGATATCAATCATACTGTTTATTCAATCCGGTCTCCACAATCCGTCTTTTGCAGGGCTTGGAATGGCAGCTGTGGTCAACTGGCAGATCTCTGTCTTTCATGTTTTTCCTTTCTTCGCCCCTTGCATCGCAATTTTCTCAACCATGCGCTATCCCAGTGCCACATCCAGTACCATCATCACGCTGAAGCCTACCGCAAAAAAACACCGTGCCGACGTTAGAGTGCCGCCCCTGCGACATTTCCGGGATCAGCGCCTCCACCACCACATACAGCATGGCTCCGGCGGCAAAGCTGAGCAGATAGGGCAAGGCGGGCACCACGATGCCTGCCGCCAGGATCGTCAGCACCGCCCCGATCGCACCGAGAATGTACCATCGAATCAGCATTTTCGGTTTCTCCGTCTTCATCTTTTTTGCCTCCGATTGCAGTTCATGATTCTGCTTTTCATTTGGGCAATTTCCAACTTCTTAGAAAATCAAATGGACAATACCTCCGACAATTGCCGCTCCCGCAACCCAGATCAGCGCCAGTATGCTTCGCTTTTTCAGCACCTGCCTCCAGGTCTGCACGAACGGCGCATCTTCAAGCCTGGCAGCACCCAAAACTGGCTGTGCCCGACCCATAGCTTGTCGATTACAACGCCGTCATAGATATTCATGACCTCAAGAAACAGCAGCGCCTGCCAATAGGCCTCACCAAAGGAGGAAGCCTCGTTCCACAAACCGATGATCAGCACAAGAGCAGCAAGCATCACGATAAAGAACGGTATCATAAAGCATTTTCGTTTCCGGTTCATCGTATTGCGGTCGATCAGTCCCAGTTCGATGGCGCGATCCTGCACCTCCTTGGGATAAAAGTACAGTCCATTGACAGCACCGCCGATCACAGCGATTTTTACCATTGCGGTAAACAGCAGACAATAAAGCAGCAGTTGCAGTACGATCATTGTTTTTCTCCTCTCAGTCTGCGTGCGAATCGGGCATATGCTCCCATTTCCTTCGTCTTCCATCGTGGTTCATACAAAACAAGAAAGTATGCCAGAAATACCATGTACCGAATCATTTGATCTCCATGCCAATATGCCTCCCCGCTATTATCTGACCTTCATGCAGAAATCGCAGCGGTCATTTCCACGCCCCAGCGTCATGCTTCTCTCCCAGATCAGCTTCGGATGCAACCCGGCGTAGCTGATGTCATCGCTGTCGCAAAAGCAGCGGCACAGCTCCGGGCAGCCGTATTCTGCGCAGGTGTCGTGATAGGGACACTTCATCATATCCACACGCCAGACGCCGTTGCCGGTCTGCAGTTCTTTTGGGGCAAAGCCCGCCGCCGGGCCGAAAACGCTCCAGGTGGATTTGACGAAAACGCCGGGAACAAGGCGGTAAAGCCCCGGTATGTGCAGCAGGGCGGCAAGCTGTTTGTGGCTCGTTCTCGCCAAGCGCTCCACATAGCCGTGAACGGTTTGCAGTGCCTCCTCTTTCGGCATGACCCGCTGCAAGGTCTCGTAGGCCGCAATGCCCGGCAAGATCTGCCGCTTGAGGTGGTATTGCTTTTCCTTGCTTGCACCCACGTTTTCAGCCAGCAGCGCACTCAGGCGCATATCGAAAGCGGTGTTCAGTTCCTTTGCCCGCGCGGGAAAGCGCAGTGCCACAGTCTCCCGAAATCACGGGAAAGATAGGTTTCCTTCCTCTTCATCGTCCGTTACCCTTTCTTTTTGTACCCGCAGTCGCAGTAGGGTCCGCCGGAGGCAAGGGTGTACTGCCGCACAAAGTCGGTCACGCCGCCCGCTTCGCTCATGGTGTAGTCCAGATGGCACAGGGCGGGGGTCAGGTCATACAGCCCCAGTTCCTTCATCAGCACACAGATGCCGCATTTGGTAAAGCGTCCCTCGTAGCCGCTGCCATCCGGGTATTCGTAAAACTCCATGTTCCACGAATAGGGGTTGCGGTCGGCGGCTTTCAGGGCAGCGGTTGCTTCATGGCGGCAATGTCCTTTGCGGTAAATTTGCTTTTTCCGCTTTTGCGGCAGAACCACTGCATCAGCGGCGTCATCTGAGCGTTCTCATAGTAAACCGTCAGCGCCTCTGCATCCGGCCGCTTCGGCATACAGAGAACGAACGCCCCCAGCATGGCGCAGCCAATGATGTTCAATTGGAAGCGGTCGGCCTTTTCAAACTCCGGCAATTTGGCGATGATCTCTTTGTATTTCGGCTTGGCGCTTTTGGTGATCTGCTTTGCGGTGGCTGCATCATAGCCCAGTACCGCCGTCAGCTGCGTCTGAAACGATTTCGCAAACACAGCCCACATCGCCATAGGGATTCCCATCCAACGCATTTTACTTTTCCCCTTTCCATTCTGCCAGCACCCGGCACATCCGTTTCTCGATGTCTTTCCGGGTCTGGCGGCATTCCTTCGGATATTTTTTGCTGCCTGAAACGCGAACTTCACAAATAGACCGGAGCCAACCGGCAGCATGATTTTCAGCATCCCCTCCGGGAAAACGAAGTGGGTGCCGTGGGCATAAACCATCGTCTCGATCTCGCATTCATGCGGTTTTTCGGCAAGGCGCTTTTCCATCCGGCGGATATACTTTGCGGTGTCCCACAGCGCATCGTCCTCCGCGCCGATCAGCAGCAGCTTTCCCCGGATGTTTTCAACGGGAATGTATTCTTCCGGCTCGATCGGATGAGCTGCCTCGGAATCGTCAAACAGCTTGCGGGAGTTTACCATATCGCCGGTGCGTTTGCTCTCGGCGGCGATGCAGTGCCAATAGTCGGGATGCTGATAGCAAAACGGCATATAGGGCAGCGGCTTGCCCCGGTAGGAGAACAGCGATTCACCCTCGACCGGCCACTCCTTGCAGCCGTCCCTTTTGCCCTGCAGAAAGCCCTGCCACACAAAGTCGCTGGGTGTCATGGCAATGGTCAGGGTGATATCCGGGAACATGGCAGCCGCTGTCAGCGCAAGCGTTCCGGTGGTCGATGCACCGGCAATGCCGATCTTTCTGTTACCGTTAGCTTTCAGCCATGAAATTGCCGTCTCCACACGCTCAAGCGGGTAATTATGATGTCCGTAATCTTTTTTCGCGGGCGACATTGTGAGCACGTTCACGCCGCACCCGCAAAGCCATTTCACTGCCGAGCGCGCAAGCCGATCCTCCGGATCATCCCCGATCATCGTGATGACCGCACAGTCTGAACCGCCGGCACACGCCCAATACGCACCGTAAAAGCCATTGAGCTCCACATCAAAGTGCAGGTGTTTCATGCTCTGCCTCCAAATCCGATCTTCACGATCTGCATTTTCATCCCGCTGTCCCCAACCCTTGCGAGGAATCGGAAAAAGCAGCTGACCGATGGATCTTTCAGGTCGCTGTACCCCAGCATATAGCCACGGTTGGATATCTGCAGGCGGCTGTCCCATGGGGAAAGCTCACTTTTTGCATCCGAAACTGCAAAATATGCCCCCACATCCTTGATCTTTGCAGTCTTGAGCCATGTTTTTGCGATCATCTTCACCGCCGTGCGGTTGGCGGCATCAAAGACCAGCACCCCGCCGGGGAAAGCGTCCGCCATCCCCCGTACCAGTTCCCAAACCTGCTCCGTCAGGAAGTAATAGAACACCCCGGAGGCAAAAACACCGCCCCGCCGGAGGCATCGATCTTGTCAAACCATGCGGGGTCTTTCAGGTCGCAGGGGATATTTTGCTCCCGCTCCCCGGCGGCAGTAGCTGCTGCCGCAAGGCGATCACATCCGGGAAGTCCAGATTGTAAATTTTGCATCTGCCGTTGTCGCAGCTCTGCCGGTGTTATCCAGCCCGCAGCCCAGGTTGACTACCGCCGCACAGGGGTGGTTTTTCAGGTACGCCCGCACCTCAAAGGTAAGGTCGTTCTGCCGCATGGCCACCTCCAGCGCACCGAACCGCTGCATCAGGCTGCGGGAGTTTTTCTCTGCCTCTGAAAAATCGTAGTCGATCTGGTCGATCAGATGCACCGCTGTTTCGTCTTGGTAAAGGTTCGGATACAGCTCGGTACACAGCTTCCGGGAATACAGCGGGAGGATCAGCGTCTCCTGCACGGTGTTTTTCTCGATTTTATATTTCATAGGCTCCTCCCTCAGTAAAGAAAAATAGTCATAATTGCCGCCAGCACCGCCGCTATGACTGCCATGCCCACCGTGCCGAACAGCCACTTTTTCTGCTTGTCTTTTGCGGTGATGTAGGGCTTCAGATCTTCTGTTCCGGGGATCGTCCATACGTTCGTGTGCCCCACCCAATAGCCGTCAACCAACAGGCGGTCCATGAGATTCATAACGGACAAGATAACGAGTAACTGCCAGAAACCCTGAACAAAGCCCTTTGCACCGTTTATCCCATAGACACAGACCAGCACATAGCCGATATAGCCGGGAATGCAGACTGCTTTGAACAGCAGGCTGTTGCGTCGGATGCGTTCCGGGCTTGTAAGCCCCAGTTTTACGCACCGCTGCTGCACCGCCGGGCTGTAAAGATGCACCATCCCAACAGCCCCTTTACGGATGCCCGCAGCGCAGATCAGAACCAGCAGAACTCCCAACCCAAGACCTTCCAGAATCACCTGTAAGAGCATTCCCTGTTCCTCCTGTATCCGTTTTCATCCCGGTATTCGGGATGTTCCTTTACGTATGGATCCTTATCGCCGCAGATGGTATAGTCGCATCGGCAACTGTCCACGCAGGTAGTCGTCCGCACGAGCTTGGCGTGAAGCAGTTCCATCGCTGCAAAGTCCACATTGCACAGGGCGGGCATAATGTCCGCAAATCCGAACTGCTTGGCAAATTCCGCCGCCGGACACGCCGTAAATTCATAATAGATGGGCTTGCTGTTTTCGTAAGGCGCAACATCCATCTCGTAATCATGCCATGTGTCACAGTGCTTTTGGGTGATGCTGAATACCCGATACATCAGCTTTTTCCAGAATGGCTTGTTGATGTCAACGAATCGCAGCTTCCGGAAGGACGGCAGGATCAGATTTTCTTCTATCTCTTCCATTTCGCGGAATGTGACCACATCCCGGCACACATCGTAAAAGCACATGATGGCGATGCAGTCGTAGGTGCCGCCTACGCCGTTGTGAAAATTCTTTTTACCGCCGAGGTCGGTGCGCCACTTGGAAAGAAGCTCTTCGTATCTCAGCTGCACCTGCTCCCAGACCGCCTCGCGCTCCACCTCCGGATAGTGCAGAGTGATTTTCGCCAGAATTTCATTTTTGCAAGGTTTGGAATACAGCACCTGGCAGCTACGGTCAATTTGTAATTCTCTGTCCTTCATCTTCCCACGCCTTTCAGAAAACCGCTCTTTGCATTTTCTTCGGTGTCGTCCGATTCGTCGTAGGCATCATAGGGCGCCGATGGGTCGTGTACTCGTTTTTTGAATGGTGAACCGCACTTGTCTTTGTGGGCAAACGCAAAGGCAAAATTGTCCGTCCATCCCGTGTGACCGGTGATGAAATATGGATGCAGCCCACGTGCGCGCAGTTTCCGCTCCAGCTCCGCCAGTGACTGCACAGCCAGCTTATTGTCCTCCGCCAGCGAGGAAATGAAGCTGTAGCCGCCGTCCGCGCCGAACCAGATGGTATCGCCGGTAAAGAGATATTTCCCGTCCACAAGGTATACCATGTGCCCCCATGTATGACCGGGAACGAGAAAACACTCGATTTTGATGCCGTCAATGTCAAGTACCCGCCCATCGTGCAGCAGTACCTTTTCGTTGTTGATCGTGACCTGCGGCAATTTATAGAGATGATAGATGACTTTTCGCCGCACCTCGCCGGTGAGATACCGGTTCTCGATCTCGCCGATGTACAGCTTCGCACTCCGGAACAGCCCCGGACTGTCTGCTTCCACCGCACCCACATGGTCGGTGTCCTGATGGGTGATAAGGATATGGTGTATCGACTTCGGATCAATCTCAAGCCAGCCCATTTTTTCGGCAAGGCGGTCGTAGTTATATCCCGCATCGATCATAATGGTCGTATCGCCTTTGCGGTAGAAGAAGATGTTAGCCACCCATTCGCGCACGCAGGCAACATTCTCGTCGATCCAGCCAGTGTTCAAAGGCTTGAAGATCTCCTTGCCCCGGTACATCCAGCTCATTGCTTTTCTTTGAAATTCCGTTGCTTTTTTCGACATGATCGCACCTCATTTCTGTGCTGTGACGCACAGCCAGCCCTTTTTATTTTTGTGACTCTGAACCCTGCCAAAGCCTGCTTGCTCCAGATACGTTTTACCGTTCACAATGCAATACTTTTTACCAGATGCGCCCACTGCTCCGGGTGACAGGCCAGCAATTCCTCGTGCTGCAAGTTCTGCTCATGGAGAACAGGGTGCGCAAAATGCTGCTGATACCGGGCACGATATTTTGCGCCCATTTTCAGGGCGTAAAAAATATGGATCTCGGTACCGGGTACATGGATCTTATCCGGCAGCGGAGTGATAAGATCGGAGTAGAACTGATTTTTACAGCTCTGCATGGTCACATAAGGGCGGGCCTCACCGAACATTTTCAGAAAGGCTTTGACATAATCCCCCGACTCTCTGGCACGCTTATCCAGACGCATTTGGAGAAATTTTGCCTTGAACTTTCCGTCCCGCACCACAGGGTAGATCAATGGCAGCAGAAAATCAGTCTGCAATCTTGCCGCCAGCGGCGATGCCTGATCCAAATCGGAGCTGCCCAGAATGCCACAGTCCATGTGGATGTTCTGCCGTGCCGCCAACAGCCCCACGAAGGAACCGCCCAGAGAACAGCCGTAGGCTGCCCGGATGTGACCGCCGCAGTGGGTCTTGAGGTAGGCCTCGATCTTTTCGATCTCCTCCAGCATGGTGGGAAATTCGGTCTGTTCAGTCTCATCAAAGCCATCGTAGCTGACGCACAGCACCCGGAAGCTGTCAGCCAGAAGCGGGATCACCGCACCGAAATTGCTTTTCCAATGGCAACAGGTGCCTGGCAGCAGCAACAGCACCGGGGCATCCTCTGCACCAAAATGGTAGATCTTCATCCTGATACGCTCCTTCTCTATTTGTTTTCCGCCTGTAAATGGAAGAGGTACATTTTTTGTGTAGGGCAGAACCATAAGTTAGATAAAGCTAACTTTTTGTTCTATAAAAATCCGCTTTTCAGCGGCCCTTCTGCCAAAATAATACGCCCTGCTGTTGTCGCTGTCAAGAAGTTCAGGCATTTTCGGAGATTCCGAAATAGATTTCGCTTCCGTCCCCCAACCATCACCCCCCGTGCTACGTCCAGCACCATCATCACACTGAAGCACACCGCAAAAAACACCGTGCCAACGTTGGAGTGCTGCCCCTGCGACATTTCCGGGATCAGTTCCTCCACCACCACATACAGCATGGCTCCGGCAAAAAGGTCAATGGCTTTGCGGTATAGCGGGTGCTGTCGGCACCTTTTGCCGAAAAATTAGCCTCTATAAACATCCCTGTTTTTTCTTGACAAGCCCCTGTATGCGTGCTATTTTAAATTTCGTCAAATTAGTTCATCCTAACCATCTGAGGGGCATTACCCCACAGATTTTTTTTGCGCGAAATGTTAGGATCAACTAACTATGTGGCAGTGATTCTCTGCCTTTGCGATGAAAGGAGCATTTTTCATGAGAGCAAAGAAATTTCTTTCCCTGCTGCTGTCGGCGCCATGGCGTTCAGCCTGCTGACCGCTACCGCCTTTGCAGCAACCCCCGCCGAGGAGGAAAACGGCTTTTTGGACTTCCTGTTCGGCGAAAAATACACCTACCTCTACGCTGCCCTGACTTGGGATGAGTACTGGGCAAACGAGAAGGTCTATGCTGCCGGCAACGCTGCCGCCTCTGCACAGCTGGACAGCCACGAGGAGCACGACCTTGGCGCATTTGATGCGGTCTCCCGCGCTACCGTCAACCACGGTCTGCACCGCGGCAGCTTCCAGAGCACTGCTGTGATCTACGCCAAGGACGGCAGCAGCTACACCGTTTCCCACTGGTCGGAGGATGGTAAGACCATCTATCTGGCCGATGGCTCCACCGTGGGCTGGAACCGGGGCACCATTACCAAGGCAGACGGCTCCACCGTGCAGATGGATCACTACGAGGTGCTGGGCACCAAGTATGTGCCGGTGCGCGTGGCTGACAGCGACCTTGCAGATTTCTGCTCCAAGTACACCGTGGTGGAAAACGGCGGTCAGCTGGTGGGCGGCTACTCTGAAAAGAACCTGACCGCCTATACCCTGACGCTGCGGTGGATCAAAACACCAACGGCCTGAAGTACGCAACCAAGAGCGGCGATGGCTATACCTTCTCTGCCGCTCACACCGGCACCGGCTCCGGCGTGGCAGAAGCCGCCAGAAGGCTGCTGATGGTCTTACCGTGAACCTGCGCAGCGGCAGCGATGTAGGCAGCTTTGGTGAGTTCATCCGTGTGGATCTAAACGGCAACTACGGCGAGCTGGGCTCCCGGATGCAGTCTGTGGTGTGGACCTACTACGGCGATGACAGCACCTACACCCACGCCAAGGCCTCCTACGGCACCAAGTTTGCAGCCGACAACTGGATGCACAAGTCCATGGGCATCCAGCTGGGTCTGAGCAATTCCGCCCGCTGCCAGCTGCCGGAGGCACCGATGGCACCGGCTACTGGACTATCACCATCCGCGCACTGGCTATGCCGACACGGTGGTCAAGTTCCAGACCACTGCCGAGAACCTTGCCAAGCACGAGCTGGCAAGCGATGCCGACCGCGCCGCCCTGCAGGCTGTGGTCGCCGAAGCACAGAGCAAGGCAAAGGCCGCTTACACCGCCGACAGCTATGCCAATCTGGAGACCGAGCTGGCCGAGAGCGTGGAGCTTTTGAGCCGCGAGACCCTGTATAAGGCCGCTGCACTGGAGCAGGTGACCCACCTGACCGATGCCGTGCAGAACTTGAAAGCTGCCTGATCCGGCAAAAAACAGAACACCAAAAAGCAAGGTCGCTTGAAGTAGGCGGCCTTGCTTTTCCGTGTCAGGAGAAGATGGAATGAACAAAAAACGATGCAATGCGCTGCTGCCGCTGGTGCAGCTGCTCCCGGCGGTGGCGGCCGCAGCAGCCGTACTTTTTGCCCTGCCCCGCACCGTGCCGGTGCTGGCTGCCGTGCCGGAAAGACTGCGGCTGTGGTAGAGCAGCCGGCAGAAGCCGCTTCCTCCGAAGCGGAGGAAGAAGCCCTGCCCAAGCTGCCCTATGCCGATGGCGTTTACGTCGGCTCTTCCCGGGGCTACGGCGGTGCCGTCCGGGTGCAGGTCACCATGGAAAACGGCAGCATTACCGGGGTGGAGATTCTGGACGCCTCCCATGAGACCAAGCAGTTTTTACGGCGCGCAAAGCGGCTTCTGACCACCGTAGTGGATGCCCAGAGCTGGGAGGTGGACGCCGTTTCGAGGCCACCTACACCAGCCGGGGCATTCTGGGCGCAGTGCAGAACGCCCTGACCGGCGAGGTGGTCAACAATCCCCTGCCGCCCCAGCCAAAGCCCGCCGCACCGCTTGTGGTGGAGGAATTACGGCGCCCTCCACCTACTTGGACGGCATCTACACCGCCGAAGCCATGGGCTTTGAGGGGCAGATCACAGTGCAAGTCACGGTGGCAGAGGATAAGATCACCGATATCACCCTTCTGAGCGCCGAGGACGAGGAAGAATATCTCTCCCGGGCAAAACAGGTCATCCCCGCCATTCTGGAAGGGCAAAGCCCCAATGTGGATGCCATTTCCGGCGCGACCTACTCTTCCACCGGCATCCTGAACGCGGTCAAGCTGGCACTGGCAAAGGCGGCTGTTGCCCCGGCAGAGGAAGCCGCCCCGGCACAGGAAGCATCGGAAGAGACGGCAGAAGAAGCCGCGCCGTCCGAAGCACCGGAACCTGAGGAAACGCCGGTCACTGCGCCCACCGTGGAGGTGGTGCAGCCGGAGGAAAAGAGCACCGTTCCTGCGTGGCTCAAGGAAGTATGGCAGCAGCTTTTCCCGGCAGATGCACCGGCATCCTCTGAACCGGAACCGGCATCTTCTGAGGAAGTGCTGCGACATCCGAGCCGGTACTGCCGCCGGAAGAGACCGAAACCGAACCTGAAACGGAAGGAGCAGCGGAATGAAATACAAAAATTTTCTCCTCCGGGCGGTGAATCTGCTGCTGATTTTGGGGGTACTGTGGCAATACCAGCAGGTGGCGCTGGTCCGTGCTGCAGCGGTGAGCCAGCGCAAGCAGGAGATTGCGAGGTGGAGGCCTACAACGCTTCCGTTCTGCAGGCGCAGAGCGCAGCACAGGCAGAACAGACCCAGAGCGGCTACCGGGACGGCACCTACGAGGGCAGCGCCTTTGGCTTTGGCGATGTCATCCGGGTGTCGGTGACTATCCAGAACGGAAAAATGACCGATATTGCGGTGCTGGATGCTTCCGGCGAGGATAAGCCTACTATAAACAGGCGCTGCCTTTGCTGGACGAGATGCTGGCAGTGCAGTCTGCCGAGGTGGATACCGTTTCCGGCGCTACTCTCACGGCAGAGGGCTCATCGGTGCAGTAGAGGACGCACTGGGAAAGGCGGCAGGATGATGAAAAAACACAGACAAAGCCTTTGACGGCGGCGCAGCAGCGCCAGCGGGACAAAAAACGCCGCACATGGCTGCGCGCCGGGGTGCAGCTGTTCTTCTTTGTGTCCATGCCGGGCGCATTTGTGGCCGGTTTTTCCGGGGTAAAGCAGATCTTTCTGCACATCGGTGCGGGCGAGGTGCTCACAGCGGACAGCTTCACGCTTTCTCTGCTGGGGCTGTGCGGCTTCACTTTGCTGTTCGACCGGTTTTTCTGCGGATACGCCTGCTCCTTTGGCAGCTTGGGTGATGCCGTCTGGGCACTGTCCGGGCTGATCCAGAAAAAGCTGTTCCACCGCAAAAAGCAGCTCCGTCTACCGGAGCGGGCGGTGCTTTGGGGGCAGAAGGTCAAATATCTGCTGCTGGCGGGGCTGGTGGCGCTGTATGTGACCCGGCAGGGAAAGCTGCTGACCGGCGCAAGCCCGTGGGAGGTGTTTTCCCGCCTGACGGCTCTGCGTCTGCCGCCGGAGGGCTTCGGCGTGGGCATTGCGCTGTTTGTGCTCATCTTGCTGGGCATGGCGCTGCAGCTCGGTTCTTTTGTCAGTTCCTCTGCCCTATGGGAGCGGCGTTCGCCCTTCTGCCGGTGCTGCCCTTTGCGCGGTTGCACCGGCAGAACGATGGCTGCATACCGGGCTGTAATGCCTGCAAGCAGCAGTGCCCGGTGTGCCTGAAGCTGGAGGAAAGCAGCCTGCGCAGCGGAGAGTGCATCGCCTGTGAGGCCTGCGTGGGCACCTGCCCGAAGCAGAACATCCACCGGTGGGATCTTGCCTTGTGCAAGCGCTGTGGCTGCTGGTACTGGTGAAGGCACTGCTCTTCTTCCTGTTGGGCTGCTGGCTGGGCTTTTGCCGGTTTATCTGAAACAAAAAGGGAGGCCGCCGCACGGTATTTGTGCAGCGGCCTCCTTTTGGCTGGGATGGATTCATAATCATTTTTACAGGGAAGGCTTCTGCTCCAACAGGTCTGTCATGCTGCGCAGACTGATGCCAAGGGTGGAAAGGTTATGCAGCATCGCACTGGTAGCAGGGGGCAGGATGCCCAGTGCGCCCAGAAGAATGAGCACTGAGTTGAAGCTGAGCACAAAGCGGTAATTGCTGCCCACCCGCTTTTGCAGGGCGTTGGCAATGGATTTTAACATTGTTAGCTGCAGCTTGATACGGAGGATCATTTCGGTCATGCTCACTTGCAGAAGTTCGCAGACGCGGCCTGTAAAGGCAGCAGAAAGATTGAATGCGTCGTACTTTTTTCGATTTTGCACAACAAATTTTTCAAAAGCCTCTTGACGCATTCCACATACAGTGGTATTTTTCTTGTAAATCCCACTGCGCTTGTGGATTGGTTACAAGCCATCCACAAGATGTGGTCGTGTTCATTTTGAACACTGCCTCACCGTGGATCATCCCTGAAAAATCAACCGCCCCGCAACACACCCGATTCATTTTGCCGCCGATTCACCCGACAAAATCCATCGCTGCGCTGCGTGGGCGGTATTTTTCTTTTCTGGAAAGTTGCACCTTGACAACCGCATGAGCCGTCCGAACGTGATACCGGCTTTTCCGCCAACGCCGCTGCAAAACAGGGGCAGGAACTTCGTTCGGAGCAAACGGCGATCAACATACACGAGCAGTGGAACTCTCTACTTATTTTGCGCCTTAACAATTCGGAAACATTTGTCGAAAGTTGATTTTGAGCGCAGAGGTAGGGGGCAAGAACCGTCCAGTGGCCACAATTCAATTCTTGAAAATTTCCTGTCCATCCGGGACTTCACTTCTCAAACTCTTGCGAGTTTTGATGTGATCTTGTTGGGGTAGCGCTTGTCGGGGCAACGCCCTCCATCTGCTGTCGCAGACCGCGCTGCCGCTTAAAAGCTCCACTGGGGCTTTCATTGCTGCGCTGCGCTTCGCAAACGCGGTCCCACCCCAAACCCTACTCATCATTTGTGCCTTGCGGCACGAATGGAACGACGTGTCGTGCTTTACATAACTTCACCGAGGAGTTATCGAACAGACAGGAGGTACAATGACCAAAACGAATGTTCAACCGATTCCTAGCAATTTGCAGCACCACGACACGCCGAACAACAAAATAAATAGAGAGCAGACCGCTCTTCTTTCACACACCCATTAAATATTTTTCCTGAATCTGCTTGACGAATATTACGGTTAGTGATATATTTATTACAGTAACCGTAACAAGGAGGCAAACCATGCGCGATAATGCAAAAGGTGGTGCGCTTACAGAAGTCACCTTTTATATTTTGCTTTCTCTTTATACGCCAAAACACGGATACGCTGTTATGCAGTTTATTGAAGAAAAAACAGACGGACGGCTTTCCCTAGGCGCAGGCACTTTATATGGAGCATTAAACTCTTTGCAGGACAAGAAGTGGATTGAACCTTATGGCGATAGTGAGGGAAGAAAAAAAGAATACCACATTACAGCACAGGGAAAAGAAATTGCAGAAAAAGAGCTTGCAAGACTAACCGAACTTGTAAGCATTGCAAGTGAAATTATTGGAGGTGCAGTATGAGTAAAAAATGTTATCGCTTCTTTGGTGGATTGCTAAATGCACAGGCAAAATGGTTAAACAAAATGTCCGAAAAAGGCTATCGACTTGTCCGGACAGGGAGGGTGCTCTATGAATTTGAAGAATGCAGTCCTGATGAAGTGACCTATTGTGTAGAGTTTATCGGAGAAAAATCAAAAGAGAATGCAACGGACTACGCTGATTTTTTGGAGGATATGGGCTACAAGGTATTTTTCAAGAATATCAATCTAAACTATTCTGTCGGAAAAGTTCGATTGCGTCCATGGGCGGAAATGGGCGGTTGTATTGCAACAAACGCAACAACTTTTAACAGGGAACTATTGATTGTGGAAAAATCAAACGACGGAAAGCCTTTTGAACTTCATACTTCTTATGCCGATAAAGAAAAATACTACCGCAATTTGCGTAACCCATGGCTATTCCTGCTGCTCCTATTCGCACTGTTTGCGATTATCAAGCATTCTATTGTCTTGGGTATTTTTTCATTGGTTTCTGCAATTCCCAGCATTCTATACCAGCTCCAAATTATAAATGTCCGACAAAAAGCCAAAACGTGGGAACAATAAATAATAATCAAGAGGGTGACAACAAAAGCTGTCGCCCTCTTGATTATTATTTATAGAAATACCGAAAAGATTGCTCCGCAGCCTTTGAAGAACAGCATCGTGCAGAGCTGACAGCGTACCGGGCGGCAGCAGCCTATTTCAAGGCAAACAACATCACAAAGCTGCCCAGCCCGAAAAAGCTGGAAGCCGAGTATGCGCAGCTGGCATCCGAAAAGGCAAAGTTCTACGAGCAGTACAAGGAAGCCAAGGAAGAACTGCTCAAACTGAAAACCGCAAAGCAGAATGTTGCGTCCTTTTTCCGGGAGGAAGAACAGACGCGGCAGGAGAGATAAAGGAGTGTGCGTATGATCAATCTGAAAATTGACCCGGAGTTCCAGTCCCAGATTCCTCCTCTGACCGATGATGAATTCAAGCAGCTTGAAGGAAACATCCTCAAAGAGGGCAAGCTGATTTCTCCTTTGATCGTTTGGAATAACACCCTTGTTGATGGACACAATCGTTATGCAATCCTCCAAAAGCACCCAGAGATTTATTTCTCCACCATGCCGCTCCGATTTGAGAACCGCGAAGAAGCCGTTGCGTGGATTTGCAAAAACCAGTTGGGGCGGCGCAATCTCACGCCGGAGCAGAAGTACTACCTGATGGGCAAACAGTACGAAGCCGAAAAAGCTGCGCATGGCGGTGACCGCAAGAGCACCGATGCAAAATCAAGTTCGCTAAAAGCGAACTTGATCGACAGCACCAAAACCTGCGACCGAATCGCAGCAGAAAACGGAGTGAGCAAAGACACCGTTATCCGCGCCTCGAAGTATATGAGAGGCGTAGAGATTGCAGAAGAACTGATGCCTGGCCTGAAGCAGAGCATTCTGTCCGGACAGACAAAAGTGTCCAAAGCAGATATACACCGCCTTGCCAAGGCGGCCTACTATGACCGCGCACAGATTTTGCAGGATATTCTGCACCCGGAGCTGAAGGTGGAACCGACACCTGACGCTGATGGTGTGATCCGCGTTCCGGGCAAAGCGCCTGTCATGCCATTCCGAAAGTTCGAATCGGTTTACGACAGCGATGCCTACCCGGAGGATGTACGGTACGAGTATGTGGCGTTGGAAGAACTCACTACTCGTTTCCGCATTTCGTTCAACTACCAGTTGGAGCAGATGCCCGATAATGCGCAGCGTGATGTGATTCTGGAGATTATTCACAAGCATAAGGACTATCTTACTTCTCTGGAAGCCGCACTCGCAGATGTTAAAGACCAGACAGCATAACAACAGGCACATGGTATGCTGTTTACCGATGTCCAAAGGAGCGTGCGTTTGAACAAAAAGAAAAAGTCCACAAACACTTCCCCTTATCCCGATGAAGCCATCGAACGTCTGGCACGGGCATTCTACCCGGCCATCCTTGCCTGCTGGAACAGTGAGGAAGGCCAACGGTCACTTGTCGGGGGCAAGGCCCTCCATCTTGCTTGCGCAAGACCGTTCGGTCGCTTAAAAGCCCCACTGGGGCTTTCATTGCTCCGCTGCGCTGCGCAAACGCGAGCTTGCCGCATGGCAGGCGGAACAGGCTCATCATGCAAACAACGAAAAACAGGAAGTTCCCTCCGGTGGGGAACTCCCTGCTGTACATATCGCTATTGTCTGTGGCTTTAATCGCAAGTTTTACAAGCAGTGCAATTCTCAACAACTTGTTTGCGATATGCAATTCACGGTTGTTGCCAACGAATCAAATCGTGAATTGCGATGGCAGGGTGCGTCCGCAGGGGCGCACCCTGTTTTTGTTTTGTATTTGATCTTCTAATCCATGGTTCAGACTGTATTCGCTCAAACACTCTCAAGAATGGTATGCCGGAAGCAGCTGCCTCAAAGCTGCCGACATCTCCGATTTTTCAAAAAGACTTGACATTCCCGGGCAGTTCTATATAATTATCAATGTTAATTATCTTTGATAATCGTTTGGAGAGGAATTTCATTATGACCATCGAACTGATCAAGCAGCTGCTGGATGCCTGCTATCTGGCAAAGCGGGCACGGGAGATGCTGCCTGCCCTGCCGGAGGGTGTGACATCCTCTTATATCCAGTGTCTGGATGTTATTCAGAAATTGCAGACCCGTGGCATCCAGCCGAAGATCTCTGATCTCAGCGATACACTGAACCTGCCCCGCCCCGGTGTGACCCGTACCGTAAAAGAGATGGAGCACAAAGGTATCTGAGAAAACAGGTATCCGCTGAAGATGGCCGCGTGACCTATCTGTTTCTCACCGAGAGCGGGCAAGCGCTTTCCCAGAAGTACAATACGGACTACTTCTCGCAACTGCTCCCGTATTTGGACAGCATTTCCGAGGAGGATGCAGCGTGCACCATCCAAACGCTGGAAAAATTCTATGCTATTATGCGCGAAAGGAAAGATTCTCTTGAAAAACGATAAGACCGATTTTACCCAAGGCCGCATTTTGCCAAAGCTCGCTTTTTTCATGCTGCCCATTCTGGGTGCGCTGGTGCTGCAGGCCGCTTACGGCGCAGTAGACCTTCTGGTAGTGGGGCGCTTTGGCTCCACTTCAGGCTTGTCTGCGGTTTCTACTGGTAGCCAGGTACTCAATCTCGTCACCTTTGTTGTCACCCAGCTTGCATGGCATCACAGTGCTCATTGCCCGCTATCTGGGCGAAAAAACGACCGCAGTACATCGGGCAAGTCATTGGCGGGGCAGCTATTGTGTTCACCCTTCTGGCAGCTGCACTGTTCGTGGTGCTGGTGTTTTTGCACGGCTTATTTCCAGTCTGATGCAGGCTCCTGCCGAAGCCCTAGACCTGACCGCCAGCTATGTGCGCATTTGCGGCAGCGGCATCTTCTTTATTGTAGCCTATAATATGCTCTCGGCTCTTTTCCGCGGTCTGGGCGACAGCCGCTCTCCGCTGATCTTTGTACTGGTGGCGTGCATTGTGAATGTTATTGGCGATCTGGTGCTGGTGGCTGGTTTTCATCTGGATGCTGCCGGTGCCGCCATTGCTACGGTAGCAGCACAAGCCGTCAGCGTAATCTGTGCAATCGCAATGCTGCTGAAGAAGGAGCTGCCCTTCAAAATCCATCGCTCTGATTTCAAGCTGAACCCCCAGTGCAAAATTTCTGGGCATCGGTCTGCGCTGGCTTGCAGGAGTTTTTGACCCAGCTTTCCTTTCTGGCGCTCTGCGCTTTCGTCAACCGGTTGGGGCTGGAGGCATCTTCCGGCTACGGTGTGGCGTGCAAGATCGTTAATTTTGCCATGCTGATCCCCAGTTCTCTGATGCAGTCCATGGCGTCCTTTGTGTCGCAGAACGTGGGTGCCGGCAACAAAAAAC
>ENA-OQJH01000090-OQJH01000090.1-human-gut-metagenome-genome-assembly--contig:-NODE-90-length-51002-cov-3.145120_pt1 | contig 51002 bp, 49 predicted proteins | sample MGYA00242597_ERZ504763 | MGnify/ENA primary metagenome ERZ504763 (study PRJEB26092, sample SAMD00036359) | human gut metagenome | host: Homo sapiens | study: EMG produced TPA metagenomics assembly of... | reverse complement strand
AAGAAATTTCCACTGGAAAGTTGTCGTATGTTATGTGGCAGCTATCGCGCTCACGATTACCTTTGCCGACCAAATGTGCAGCAGTATCATCCGCCCGGTAGTGGCACGCCTGCGTCCCGCCAATCCGGACAACCCTATTGTGGATATGGTATATATCGTAAACGGGTATCGTGGAGGAAGTTATGGTTTCCCATCGTGCCATGCGGCCAATTCATTGGGGCTTGCCATGTTTGTAGTATTTCTGTTCCGTAAACGTTGGCTAAGTATTTTCATCGTAACTTGGGCAATTCTTAACTGCTATACACGTATATACTTGGGGGTACATTATCCCGGTGATTTACTCGTAGGAGGTATTATCGGAGGATTCGGCGGTTGGTTATTCTGTACTATCGCTCACAAAGTAGCCATTTATTTGGAACCTTCCACCCGTACGAAGAGAAAAGATATAAAACAATGGTCAGTCACTATTTATGTAGGATTGCTGACAGTGCTCGGGATCATTATATATTCCACTATTAAAAGTTGGTAAGGTTCACCACAGATTACACAGATTCACACAGATTTAGTTGACCCAACTCTTTAGTATCAATCGTCATAATCCGTGTGAACCGTTATAAATCCACATAATCTGTGAATCTGTGTAATCTATGGTGAAACTATCCCCCGTCAGAAATTATAAGCAACACCTACCCCCAATATTTCTTTGAACTGAACTTTCGCCCCTCTTTTAGTTCCATCCTCTTCAAAAGTCTTCACATCATTATCATATTTCAAAGTCGTATTGATGGTGGCGGACAAAAACTTATTAATTTTCATGCTGATCAATACATCCCAATTACATCCACATTACCAAACTGGCTACTGTAAGGAGTAAAGAAATCGGCTGTTGTAATCATGCTCACATTTTCCATAAGTGGCATCTCGGCCCTGCCTTTCAGATAAGCGCCGCATTCTATTTTGAAACGGTCTCCCGGATCCACACCAAAAGCTCCTATCTCCGAAAGATAATCATCTTCCACAAAAGTCATTTTTGCAGAAACCGGAGAAAGAAAAACAGAATAGTTACTCTTAGGGCGATACTCCATACCTAATGAGATATTAGAATAAGCCGGTGCAAAGAAGTTCGAAATATAGTGAGTCTTGTCCGGATAGTTGTATCCTTTGGCAAATTGTGTATTCAAGTCTCCCATTAAAGTATAATACCATACATTATTAGTAGAATATCCTAATTGGGTAGAAAGGCCTATTTTATCGGTAGTCTTTCTCATTCCCTGCGATTTTGTTTTGGACAGGCCATAATCCAATATCAGATTAGTCACCCATAGCCAGTTTCCATTTTTATGAGTCAACGAACCATTCAGGTAAGCGTTTCCCGATAAGGCATTCTCACCACCGGCCGACCAGTTAGTCATGGCGGTTTGTGACAAATTCAGACCGGTAACACCATTCAGTACCCATGCCCCTTCCTTATATCCTTTATCATCGGTTTGAGCATATATGCCGGTTGACATAACGGCAAGTAATATTAAAAAGAATATACGCTTCATTTCAGTTTTATTTTTTAGTTCTTTAATTTATAAGACGTCTTAATAACTAAAACGGAATAATCTTTCCATTTGTTCAGGTATTTTTCATTTCGATAAGAAAGCAGCCTTGAAAAGCCTGAAACATCCAGCTACTTCTGAAAAGAGAAAAAACCTTTAATACTTTTTTATCTGGCCCATAATTGGTATGCAGAACTATTTCCTTACCTTTGTACAAATTCAGCCTCAAGTTGTGCTGTTTTAATTATCCCGTAAGAATATGGCAAAGGAAAAAACTGTATATGTATGCACCAACTGTGGGCAGGATTCACCCAAATGGGTAGGGAAATGTCCGTCTTGCGGTGCATGGAACACATACGTAGAAGAAGTTGTACGCAAGGAACCTGCAAATAAAAGACCGGTATCCGGTCTGGAACCCGTAAAAAGCAAGCCTGTCACACTGAATGACATAACCGGAGGAGACGAGCCTCGAATTGATATGCAAGACGAAGAGCTGAACCGGGTATTGGGAGGTGGCTTAGTACCGGGCTCACTCGTTTTACTGGGTGGTGAACCGGGGATAGGCAAATCTACCTTGGTGTTGCAAACCGTACTTCATCTGCCTGACAGAAAAGTATTGTATATTTCGGGAGAAGAAAGTGCACGACAATTAAAACTACGTGCAGACCGTATCCCGCATAATTCTTCCGACTGCCTGATCGTCTGTGAAACTTCGTTGGAGCAGATTTATATACATATAAAGAATACACAACCCGATCTCGTCATCATCGACTCTATTCAAACCATCTCCACTGAAACAATAGACTCTTCTCCCGGCAGTTTAGTACAGGTGCGTGAATGTTCTGCCTCTATTTTGAAATTTGCCAAAGAAACAAATACGCCGGTCATCTTAATCGGCCATATCAATAAAGAAGGAAGCATTGCCGGACCGAAAGTACTGGAACATATTGTAGACACCGTATTGCAATTTGAAGGTGACCAACATTATATGTACCGCATTCTTCGCAGCATCAAGAACCGTTTCGGAAGCACTGCCGAACTGGGCATTTATGAAATGCGACAAAATGGTTTGCGCCAAGTGAGCAACCCGTCCGAACTGTTGCTTAGCCAAGACCATGACGGAATGAGTGGAGTCGCTATCGCCTCTGCCATAGAAGGTGTCCGTCCTTTCTTAATTGAAACACAAGCCTTAGTCAGTTCGGCTGTATATGGAAATCCGCAACGTTCTGCCACCGGATTTGATTTACGACGTATGAATATGCTTCTGGCAGTACTCGAAAAACGGGTAGGATTCAAACTGGCACAAAAAGATGTCTTTTTAAACATTGCGGGTGGATTGAAAGTGAATGATCCGGCCATCGACCTGTCTGTCATCAGTGCCATTCTATCCAGCAATATGGATACAGAGGTAGAACGCGATACCTGCATGGCCGGAGAAGTGGGACTAAGTGGTGAAATCCGACCTGTAAACCGTATTGAACAGCGAATCGGAGAAGCGGAAAAGTTAGGCTTTAAACGAATCCTTATACCAAAACATAATTTACAAGGAATGGATACATCAAAATTGAAAATAGAAATTATTCCGGTCAGAAAAGTGGAAGAAGCATTCCGGGCCTTGTTTGGATAAAAATCTATTTTCCCTTTTAAGACTTAATTTGAAGAATGATATAAAATGACAAAAGATAAATCTCACACCCCTACCTGCGTAGATTGCGGCACACAGAACTGCAAGTTCAAAGAGCGCACCTACCCCGAATTTTGCCTGACAACCCATTTGGAACAAGAAGACTTGGAATGGGCATTGAAACGATATAACGAAAACCACAACGTAATGGTGGCCAGTGCCGAAGTGGAATATGAAGGTTATTGCCGGTTAACCCGTGTGGAAGAAATCATGACTTTTGCACGAAAGATGGGATATCAAAAAATAGGAATTGCTTATTGTATCGGGTTGGTAAATGAAGCCCGTATTTTTGCCCGTATCCTCCGTGCTAACGGCTTTGAGGTTTACTCAGTAATCTGCAAAGTAGCCGGAGCAGCCAAATCCTCTATTGGAATCCCCAAAGAATGTGAGAATATCGGTGCTGCTATGTGTAACCCTATCCTGCAGGCACGTCTTCTCAACCAAGCACATACAGAGTTAAATGTGGTGATCGGACTGTGCGTAGGACATGACAGCCTGTTCTACAAATACTCTAATGCCTATACTACAACTTGGTGACCAAAGACCGTGTGACAGGACACAATCCTGCCGCCGCATTATATACCGCCAATTCCTATTATCGCAAAAAATTAATGCCGGAAGGCGAATAACCTAAACAAGAACCATGATACAAGAATTTCAAATAAGAGTCTTGCCTGAACAGGCAGCTAATGAACAGTCACTGAAACAATTCATCGGACGTGACAAGGGATTGGATATACGTACCATTCATGCCCTTCGTATCCTGAAAAGAAGCATAGACGCACGTCAGCGTACTATCTATGTAAACCTGAAAGTGCGTCTGTACATCAATGAAGTTCCGCAGGACGAGGAATTTATCCGCACTATATACAATAAGGTAGAAGGAAAGCCACAAGTCATAGTTGTAGGAGCAGGTCCGGGCGGACTGTTTGCAGCTTTACGATTAATAGAGTTAGGACTTCGGCCTGTCGTAGTGGAACGAGGAAAAAATGTACGCGATAGAAAAATAGATATCGCCCGTATCAGCCGTGAGCACAAAGTTGACTCCGAAAGTAATTATAGTTTCGGAGAAGGAGGAGCAGGAGCCTATTCAGATGGTAAGCTCTATACCCGAAGCAAAAAGCGGGGTAATGTAGACAAAATTCTGAATGTATTCTGTCAACATGGTGCCAGTACCTCCATTTTGGTAGATGCCCATCCGCACATCGGTACGGACAAGCTGCCGCGCGTGATTGAAAACATGCGGAATACCATCATAGAATGTGGAGGTGAAGTGCATTTCGAAACACGAATGGATTCCCTTATCATAGAAAAAAACAAAATCACAGGTATAGAGACAAATACCGGAAAGACTTTCAAAGGACCTGTTATTCTGGCTACCGGACACTCCGCACGGGATGTATATCAGTGGTTGTATGATAATGGTGTAGAAATGGAAGCCAAAGGTATTGCGGTAGGAGTACGTCTGGAACACCCGTCCATGCTGATTGACAGATACAATATCATAATAAAAACGGACGTGGAAGTATCTGCCTGCCGCCGAATATAGCTTTGTGACACAAGCAGAAGGACGTGGAGTCTATAGTTTTTGTATGTGTCCGGGAGGATTCGTAGTTCCCGCCGCAAGCGGTCCGCATCAAATTGTAGTAAACGGCATGAGTCCCAGCAACCGTGGCTCCAAATGGAGCAATTCCGGAATGGTAGTAGAAATCAGACCGGAAGACCTGTCGGACAATAGTCTTTTTACAGAAGAATTAAAAACGAAAAGTGAAGAATTAAAAGCCACGAATAAAAATAATGGTCAATGGACTACCGGCCATTGTCCATTAACCATGATGTATTTTCAAGAGGCATTAGAAGCCACCTGCTGGCAACAAGGCAATATGCGCCAAACCGCACCCTCACAACGAATGATGGACTTCACCCGCAAAAAACTAAGCTATGATTTACCTGACAGTTCGTATAGTCCGGGATTAGTTTCCTCTCCTCTGCATTTTTGGATGCCCACATTCATCACCAGCCGTTTGATCAAAGGCTTCCAACAATTTGGGAAAAGCAGTCATGGCTTTCTGACCAATGAAGCAGCGATGATTGGTGTCGAAACACGCACATCGGCTCCGGTACGGATTCTGCGAGATAACGAGACACTGCAACACGTCACTATCAACGGGTTATTTCCTTGTGGAGAAGGGGCAGGTTATGCCGGCGGAATTGTTTCAGCAGGTATTGATGGAGAAAGATGTGCGGAAGCCGTTGCCACTTATTTAGGTATAGAGGAGGATTGAATCTGTCCGAAAATGATTTACTGTATACATTTGGGCGCATTAAATGCGCCCCTACAGTAAATAAATGATTTGCGATATTATTTTATTATTCTTTCTTATTGGAAGTAAAGTCTTCTTTTATCAGCTTGCACCAATCAGCAATACGTTTACTGGTCAATTGAGCCTGATTTTCTTGGTCAATTACCAAACCGCAGAATTTTTCACCACGTACTGCCTCGATTGGTTGAAGGTATATCCGTCTGTCGAAGTAAAACCGACCAACTCAGCCCCCGCCTTTTGAAAAGCATCTGCTAAAATCCCCATTCCATCCACAAAATTATCAGGATAGTTCTTCTGATCCCCCAAACCGAATATTGCTACTTCTTTCCCTTTAAATCCAACGACTCCAATTCGGGAACCAGTTCGTCCCAATAAGTAGGAAGTTCACCATCAAACCAAGTTGACGCTCCCACTATCATATTGTCATACGCTTGAAAATCATTCTGCCAAGCCTTTTCTATCAAAACGACTTCTATTACTTTCACTCCTCCCAAATCTTCCCGAATCTTTTCAGCTATATGGGAAGTCTTGGCTGCATTCATTGCATAAAATAATCCTATTGTTTTCATAATTCTTTTTTATTCACCACAGATTAACACGGACAACATATAAAACGGTCCATGTAACCTGTGGACATTTGATTAATATTCCAGCAGTGTCCTGGCTGCATCATAAATTTTATCCTCAGTAGGTAAAATAGCCTTTTCCAATATAGGATGGAAACCTACAGGAGTGAAAACAGAACCTACACGCTGTACAGGAGCATCCAGATAACGGAACAGCTCCGTACCAATTCCGGCAGCAATTTCAGCTCCGAAACCAGAGAAAACTTTATCCTCATGAACCACCAAAGCCTTACTTGTTTTCTTCACTGACGCATAAATAGTTTCTTTATCCAGTGGAATAAGCGAGCGAAGATCAATCACTTCCACACTCCACCCCTCTTGAGCCAAGCGTTCAGCCACATTCAAACAGAAATGAGTTGTATTTCCATACGTTATCATACTTAAATCTGTACCTTCACGGCGGATACGCGCCTTCCCAAACGGAACCTCAAAATCTTCGGGTACTACGGAAGAAGCCTCTACTGAATTATACAAGGCCTCGGTTCAAGATATAAAGTAAACCCACGAGAGCGCATCGCAGTACGAAGCAACCCGGCCGCATCATCGGCAAAAGAAGGGCAAACAATCCGGGCCCCCGGCAAAGTAGCTAATGCACCCTCTATATTTTGAGAATGATAAAGTCCACCACCAATATATCCACCCGAGCCAGACGTAATACAATATTGGGAACAAACTTCCCATTGCTACGCCAGTATTCATGAGTACACTCTACATATTGCTCCACAGCAGGCCAGAAATAATCGGCAAATTCAGCTCCTTCAATAACGACATGTATCTTAGGATCGAAACGGCACATGCCATTTGCCGTACCCACAATATAGTCCTCTGCTATAGGAGCATTAAACACGCGGGCATCCCCAAACTCCTGCTGCATTCCTTTAGTAATATTGAATACTCCACCTTTCTCTTTATTCGCTACATCCTGCCCATAAATGAAAGTATCCGGATTATGGCGGAATTCCTCTTTCAACGTTTCGTTGATAGCAGTTACCATAAAGGCCTTCTCACCATTTTCTTCTTGATGAAGTCCCTCTTTATACTTTTCCGGTATATAAGGATCGGGCAAAACATAATCAAAGATACTTTTCGGATCAGGATCAGGCGCTGCAAGTGCTTTCCGGTTAGCAACCGACAGTTCTTTCTTTGCCGCTGCTTCTATCTGTTGCAACTCTTCTTCCGTAAGACGTTTGTAACGCAACAGCATCCGGCAGAATTTCATCAAAGGATCAGCCTCTTTTACATAAGCCAATTCGTTTTCATCCCGATACAACGTCTGTTTATCTGAATTAGAATGGGAACCAATACGGACACAATTGGCATGTACAATAACAGGAGTACGATGGGCTATGGCAAATTCACGGGCTTCACTCATGGCATTCATCGAGTCGAACACATCTTTGCCATTACAATGAATAATCTTCAGATTCTTAAAACCGGAAAAATTATCAGCATACTTCCGGGCAACTGTCTGATCCTTTTTGGGAACAGAGATACCGTACCCATTATCCTGCCATACAAATATCACAGGAAGACCTTCCCTACTGGCCCCGTTAATCGCCTCGTAAACATATCCTTCCGAAGAAGCAGACTCTCCATGCGAAGTGATCGCCACCCCCTTATGTCCATAATACACCATGGCACGCGCCACTCCGGCAGCATGAAGGTCATGCGTTCCGGTAGCGGACGACACATTTTCTATATGCCATTCGGGTTTAGCAAAGTGGTTGGACATATGACGTCCTCCACTGCCGGGATCAGTTGCTTTCGAAATGCCATTCAATATCAATTCCTCCACACTCATGCCTGCCGAAAGCACGGTCAGCATATCGCGATAGTATGGAAAAAGAAAGTCCTCTCCTTTGGTAAAGACTTGACCTACGGCCAATTGGATTCCGTCATGCCCCGCATAAGGCGCATGATAGGACCAACCCAATGATTGCAACAGATAAGACGGAGCTTTTTCATCAAGCGCACGTCCCAATACCATCAAATGATACCACTTTTTCAACGTTTCGGTATCAGTGGTCTTTATATCATATTTTTTCATTATATTATTTTTTTACTGTGATGAATGGTTATTCTTTCCAATTTTCCAGATAATCTTTTATCGCATAGAGGAATTGCCCCCCTAACATACCATCCACCACCCGATGATCGTATGACAAAGAAAGATACATTTTATGACGGACAGCAATCACATCGCCTTCAGAAGTTTCAATAACTGCCGGCTTCTTTTCGATATATCCCACACCGAGAATGGCAACCTGCGGCTGATTGATTATAGGAGTACCAAACAAAGACTTGAAAGTTCCAAAATTAGTAATCGTAAACGTACCACCCGAAATGTCATCCGGCATCAGTTTATTATCACGCGCTTTCACCGCCAGAGTATCAATGGTCACAGCCAAACCATTCAAATTCAACCTGTCGGCATCATGTATCACCGGAACAATCAGATTTCCATCATTCAGTGAAACAGCAATACCGACATTGATATGCTTTTTAAACAGGATATTATAACCGTCTACAGATACATTTACCTGCGGATAGGCAACCAATGCCTTCGTTACGGCTTCGGTTATGGCAGGCATATAAGTCAATTTGACTCCTTCACGACGGAAAAAAGCCTCTTTATTCTTATCACGCCATTTCACGAGTTTGGTCACATCCACTTCTACCACATTCGTAACATGAGGAGAGGTATGTTTAGACATAACCATGTGATCGGCAATCATTTTCCGGACACGATCCATCTCTTTCACTTCCACGCCTTCTTGCGAACCGGAAACTGGGGGTGTTAAAGAGGAAGCCGATGATGGCGCAGTTGGAGAAGTCCGGACAGAAACAGCCTTAACAGATTGGGCGGATGCAGATACAGGTTCAGTTACGGTTATGTTACCTTGTTCCTTTCTAGTAATATAAGCTTTTATATCTTTTTTACTCAGACGCCCTTCATATCCTGTTCCTTGAATACGATCCAATTCCTCTTTCGAAATATGTGCAGCCTGAGCCAGCTGAAGTACAATGGGGGAATACCAACGCTCTTCTTCTGTTTTAGCCGCTATTGCCTTAGGAACTTCCTTTACTTCCTGAACAGATGTTACAGATGGTACATGGGAGGACGTTTCTTCTGCTTGCGGTACATTTCGCTCTTCTACAAGAGCCTCTCCTATTCCTTCATCACTATCTATATCTACAATTGCTACTACTGTACCTACAGGTACGGTATCTCCTTCTTTAAATAATATCCCGATCACCTTGCCTTCTACGGGAGATGGAATTTCAGCACTGACCTTTGCTGTATTCACTTCGAACAAGACATCGTCCTCTTGGACAGTATCACCCACTTTTACCGACCAGGATATAATGGTTCCTTCAGTAATACTTTCGCCTAGCTTAGCATTTTTATTTCAAATCTTGACATATTGATAATTTTATTTTTTTTAATCCTTTTATATGAACAACAAGCCACTGAAAAAGAAAGTTTTAACTTAAATCTTTTTTAAGGTGCCCCGGTGATGTATCCAATCCTCATTAGCATATTTTTCTACTTTCAGCAACTCGATTGCCGCCAAATCCTTTCGGGAAAAATGATAAATGCTATTCTTTTCATCTTCTATCAAGAAGTAATGAAACAAAAGATGAATAAACCGTTTGATATTCACCGAAACATCCAAAAACAATTGAGATTGACCACTTCACTAGGTACAGACGGTACGGCACGGATATTCTTTAATCCGGGAATCGACTCCAATTCATCAGACTTCCCCTTCAACACTGTATGAAGTACATCCAAGTTTGCAGAAAATAACAAAGTACAATGATACATCACACGGTTTTTATGAATACATTGCGCACTGCCCGATATTTTCTTTCCATCCAGATAAATCCCCAAACGCTCATCCGTATAGGCCGTGACTCCCATCGTTTCCAGAAAACCAACAATACGCTGCAAATAGTCTTCAAACAGGGGTTGCGATGTCGTTTCTATAAAAGTAAGATTAATATTTCCCTTATCATGGTAAACTGCACCACCTCCCGAAAACCTACGAGCCAAACGAATGCCCTTCTCTATCCTGTAATCCTCATTCACCTCGGCACGAACAGACTGATTCTTGCCCATGACCACGGAAGGTTCCGACTGCCAAATTACAAAATAATCCCCCTGTGTCTGCTTTAAAAGATACTCCTCCACTGCCAAATTGAAATAAACATCCGTACAGCGGTTATCTATGCAAAACATTATGCAAAAAGTGTTTCGTGATAAATCTCGCCTACCGTAGGATGTGGAAATACCGTTTTTTGAAATTCTTCTACAGTATATCCATATTGAACGGCAATCCCCGCTACAACGATTATTTCCGAAGCAGGATTTCCCAACAAATGGCACCCTATAATGCGGTCTTCCTCATCCAGAATCAATTTGCAAAGCCCGTTCCCTGTTTCATTTTCTGCCACGAAACGCCCCGAATAAGCCATCGGTAATTTCTGTACATGATAGCTGGTCCCTGATGCTTTCAACTCCTCTTCCGTTTTTCCCACTCCGGCCAGTTCAGGATTCGTATATACCACCCCCGGTACACAATGATAATTCATCCGGTCCTCCACTCCCAGAATATGATTAATGCAACTTCGCTTTCACGAATAGCCGTATGAGCCAACATGGAGTATCCGGTTATATCTCCACAAGCATAGACTTTAGGATGGGAAGTAAGCATGTGTTCATCCACTTTTACACCGTTACGCACCATTTCCACTTTTAGTTTATCCAGCCCCACTTGGTTCAGATTCGCTTTTCTGCCTACACTTACCAGAACCTTATCCGCTTCAATCAGTGATAATTTACCGGCTTTTTCTATGGTAACTCCTGCCGGACTGACTTCAATCACTTTAGAATTCAATTGGAAGTTAATCCCTCGCTTCTGATACTCTGTACGTAACATCGCACTGGTTTCCTTGTCCATAGCCCCTAATATTTCAGGCATCATCTCAATGACACTCACCTTTACCCCCATACTATTAAAGAAAGAAGCAAATTCCATTCCAATTACTCCGCCACCAATAATAGCCAGCGATTTAGGTAATGCAGCCATTTCCAAAGCCTCTTTGGAAGTCCAATAATCTATTTCCGACAAGCCTTTAATGGGTGGAATCACGGTATCCGAACCTGTACAAACCAACAGATAAGTCACTTCATATTTTTCTCCTCCGGCTAAAATTTGAATCAGTCCATTATCTTCTCCGGTTATAACCGCTTCTTTTTCTATCAATTCGGCTCCATAAGATTTCACAGTCTGTTTTACACCTCCGGTCAGTTTCTTGACCACTTTATCTTTACGGTCTATTATTTTCTCCAAATTGAAGCTGATTCCATCCGGTACAGCAATTCCATATTTTGCCGCACCTTTTGCATTATCCAATAATTTTGCTGAATACAAAAGAGTTTTCGTAGGGATACATCCTTCATTCAAACAAACACCTCCCATGGCTTTCTTTTCAAAAATCACAGTTTTCAATCCTCCGGCAGCAGCTCTTTCCGCAGCCGTATATCCGGCAGGTCCCCCACCGATTATCGCTATATCATATTTCATATTGTTAAGGTTTTAAGCTTTATATACTCTAACAACAAATAAGTGAGGGACTTAGTTGTCCAAAAGAAGATTTCTTCATCTTTATGAACCTATTTTTTCTAAAAGATATGTATCTTTGCACCAAAGAAAGCATTATGCATCATCCGAAATAGCCATAGTAGATCCAAATACCTTACTTGTCTGGGGTTAAAAAACATTTTGGAAGATATCATTCCAATGGCTACTATCCGTGTATTCCATTCGTTTGGTGAGTTGACGGATGACACACCGGACATGTATGCCCACTATTTTATTTCTGCCCAAATCTATTTTGAACATACTTCCTTCTTTTTACTTCGTAAACCAAAAACAATTGTATTAGCAGGAGGTGACAACCAACCTCAATTATCCGGTATCCCCAAGCTGAATATCTACCAAGATGAAGGTTCTTTGATAAAAGACATCCATCAATTACGCCAATATGGACATCAGGCAAGAAAACAAGCAGTAGATAAAGCAATGCATATAGAAAAAACAGAACATGAATTGTCTATCCGGGAAATAGAAGTATTGATACTTATCACCAAAGGACTTATCAATAAGGAAATAGCAGACAAACTTCATATCAGCCTGACCACTGTCATCTCCCACCGCAAGAATATTACCGAAAAACTGGGTATCAAATCTGTATCCGGGCTAACTGTCTATGCTGTGATGAACGGTTACATTGAGGCAGACAGAATATAAAATCCTCATTTATTAGGATTGCACACATATCAGGTTTACCGTTACTTTGCAGCCGGAATCATTCTCCATCATGGATTATACAGAGTGGAATGTATAAATTTTCCGCCTGGTAGAAACTTGTAACAACTCTGGTCATCCGTGATGTATCAAATAAAACCAAACAATAAATATGAGAAAAAACATTTTATTCATTACATCCTGCCTGCTGGCTACAACAACTTTTGCGGAAAATATCAACACGCTGCCTAAGGACACTACGAAAGTCATTGATATAGAAGAGGTGGTGGTTATCGCTTCACCTAAAGAAACCGGAAAATTAAGGGAACTCCCTACAGCCGTATCTTTACTCTCCCCAAAAGATATGCAAGCAAACCAAATCACAACTTTAAAGAACGTGAGTTCACTGGTACCCAATTTCTTTATGCCCGACTATGGTTCAAGACTCACCTCAGCTATTTATATCCGGGGAATCGGTTCGCGTATCAACACTCCTGCGGTAGGTTTGTATGTGGACAATATCCCTTACATTGACAAATCTGCATTTGATTTCAATTTTTATGATATAGAACGTATTGATATTCTTCGCGGTCCACAAGGAACCTTGTACGGACGCAATACCATGGGGGGATTAATCAAAGTACATACCCGCTCTCCATTCTCCTATCAGGGAACAGACGTAAAACTGAGTTATGGAACAAAAAGTAACTACCGCAGTGCTTCATTAACCCATTACCATCGTTGGAATGACTGTTTTGCTTTCTCCGCCGGTGGTTATTATGAGGCTCAGACGGATTCTTCCGCAATTCTCTTAATGGGAAAAAAGTAGATAATATGGAAGCGGGAGGCGGACGAATACATGCTATCTGGCTGCCTTCAGAAAACCTAAAACTAGACTTTACCATAGGCTATGATTATAGTGACGAAGGAGGATACCCTTATTACTATACAGGAGCTATAGACGGATACGACAAAGAGAATGAAAAATATAAAAACTACACAGGGAAGATTTCATACGATCAGGATTGTACTTATCGCCGTGGACTGTTCAATACCGGTTTGAATATTGAATACCAGGCGCAAAAGTTTATCTTAAGCGCTGTTACAGGATTCCAGAATTTAAACGACCGTATGTTTATGGACCAGGATTTCCTGCCTGTCAGCATTTATACCATTGAGCAGAAGCAGCGTCTGAATACCATCAGTGAAGAGATTACTTTTAAAAGCAAAAACAACAAGCGCTGGCAATGGGTTACAGGAGTTAGTGGTTTTTATCAATGGCTACATACCACCGGTCCGGTAAACTTCATGGAGGACGGAGTGACCGATATGATCGAAGGAAACATCAACAATACTTTCAAGAAAATTCATTTAGACAATCCCCGTACCCCTGAATGAGTCTGGACGTTTTGAACAACCGTATCCGCGTAAGTGGAAGTTTTGACACACCGGTATTCAGCACCGCACTGTACCACCAATCTACATTCAATGACCTGTTTGTGAAAGGCCTTTCAGTAACAGCAGGTTTGCGTTTGGAATATGAAAAAATGTCTATGAATTATTTCTCGGATAGTAATATCGATTTCGATTTCTTTCTTAAAATGGCAATGCTCCCCTTAATATTCCATTCAGAAATTTGAATGCCGCACCGCTATTGGAAGGAAAAGAAAAAAACGACTATGTACAGCTACTTCCCAAACTAGCTTTTAAATACGATTTCAGTCCTGCAAACAATATGTATGTAAGCATAACCAAAGGATATCGTTCCGGAGGGTATAACGTACAGATGTTTTCAGAACTGATACAAAGTGACATGCAACAAAAAATGATTGAAGCCATACTAAACAAGGCACCAGAATCTATGGCAGGTATGATAGAAGGAATGATCAAGCAACACATGCCCAACTACGGAAAAGAATTGAACGTACAAGAAACAACAGTCTACAAGCCCGAGTACAGCTGGAATTACGAAGTGGGATCACATCTCAGTTTGTTCAACGGCAAACTGAAGACCGACCTTGCCGCATTCTACATGGATACCCACGACCAACAAATCGCCAAATTTGTCAATAGTGGCTTGGGACGAATGATGGTCAATGCCGGTAGTAGCGAAAGTTATGGAGTAGAGGCCAGCTTTCTGGCATCTATCAACAAAAACCTGAATATGAATGTAAGTTATGGATATACTCATTCCACATTCAAAAAATATGACGGAGGTACTACATCATCAGAAGAGCAAATTGATTATAGCGGCAATTATGTACCATTTGTTCCCCGCCATACCATGAATGCAGGCGCAAATTATAGTTTCTTTTTCGATAAAAGCAATTGGATGCAAAGCCTGACTTTAGGCATGAGCTATACCGGAGCAGGAAAAATTTATTGGACTGAAAAAAACAATGTCTCACAAAGTTTTTACGGAACACTGAACGGGCGCATTTCTTTGCAGACAGAAGCTTTACAGATAGATGTATGGGGACGTAATTTAACCAACAAGGATTATACAACCTTCTATTTTGAAACCATGCATAGAGGATTCGAACAAAAAAGCAGACCTTTACAACTGGGGGTGGATATACGTTATCACTTCTAACCATTCTTGCAAAAATAAAAAGGGGGTTCTTCGCAGAACTCCCTTTCTGTTTCCACATTTACCAAATCAAATTTATTTTCTGTCACACTAAGAAAAGTAAGAACTTTATTATTGCTGCAAATGAAGCGAATAGCTCCTAAAACAAACCTATTCGTTTGAGTGTATGTACATAGAGAAAATGCTGTTTACTATAGAAAACTGCTTGAGTCTTTGTTAAAAGAAGCAAACTATAAAATTATTCATTGACAGCGCCGCAATGAGGACACACTCCTTTATTCTTCATCTTCGCCCCGCAATTTCCACAACTGAATTTATACCGAGAAGCGTGCTTTATACGATTAAATGACCATACAGCATATACCAATAAACATGGATAACCCAAATAGTAGTACGTAGTAAATGTAAAAAACAAATATAGAAAGATGCAGCAGGACATCAATCCCAACAAATAAAAACATGCAGCTTCAATATGTGTCTGATGAAACAAATCATCTAAAGTAGCCAACCCCACAAGAATAATTCCCCAAATATTAAACATGAAAAGAGAAAGAATAAAAGGCAAGCTAAAAGGATTCAAAGAAGGATTATAATAAAACTGCTCCCAAGTTCCTGGAACAAAATGCTGAATACTAGCATAAAGCGTAGCTGCGGTAGCTACCAACCAAGAAAGAACTGTAGGAAAAACGCTATCAATATCATTCAACCAAATTAATTGCAGCTTCTGGCGACGAATAGCCTATGAACATACCAAATACCGAAAAAGCCTAATATGATAAAGAAAGCGATGGTATGAGAATTACTGAAAAAATGAATAAACTGTGACACTGAATCCACAGGGACTACTTTCTCCAACAATTCCTTTTCATGTATCCATCCCATTGTTTCCTGGTCCCGTGCTACCTTTACCCATACAGAATCCACACTATCAGCAGCTTGTATCATAAACTCCGCTACCACCAGCCGTTCTCCTTTAAAAACAGGAAGCACATCAACCAATGGTAGTTGCTGTAACATAAGCGAATCTGAAGTAACCTCAAAATTACTGTTTAATGTATAATGCCGTTCCACCAAATAATTGACAGAATCCCTTGTCTTTTGCGGCATATCCTCACTCGAAGTAACAGGTGAAGGATATTGGCAAGCCATCAAAATAGCCAATACCAAAAACAGTAATCCGATGTACTTACTTTTCAGCATAGACTTTCATCTGACAATTCTTACAATCAAACTCTAAACGGAAACGCCTGTTATCCGAGCTAACCAGATAATAAGGTTCCTTATAAGGAGAACGCACTTTATGCCAAGAGGGGCACCATCCCATACTATAACGCAAACAATGCTTGCAAAACATCAATACTGCTTCTTCTGCCGGAGCCTTTTCATAAGCCGGAGCAATACGCTGCACACCATGATTCCTATAGAAGGAAACAGCATCAGCATTCATCACATTTCCCAAATAAGTCAATTCATTCACAGGAAAAGCATGATGCGTTCGAGGCAACTTGTAAATTTCCTGCCGATAGTTAATACGGCGCACTTCCAGCAGTTTCTCTATTCCCTTACGGCGAAGTTCGGCAAGCATAGAAGCCGGAATAAACCAATTGTCCGACCAGTCAATCACTATATCTGATGCTTCAAATGGAGTATTTCCTAACTTTCCAAGTTGTGTACGCAAGTTATCTTCCTGCAGAGTACGGGCACGTTCCTTCTCCCTTTCCAGCACCACACTGACACTGTTATCATCTTCATCAGTCAGAGACAGAGTAAAGCCCCGATTATTCTCAGCCAATTTTAAAATGACAGCAATTTTCCTTTCGGCTGATTTACGCGACATCAACCTCTCAAATTCCTGATCAAAATTACGATAAAGTATCGTACGGGGCTTTATCCGAGGCATCTCCTGAGGAAATAATTTATTATTCTCCACCCGGTTTATGCGAAATCCCTGCAACTTACCAGTCTCATCCAAAAAACAAACACCATCTCCATTATTAAAAGACTTGATTCCGGCTACGGTAAGATAATTACCACGAATTTCCTTCACTGTTCCCATCTCCTCCCCTAAAGACTTGGGAGTATCAAAAGAAAAAATATCCTTATTCCTGTCAAAAAGAAAATAATTAGTAAAACCACGACTGAAACTCTTATCCAATTGAGGTTTGAACTCTAATTTCACTTCTCCCGATGAAGCACGGATATACTCTTTACGACGTTTGAAAATAGTATCCAGCTTCTGGCGATAGTAAGCTGTTACATTTTTAACGTAAGATACATCCTTCAAACGTCCCTCTATTTTCAGGGAAGAAGCTCCGGCATCCAGCAATTGCTCCAACTCTTCGCTCTGATTCAAATCTTTCAGAGACAATAGATGCTTATTCCTTACTATAGATTTACCGTCCGCGTCTATCATATCAAAAGCAAGGCGACAGAACTGGCACATTCCCCCCGGTTGGCACTACGCCCAAAACAAGCCTGACTAACATAACATTGTCCACTATAGCTTACACACAAAGCACCATGTACAAATACCTCCAAAGGCACATCAGGACAAGCATGATGGATATTTTCTATTTCAACAAGAGAAAGTTCACGAGCCAATACCACCTGACGGAAACCTGCCTCAGCCAGGATCTTACTTTTTGAGAAGTACGATTATCCATCTGCGTGCTGGCATGTAACGGTATAGGTGGCAGATTCAATTCCAACAATCCCATATCCTGCACTATCAAAGCATCCACTCCGGCACGGTATAAATCCCAAATCATTTTTTCCGTATCTTTCAGTTCCTCATCCTTCAGAATCGTATTCACAGTCACATAGATACGGACATTATATACATGAGCGTACCGCACCAACTCAGCAATATCCTCCAATGAATTCCCCGCAGCCGCACGTGCTCCGAAACGGGGAGCACCAATATAAATGGCATCAGCACCGTGATCAACAGCTGCAATACCGCACTCCAGATTTTTAGCAGGAGCTAATAATTCTATTTTTCGTTGTCTAATCATCGTATCTCGTTTATATCAAACGGGGTTTCCTGATATACATAATAGTTCAACCAATTAGAAAACAACAAATTGGCATGTCCGCGCCAACGCACCACCGGGGCATTGTCCGGATTATCGTCCTTATAATAATTTACAGGCATTTCAATAGGCAACCCTTTCCCCAAATCACGCTTATATTCCGTATCAAGCGTATAAGGAGAATACTCCGAATGCCCGGTAATAAAGAATTCACGCCCATTACGAGCCATAGCCATATAAACCCCAGACTCATCAGACTCAGCTATCAAAGCCAACTCTTTTACTTTCAGAATATCCTCACGGTGTATTTCGGTATGACGGCTATGTGGTACAAAAAACTCATCATCAAAACCACGGAATATGGGCAATCCCTGTACATTGATATGATGGCGGAAAATACCAAACATTTTTTGTTTCAGCGGATATTTGGGAACTCCATAGAAATGATAAAGCCCGGCTTGGGCCGCCCAACAAATATAGAGAGTTGAGGTAACATGAGTACGCGCCCAATCAAAAATAGTAGTAATCTCATTCCAATAATTCACATCCTCATACGGCATCTGCTCTACCGGAGCCCCCGTAATAATCATCCCGTCATATTTCTCGCCACGCATCAAATCAAAGTCATGATAGAATGCTTTCATATGTTCCACCGGCGTATTTTTCGATGTATGGCTTTTCAACTTCATAAATGATATTTCCAACTGCAAGGGAGTGTTGGAAAGCAAACGTACCAAATCCGTTTCTGTCGTTATCTTCAACGGCATCAAATTCAATATCACGATTTTAACGGACGAATATCCTGTGCACTGGCACGTGAATTGTCTATGACGAAGATATTTTCCTCCTTCAGCAATTCAATAGCAGGTAGTTTATCGGGTAAATTTAACGGCATTTTCTTATCTGTTAATTAGTTGTAAGTGCAAAATTAAAAAAATCCCGCCAAATCTCCTTACTAAACGATCTTTTGGACTAAATTATTTCCTTTCTTGATCGTTTTCAATCAACAAACCTTGATTATTTTTAGATTTTCACTCATATCTTCACAACTTCTGTCTTGATTCCACTTTTTCCCTTCCTTCATTTTATTTATTAACTCACCTTTTTCTCAGAAAAAAGAGGACGAACTTATATCCATAATCAAAAAAGATTAATTATCTTTGAGCGCAAAAATAAAAAATATTCTTATTATTAATGTGAAATATAATTAAGTTTCAAGTAGTTGACTCAAGAAACAACCTATATTTTTAAATTTTAATCTTTAAATTCAAAAAGTATGAGAACCTTTAAATCATTGATGATAAGCTTATGTATGGGTACAACCCTATGCATGTGTTTACCACAAACCACGACAGCACAAACCGTAAGTTCAGGAGATTCCTGGAAATGGGACAAAGGAACCATTGTGATTGACACTCCTGACGTCCGTCCGGCCAGAAAAGTGTATTAGGCTTAACCATCCCGAAAATGGAAGTAGTCCGCGTAGGATTTGTCGGATTGGGAATGCGAGGTCCCGGAGCCGTAGAGCGCTTCACTTATATTCCCGGTACACAATTGTGGCCCTTTGTGATTATGAAGCATCCCGTGCAGAAAAATGTCAGGATATCCTAAAGAAAGCATCTATGCCGAAAGCTGCCATTTATTCCGGAGAAAAGGGATATGAAGAATTATGTAAACGTACAGACATAGATTTAGTTTATATCGCCGCAGACTGGTTGCATCATTTCCCCGTAGCAAAATGCGCATTGGAAAACGGTAAAAATGTAGCTATTGAAGTTCCCTCGGCCATGAACCTGCAAGAATGCTGGGATTTAATCAACCTGAGTGAAAAAACCCGCAAGCATTGCATGATTCTTGAGAACTGTTGCTATGACTGGTTTGAGATGAATACACTGAATATGGCACAACAAGGTGTATTTGGCGAAATAATCCGTGCCCAAGGAGCCTACATTCACAATTTAAGCCCGTTCTGGATCATTATTGGAAAAACGGCAAAGAAGACAAACTAGGATGGCGTTTAGATTATAACATGAAACACCGGGGTGATGTATATGCCACTCACGGCTTGGGTCCTGTAGCACAAGCATTGGATATCCATCGTGGTGACCGTATAACCACTTTAGTAGCTATGGACACCAAATCTGTTGTTGGTAAAGATTTAGTGGAGAAGAGAACCGGCGAAGAATGTAAAGAATTCTGCAACGGAGACCATACCACCACCCTGCTTCGCACAGCAAATGGGAAAGTTATTGAAATCCAACATAATGTAATGACTCCCCAACCTTACAACCGCTTGTACCAACTGACAGGAAGCAAAGGGTTTGCCAATAAATATCCCGTTGAAGGATATGCTTTGGATGCAGCACAACTGACCGCATCGGGCGTGCAACCCAAAGTAGACGATTTGAACTCTCACGGATTCTTACCCCAGGCAGAAATGGAAGCGCTTATTGAGAAATACCAGCATCCTATTTTAAAGAAATATGGTGAAATGGCAAAAGAAGTCGGCGGCCACGGCGGTATGGACTTCATCATGGATAGCCGTCTGGTATATTGTCTGCAAAACGGACTACCTTTGGACATGGATGTATATGACTTGGCCGAATGGTGCTGTCTGGCCGAACTGGAGCTATCTCTATGGACAACGGCTGTGCGGCAGTAGCTTCCCGGACTTCACACGAGGTGAATGGAACGTGACCAAAGGTTACAAACATGCATACGCTTCACCCGAAGACGAAAACGCAAGCATGGAAAAAGCAAAGGCTTTCACCGCGAAACTGAAAGAGCAGGGAGCGAAAGAATGGCGAAAGAAGCCAAGAAAAAAAGAAATAAATAGAAATAAACAAGAAAAATGTGTCGGAAGTCACTCTGTCATAAAAGGTAGCCCAATTCTTCCGGCACATTTTTTTATGCCATTCTGAACGACAATCGTTTCCAGCTTTTATTAAGAATCAAAAAAAGGACGTAACCGGCATTCTTCGAATTTCTAGCAAAGTACTTCGGCTTTAAGGAGAGTATCATCATAGGACGATTCAGCCAACCTGGGAAACCAGCTGACAGACCATCTGGCGGACGGATATAATGTGAGACTGGAGGAAATAGAAACCTTATCGGCAACATTGATCAGCCGGAAGATTACGGACAAAAAAACACAATCCGCTTCGGTACATTTTTGACAGCGACAGTCTGCTTTTTTAAATGAAAAAGCAGGATAACACGGATATAGTTTGTTGACTATCCGTACCATCCTGCCATCCGTTTTTACCCTACCTGCGTTAAAAGAACAGACTGTCAGCTTTACAGATTATTCTTGTAAATGTTCGCCATCACCTTCTGGTATTGATTCTCAATCTGCATATACGCCTGGAGATTCTTATAAATATTTTCCGTTTCCACAAAATATTCAATCAATGAAATTTGTCCCTCGGTCAATGCTTGCTTCAATAAATCCAGCGAACGGTACATCAAAGGAACATCATACGCATTCATGGCATCCTTCAACTGCTGCATCTCATTGAAGAGAGACATCAGAGAAGCTTCAACCTGATCTTTAGCATTTTCTTGCATCAATTGTGCGCTGATAGCCTGTGCCTTGGCTATCTTTACCTTTTTACGATTCTGAAACAAAGGCAAGGAGCCCCCTACCACAAAACCATTCATCGAAACCGCATCATCCGTGTTACGGCGAAAACCGGCTTCCAGTTTCGGCAACCATCCTTGACGGTCTACCGAAACCTGCTTCTCGGCGGCACGGGCAGTGGCGACGGCGGCCTGCAAGTCAAGGTCTGATGCCATCACTTCATCCCGCATGACATTGTAATCATTGATTTCCTGTATGGCAGGGTATGTGGTTTCAGCAAATTCTAAAGGCATGTTGCCGTTCATGGCAAGCAGAGATTGCAAGGCAGTGCGGTGGGCTGCGCTGTTTTGGGCAACTTCCGTCTGCACATTCATACGTTCCATTTTGATTTTATTGACTTCCAATATGTTCGCATCACCGGTAGTCAGACGCTTTTCATAAAGTGCCTGTAATTCATCTGCATTTTTCATACGGATATCCATCAATGTTTTTTCCTGATTCAACAGAATAAGGTCTAGACAGAGATTCTTCGCATTCAGCAGAATATCTCGGCGAGCAGCCTGTTGTTGCTTGTCCACCGCTTCGTTCTGCAAAGTAGCCTGCCGATTGCGGACAATATACTGAGTAGGGAAATCAAAACCTTGTGAAGCGACAAGTTCCGTACCGTGCCCCCCTTCGGCACCATTACTGTAAAAAGAACTGTAGCTCACTGTAGGGTCAGGCAAGTTGTTGTTTGTCCGGTTTTCCATCTTGGTTGCATCGGCTGCATGTTTCTGCGCCTTGAGCTCTTTATTATTCTGCTCGATGCTTTTCAAAATGTGCTCAATACTCTGGGCCTGCGCCAGCAAGGGAGAGCAGAAGGCTATTATAAATAAGATTCGTTTCATATATTTCTATTATTTCTTCTTTCGATTCATCAGTTCATAAACAATCGGAATAATGAAAGCGTTCAAGAAAGTCGATGTCAAAAGACTCCCAGAATAACTTTCGCCATCGGACTTTGTATCTCATTACCCGGCAAATCGCCACGGAACGCCAAAGGTATCAAAGCCAACGCGGAAGACAATGCAGTCATCAGGATAGGGTTCAAACGGTCTAACGAACCGTGAAGATGCTTTCTTTCAAATCCATACCTTCTTCGCGCAACGTATTGTAATGACTTATCAACAACATACCATTACGGGTAGCAATACCAAACAACGAGATAAAGCCGATAATAGCCGGAATGCTTATCTCACCCGTTGTTATCATCAATGCAAATACCCCACCAATCAACGCCAAAGGCAAATTCAACAAAATGACTCCACTTTGGGCTGCATTCTTAAACTGGGTATAAAGCAACAGGAAGATAACTACGATACTCATAAACGAAGTGAGCATCAGCGTACGGCTGGCCGCCTGCTCGCTTTCAAACTGACCGCCATATTCCACATGATATCCTTCGGGAAGCTTGATTTGCGCATCAATCCGTTCCTGTATATCATTCACCACGCTGCGCAAATCACGGCCGCTGGTATTGGCTGAAATCACAATCTTACGCTTCACGTTCTCACGGCTGATAGTATTCGGTCCCATGGCAGAAATCACATCGGTACATAGTTGACAGGGATTTTCTGACCGTCACCGGTATCAATCATCAGGTTACGCACTTTCTCCATCTCATCACGCACCTCATCCTTGGTACGGACAATAAGATTAAACGCTTTGCCTTCTTCATATACCTGCGAAACAACTTCACCCGCCATGTTTACAGATACAAATTCGGCAAAGTCCGGCAAGGAAATACCGAATTTGGCAAGCATCTCGCGTTTGGGAACAATCTTGAGCTGCGGACGTTCGATTTGTTGTTCCACATTCAAGTCGGCAATACCCTCCACGCTACTGATAGCATCCTTTATCTGATTACCGATGGCAAACATCTTGTTCAAATCGTTACCAAACAGTTTGATGGCAATGTTGGCCTTGGTACCCGAAAGCATGGCATCGATACGATGGCTGATAGGTTGGCCTATTTCGATATTCGCACCGGTAATGGTAGATAACTTGGCACGCACATCGGCTACCAGTTCCTGACGGGAACGGTCTTTCAATTCAAACGGAGCCTCAATTTCACTCACGTTAACCCCTAGTGCATGTTCATCCAGTTCGGCACGTCCCGTTTTACGGGCTACAGTCTGTATTTCGGGAATAGACATCAGCAACTCTTCCGCACGGTGTCCCATTTTGTCCGATTCTGCCAAAGAAATTCCCGGCAATGAACTGATATTAATGGTGAACGAACCTTCATTGAAAGATGGCAGAAAACTACGTCCTAATGCAAAAAACATAACCAATGCCACCGCAAACAGTCCACCTGTAAAACCCAATACTACGGATTTATGATTCAAGGACCATAACAAGGTATTGCGGTAATGCTTTTTCATCCATACGGCTACAAATGCCTCTTTGGGTAATCCTTTACTTTTATTATTACCTAACAGATAGCTGCACAGTACCGGAGTCAGTGTCAAAGCCACTACCGTAGAAGCAAACAACGCCACAATAAAGGCAATGCCCAGCGGAACCAGCATACGACCTTCCATTCCTGTCAGGAAGAACAAAGGAACAAAGCTGACTACAATAATCAAGGTAGAGTTCAAGATAGGCATACGCACTTCTTTCGAAGCATTGAACACGACTTCAATCACGCTTTTACGTTCCCCTTCGGGCAACAAGCGGTTCTCGCGCAGATGTTTCCATACATTTTCCACATCCACAATAGCATCATCCACCAACGAACCAATGGCAATAGCCATACCACCCAAACTCATGGTATTGATGGTGAGCCCCATATAGTGAAGAGTCAATATAGAAACAATCAATGACAACGGAAGGGTTACCAATGAAATAACCGTGGTACGTACATTGGCAAGGAACAGGAAGAGAACAATCACCACAAAAATAGCACCTTCATACAACGAATCCTTCACATTGCCGATAGAACTTTCAATAAAACGGCTCTGACGGAAAATATCTGTAGAAACGTGCACATCAGCCGGAAGATTCTTCTGCAAATCCTTCAATGCGGCTTCTAATTGCTCTGTCAGTTCAATAGTCCCAGTCTTGGGTTGTTTGGTAACGGTCAGCAGTACGGCAGGTTTTCCTCTCTCCGAAGCAGTACCTAGTTTTGGTTCCTGCGAACCGATCTTCACATCGGCAATATCCTCCAATGTAACGGGCACCCCTTCCACCGTCTTAATGACGGAACGTGACAACTGAGCCACATCATGGCTGGAAAGCACCCCACGAACAATATATTCGTTTCCATATTCATAAATCACTCCGCCATTGGCATTCTGATTCATGTTACGGGTAACGTTCATCACCTCTGTCAACGTAACATTGTAATGTTTCATGCGGGCAGGGTCAAGCAACACCTGATATTCCTTGATATCACCTCCTAGCACGGCAACCTGTGCCACACCTCCCGTAGAAAGCAGGCGCGGACGGATAGTCCAGTCTGCCAGTGTACGGAGATCGAGCATGGAAGTAGTATCCGAAGTCAGACCGATAATCAGCAATTCACCTAAAATAGAGGATTGAGGTCCCATGGTAGGTTTACCTACATTCTCGGGCAATTCCTCGCTGACCAAGGACAATTTCTCACTAACAATCTGACGGGCCAGATAGATATCAGTATCCCATTCAAATTCCACCCACACAACGGAAAAGCCATTGGTGGAAGATGAACGCACCCGGCGCACATTGGTCGCACCATTCACAGCAGTTTCTACAGGGAAGGTTACCAATTGTTCCACCTCTTCGGCAGCCATACCATTCGCTTCAGTCATAATCACTACAGTCGGCGCATTCAAATCGGGGAACACATCGACTTCCGTATGAAAAGCCGTGTAAGTACCGCCAATAAGCAGCAAAACCGACGCCACCAGAACCAATATACGGTTTTGAAGGGAAAAATGTATAATTTTATTTAGCATAGGGCGGCTTGATTAATGTTCATGACTATGAGCCGGAATCGCATTGCTGGCCGATGCTAATTTCACCTGATAGGCTCCTTTTGTTACCACACGGTCACCGGCTTTTAACCCCGTAAGAATCTGAACTTCCTTTCCGTCACTAGCCCCCAAAGTCACTTCCTGTTTCTTATACCCTTCTTCATCCAATTGCAGATAAATAAAATACAAGCCCTGTTCTTCGGTCAATGCTGTAACAGGTAAGGCCAGCACATCGGCATTTCCGACGAGAGCAGATACACCTCCACATACGAACCGGGAATCACATCTCCCCGATTATCAAATTCGAAGTAACAGGTACATAGAAAGAAGTACCACCGGATGCTTTACCATAAGAAAGCAGATGCCCTTTCAACTCACCCAACTCATATACCTTATTATCGTATGGAGTCTTGAAGTTTGCCGACTGGATGCTATGCAGATAACCATAATATTTCTCGGAAACATCTACACGAAGGAACAGACGACGGTTCTGAGTGATACTCACCAAAGGCTGGCCTACCGACACATAATCACCTTCCTTCACCAGACAATTCTTGATATAGCCACCTAAAGGAGCTGTAACGGACACACCTGTCTTGGTCTGGTTCTTTGAAATAGCCTCGTATGCCAATAATGCATTTTCATAACTCTCCTTAATGGCATTGAAATCTTTCTGTGATATTATCTGACTTTTTACCAACTTGGCGGCACGTTCATATTCTTTTTTGGCGGTTTCATATGCGATACGGGTACGTTTTACAGGGTCTCCGTCCGGCATATTCTCAGCAGAGATATTCAGAATGGGAGCCCCCTTGCTCACACTCATACCGTCCGTTACCGGATGGCGGAAAGAAACCACACCGGCTACATTGGCAACTACTACGCTTTCATCACCTTGTGCCGCCTGTACCTGTCCGCTGGTCGTTATTACCTGACGGAATGATTTAGGTGGATTATTTCCGATTCTACTCCAGCTGCTTTCGCTTTTCCGGAGCCAGGATTATCTCATCGGAATGTCCGGCTGCCATCTCTGCCTCGTGGTTATGTCCTTCGTGGTTTTCACTCGCATGATCGTGTTCCTCATGCTCGTGATCATGGCCTTCATGATCATGATTATGTGCTTTTTCCGTTTCATGACTATGCCCCTCATGGTCATGTTCCGATTTACTGTTGCAAGAGCCTAAAAGAAATAATCCCAAGACTCCCATAAAGATAAGTTTCTTCATGATGATATAATTTGTTCTTACTTTTTTATTAAATACAAAATTAGCGTAAAGAAAATGCAACAAAGTTGCGGATAAAAAGATAAACTTTCTATCTGTTAAGCAAGAACATCGCAAGGAGGAGCACGCAACCCCTTTACGTGGGGAAGACACGTAGAATGCAGTTTTTCTAAATAGTAATTATAAGGTAATGTGTTGTGTTCTGTCAACTGCAATGAAAGCGCCAATACATCCGTTACCGTATATAGCAACAAACAAAACGAATAATCAGGAGAAACACTGTCCTGAGCCCGATCCGGAGTTACACTTTTAAACTTGGTCACGCATCCGGCATTACATGTATGATTCTCATCGGAACTATTATGCTGCTGATGCTGTACAGAACATTGACAGCCGCACAAAGTCATATCATGCTGCAAGCAAAGGATTTCCCGGTGATGATGATGAGGCAGAACAGATGCAGTCAACATGATTATGCTGACCAACATTAATACCCATGCTATATATCGTCTCCGTTTCATCGGGCACAAAAATAGGTGTTTATCATGTAAATTCCAAAAAGAAAGCATGGTAAATGCCGAATTCTCAGCAATTACCATGCTTTCTTATTATCTTTTACATACAAAGCTTACCAAATAGAAACACGTTTTTCAGGAGCCAAATACATAGGATCCCCCTCTTTAATGCCAAAAGCATCATACCATGCACCTATTTGAGGGAGTGCTCCGTTCACACGCCATCTGCCCAATGAATGTGGATCAGACTTTGTTTGCAAACGAATCTGCTCGTCGCGGATATTGCCAGCCCACACTCCGGCGTATGACAAGAAGAAGCGCTGTTCCGGAGTAAATCCGTCTTCTACTGGTAGCGGAGCATCTTTTGTCGCATTCTTAAACGCTTGGAAAGAAACCTGCAAACCACCATGGTCGGCTATATTCTCACCTAAAGTCAAAGAACCGTTGGCATTGAGTCCCGGCAAAACCTGAATGCTATCAAAGAAATTCACCATTACCTGAGCACGTTCTTCAAACGTTTGGCATCTTCGGCTGTCCACCAATCTTTCAAATTACCATCCTTATCGAACTGACGTCCCTGATCATCGAATCCATGAGTCATTTCATGACCGATAACCACGCCAATAGCTCCATAATTAAATGCATCATCAGCATTCATGTCAAAAAACGGATATTGAAGAATACCTGCCGGAAAACAAATCTCATTCGTGGTCGGATTATAATATGCATTGACAGTCTGCGGAGTCATTCCCCATTCATCTCTGTCAACCGGCTTGCCTGCCTTGGACAACATATAATCCAGTTCGAATTCTGTAGCACGCTTCACATTGGCCCAATAAGAATCTTTTTCAATATTCAAACCGGTATAATCCTCCACTTATCAGGATAGCCTACCTTTACATAAAAAGAATTCAACTTCTCAATAGCTTTAATCTTTGTGCTGTCACCCATCCATTCCAAATTCCGGATACGTTCTCCCAATGCGGTCTGCAGATTCTTTACCAACTGCACCATACGTTCTTTTGCGGCTGCCGGAAATATTTCTCCACATACATCTGACCTACCGCTTCACCCAGTACCCCATTCACAGTACTTACGGCACGCTTCCAACGAGGTTGGTTAGCCTGTTTACCGGATAGTGTTTTTCCATAAAAATCAAAGTTTTGTGCTACCAAATCATCACTCAAGTAACCGGCAGCCCTGTCTATCAGATTCCATTGCATATAAGCGATCTGATTTTCAACCGGCAAGCTATTGATAATTTTCTCAACCTCTTTAATCGGCTCCACTTGAGAAACACTCAGTTCAGTCACCCCTTTCACGCCTATACCATTCAAGAAAGCATCCCAGTCAATGCCCGGAATCTCTTTCTTTAATTCATCCAAAGACATTTTATGATAATTGGCCGCAGGGTTACGCTGTTCCACCGCACTGAAAGAAGCTTTCGCAATACGGGTTTCGATATCCATTACAGCCTCCATTTTCTTTTTAGCGGCAGCCTCATCAAAACCAGCCAATTGGAACATCTTTACAATATGTTCTTTATACTTATTACGGATATTGGTAGTCACATCATCATTGTCCAAATAATATTCTCTTTCACCCAGACTGATACCCCCTTGATACAATTGAAACAAATTGCTCTTGCTGTCCATGATATCGGCACCCACATAGAAACTGAAATAAGGGAATACACCGCTATGAGCCAGTTCCGCCATCAAAGGAACTATTTCCGATTTATCCTTCACTGAAGCAATCTTTTCCAAATCAGCTTGAATAGGAGTTACTCCATCCGCATTCAGTTTCACACTATCCATAGCCAATTTATAGATATCCCCTATTTTCTGACCTATTGTACCTTGCGCATTCTGCCCGGCAGCAATTTCCACAATCAATCCTTTCAGTTGTTCCCGATTATTTTCAGCAAGCATATCGAATGAGCCAAAACGGGAATATTCATTGGTCAGAGGGTGTTTCTTCATCCATCCGCCACAAGCATACTGATAAAAATCAGCTCCTTGAACAGCCGTAGTGTCCAAATTTGTCAAGTCTATACCCGAAGTCATGACGCTTCCTTTTTACTGTCGCATCCGGCAGCTACTGCCAGAGCCAATACAGCCATTGGTAAATAATGTTTTGCTTCATTTGTTCTATATATATGATACATATTAACTTCCCTGCATCTCTTCTAATTCCATAGAAACGGCCTCCCATTCTTCTACCGTCTGATCCAAGTCCTTTTTCAGTTTCTGATGCTTTTCATACAAAGCCATATCCGATGCACCTTCGGGAGTAGCCATATCAGCTTCCACCTCGCCAATCTCAGTTTCCAGCTTTTCTATTTTCTGTTCACAATCCGCAATTCGTTTCTCCAATTTGCGAATTTTCTTATTCAATTCCTTTTGCGCCTCATAAGATAATTTGTTCTCACTGACCGTTTCGGGTTCTTCCTTTTTAGTGGCAGACACAGTAGGAGAAGCCGAAAGCTGCAACTCATTCAGACTCTCTATTTTCTTTTTCTGTAAAAATCATAAATGCCGCCAATGTGTTCTTTTACTACTCCACCTCCAAATTCATAAACTTTGGTCACCAGTCCATCCAAGAACTCACGGTCATGAGAAACAACAATCACCGTTCCATCAAATTCCTTGATAGCTTCTTTCAATACATCCTTTGAGCGCATATCCAGATGGTTGGTAGGTTCGTCCAAAATAAGGAAATTCACCGGTTCTAACAAAAGTTTTATCATGCAAGACGACTCCGCTCCCCACCCGACAGTACCTTTACTTTTTTATCAGAAGCCTCACCTCCAAACATGAATGCTCCCAGAATATCACGAATTTTTAAACGAATATCCCCTTTTGCCACATAATCAATCGTATCAAAAACACTCAGATTTCATCCAGCATCTGAGCCTGATTCTGAGCAAAATAACCAATCTGTACGTTGTGCCCGATGGTCAGTTTACCTTCGTATGGGATTTCGTCCATTATACATTTCACCAAAGTGGACTTACCTTCCCCATTCTTTCCGACAAAAGCCACCTTCTCACCTCGATTAATAGTCAAAGTCACATCGTGAAAAACGATATGACTGCCATATGCTTTCTTCACCCCGTCACAAATGACCGGATAATTGCCGGAACGCATGGCAGGCGGAAACTTCAACCGCAAGGCTGAATTATCTTCATCATCAATTTCAATAGGAACTATTTTTTCCAATTGCTTGATGCGGCTCTGCACCTGTACAGCTTGGTAGCCTTATAACGGAAACGCTCTATGAAATCTTCCGTATCCTGAATTTGCTTCTGCTGGTTCTCGTATGCACGCAATTGCTGCTCACGACGTTCTTTGCGCAATACCACAAACTCATCGTAAGCCACTTTATAATCATAGATATGCCCGCAAGATATTTCAATCGTACGATTGGTCACATTATTAATAAATGCACGGTCGTGGCTCACCAATACAACGGCTCCCGCACTTGTCTTCAAAAGTTTTCCAACCATTGAATGCTTTCTATATCCAGATGATTGGTAGGCTCGTCCAACAGCAACACATCGGGCCGTCGCAACAGCAACTTGGCCAACTCTATACGCATACGCCATCCACCACTGAACTCAGATGTAGGACGGTTAAAATCCTCCCGGCTAAATCCCAACCCCATCAATGTACGTTCTATCTCAGCTGTATAATTGGTACCTCCCATCATCAAAAAGCGTTCATTGTCATGGGTGAATTTCTCAATCAGTTTACGATAGTTTTCTGAATCATAATCTGTTCTATCCGCCAACTCCTGATTCATTCTCTCAATACTAGCCTGCAACTCAAAGATATGTTCAAAAGCCATCTCCGCCTCTTCCATCACAGTATGTTTATCACTCAGAATCATGACTTGAGGCAGATAGCCTATCGTCACATCACGCGGAACAGAAACACTACCTGAAGTAGGCGCCTGTATTCCTGCCAATATCTTAAACATAGTAGACTTACCGGCCCCATTCTTCCCGACCAGCGCAATACGATCTCTCTTATTGATAACGTATGACACATCCTCAAACAGAGGCGTTACTCCAAACTCTACTTCAAATTATCTACTGAAACCATTCGTTTTTATCCTTTTGCAAAAGTGGCAACAAATATACGGTTTTATATGTAAAAAAGACAAAATACAAGTAAATAAAAAAAATCCTCATCCTTAACAAATAGGACAAAAGTATTAAAACGTGTTAGAAAACATATTTTTTTAGTTGTTTTATTTGCAAAATCCACTAAAACACGTACCTTTGCAACGTGTTTTTCATAGTATTAGATTTAAGGTTAACAAAGGTTGGAGCAAGGCGTTGCTCCTTTTTTTATGTCTACATTTTCCTCATACTTAAATATTGACTTAGCTCAACCAAGCAAAATTTATCTGTAATACAAAAATGACTGCTTCATTCTCATGAAGCAGCCACCAACAAAATACACGACGTAACACAACTATGTTTTACACATATCAGTTATTTAATATCGATTCCACAAGGATTGAGTCCCGGACCACCACCACCTGTATATCCCCTACTTTCTCCTGTGTCCCATGGAGAAATCCAAAAAGCATATAAATCTCCACAAGTAACATAAAACTTCACTTTAACTATCTTGCCTGAAAGAGCAGCAAGTTTTTTACCTGATTTCCAAGTTACCAATTGTTTAGTACTGTTCAAATCATTCATTTCCTTACAATCCTCTCTGGAAAATCCCGTAATCACATTACCATTTTCATCCATTATCTCCACCTGCAAATCCTTTGCTTGTGCATTCACAAAAAAATGATTACCATCAAACTTTATTTTCTCGGTAACAAGTACCCCTTCTGTGTCTGTATGCATGGAAACGAACCCATCACGACGTAAAGTTGCCAACCCAGTAGAAGTAAATCCATCCCACATCACTTTATTCTTCATTCTTCCACTAGAATACAAATACAAAGAATCACCAACAATGAGAGGTACGCCAATAACAGACTGCATATTTCCCCAATTCCATGCCCCTTCCGTTTCATTTACTCCCATAACAGGTTCATAACTGGGACGATAAAAATGAAAACCATCCCGACTATATCCCATCCCTATTTCATTTCTTTTCTGAATACCTAACTTACCACAGAGATCATTCTCTGGTCCTTTCCACATAGCATAGAACCCTAGCATAACACTTTCATAAGGCATAGCATCAAAATTATAAATGGCTGGACGCACATCAGGAAATTCAGGATGTGGCAGTTCCTTATCGGAAGGAGTAAACCACAAAACTATATTTTTATCCTTTATTCCTTTAGCCAATGAATGCGCCACGCTAACTGCCATCTCTGGATCTTCATTTTCCAAATAGCCTCTAGAGCGTCCGTCTGCTTTACTCCCCTGCCGTAGACTAATAGCCCATTTTTGAGTAAACGGATTATAGAAAGCAGTGGTACGATCCCCCACCGGTCCTGATTGCGCAACTCCTTCCGACCAATGAATACCATCTTTTGAATATTTTAAAATTATTTTCCATCCTCCACTATGTTTTTCCACATTGAAGAGTTTGAAACGTTTTTCTGGTTCTGGACACATTTTATCGAGCCAAACTGTAGCCGCATCCCGATCACAAGTATCTACAATATTCGTACCCGGCACTATATCCATATTCACTTTTTCCCAATGCTTCCCATCTTTTGACTCCGCATAACAAGTATAAAAGCTTTGACGATGTTTGTGCATAGATCCGGCACCAGCCAAATACCACATTTTAAATTTTTGTTCGCTTTCATCATACCATATTCCATCACTGAAAGGAGCAGCATAAGGAGCACGTTCAAAAGTGTATTCCCACTCCTTATCCGGAGCAAGTACCGGATTATTCTCATAGAACATAGCCTTATGGGAAACACGCTCCATATCTGTTTCTGCAATTAAAAAATCATCAACGAATAATTGGCGTCCTAGATTTACAGAAATAACAGTCGGTTTGTTTGAAATATAAGGTAAAGACATTTCGCGACGTACTCCATCATCAATCATACTAGGAGGCCATTGCTCGGGCAGCACAATGCCATTATGCAATGTTCTACCATTCTCTTTCACCGTTTTATCATTGGAAGATGACACACAGCCGACAAAGCAAGCTGCACATATAATATAATAAAATACTTTCATAATTATTCTATTTTTAATTACCATCCTGGATTATTTTTAGTGATATATGGATTACCCTCTACTTCATCAATTGGCAATGGAACCCATTCATTCTTATTTTCCTTAAACCCCATATATTGAGCCCTGCTAAACCTTTTAAACAAAGGATCAGTATTTTCCAATTCGCGAAAACGCTCTACTACTTTACCCCAACGAAGCAAGTCAAAGAATCGGGAGCCTTCATAGGTAAGTTCTAGAATACGTTCATCTTCAATAGTTCTCATATTAGCTTCTGTTACATGAGGTACTCCTACCTATCGCGTACTTTGTTTATTGCTTCTAACGGGGTTATGTTTGCAGTGGCTTTCCCTCCCATTACTACAGCTTCAGCATACATCAGCAAAACATCCGAATAACGAATCATTCTCCAGTTTACTCCTTGTGCACGTCCATTAAAAAATGCCCACCAGCATCATCTGTCGGAGGTAAGGTCCAATCCAACCATTTCCTACTACACATTTTATATCCCATTGCCAACTCATATTGTTCACCAAATGTTCCTTCCTTTGAACCCATTTCTGCTTCCCAGTCCTTCCCTTCAAGAAAAGTAACCTTCATACCTTTCGGACGTATAATCTCCGATACATTATCATTAAAAACAAACGAACCAAACATACGTGGATCAGTTTCTCCTGTCACTGTTTTTGACGCTACAAATTTATCATATAACCAATTGTGCATAACCTGTGCAGAACTATTCGAATTTCTACTTCTATTCATTATACACATTTTACACCGGACGTCATTGAACAACCCACTGTCCACAAATCCTGGGTTAAATCCTGTATTCAACACTCCGACAAATTGTACTTCAAAAATAGATTCATCATTATTTTCATGTGCCACATCAAAGTTCCATGAATAGTCATCTACCAATCTGTAGTCCCCACAATTACCATTAATGATTTCTGCAAAAGCCGCAGCAGCCTCATTATAATAAGTTATTTGTGAAGTTCCATATTTGGGTTCAATACCGGATCTATAAAGATATGACTTACCCAAAAGTGCATAAGCAGAAGCTTTCGTCACACGTCCTTTATTTTTAGCATCCCAAAAATTCTTGTCAGGAAGTAAATCTTTAGCTTTGATCAGATCATCTATAATAAAATCCCAAGCCTCTTCAGGTGTTGCCTGAGGCTTATATTCATTAGGAGCCTTAGGCAATTCTTTAATCAAAGGAATATTCCTATAATTGATGAATAAAAAGAAATGTGTAAATGCACGAAGAAAATAAGCCTCCCCCAAATATGCATCCTGTAATTCTTTATTGCTGAATTCTATTTCAGTAAGACTTTCAATCATTTGGTTAGCTTGGGAAGCAGCTGTATACATTAACTGAAAAGGTTGAACCAATGAATAATAGGAAGGGGTAAACTCTTCATTATAAGCACCTGGTACTCCATAATCAGCTACCGAACACCCCTCATCACTACGAGTCAACATCAAACCAAATCCACAAGCTCCCAAATTACGAGGAGTCGAAATATACCCATAGATACCAAGAATTCCCTTATTACAATTTTCTAGTGTAGTATAAAATGAATTAACGTCTGATTGATTAGGATTCACCGCCAAATCATTAAAAATATCTTCACATGAGCCCATCATTCCAATAGTTACAAAACTGATGATGATAACTATAATTTTACGCAACATTATTTTCATACTCATTCTGTTTTTAGAAAGTTAAATTGACACCAAGATTATATACTCTAGAATTCATTGTTGCTTCATGAGGACTTTCCTGTGCTTGCCAGAAACCATCCACACCTCTGTCAAACAACACGTTTGAACTAACTTCGGGATCATACAAGGGATATTTTGTGATAGTGAATAAATTTTGTACCCCCGCATATATTCTAAATGATTCTATATGGAATTTTTGCAATAATTTCTTATTAAAGGAATAACCGATTTGTAGATTCTTGCATCTGAAATAAGAACCATCCTCCACATAGAATGTACTTGGAAGCGAGTTTATGCCAGAACTGTTTTTACTATTCAGTTTAGGAGCTTCCGCATTAGGATTTTGCGGAGTCCATGAATTATAGAAAGCATCCTTTAGGGTAGCACTATTAGCTCCTCCAAAATACCAATCATATTTCATTAAAGCAAAAATATCGTTACCTTGCGTTCCTTGGAAAAAAGCAGTCAAATCCCAATTCTTATAACCTACATTTATATTTAAACCATAAGTAAAATCCGGATGAGGATTACCAATATCCGTTTTATCATTCTCATCAATCTTCCCATCCGGCTTTCCTGTCAATACACCATTCACACTACCATTATTATCCTGAAAAATAAAATTACCATCATTATCAAAACCTTCCACCACATATCCCCAAAAGGTACCAATAGGCAAGCCCGGTTTAGTAATAGTAGGACGGTCATTAAAAGAACCACTCATCATCACCTCTGCCTTAATGGGTTGTACTCCCTCACCCAAACTCTTTACTTTATTTCTTAATGCCGAAATATTGGCAGTAACATCCAAACTCCAATCCTTCCAATTATTACGATAACCTACCGTAAATTCAAAACCTTTATTTTCAACAGATGCAGAATTAAAAACTGGCAAATCCCCCCCATTAGTCATAATGGTTTGCCCTGACGATGCTAATGGAAGTAATGGAGCAAGTAAGTCATTATTATCTTTCCAAAAATATTCAGCTGTAAAAGAAATTTTATTATTCAGAAAAGCCATTTCCAATGCTACGTTTTTAGATATTGATTTTTCCCAAGTCAAATTTTCCTGAGCAAATTTGGTTACATAACCATTCATCACACTACTTTGACCAATCTGATTTTCACCGAATACAGAAGGTATTGGACCATAAGCCGTAGAAAGGAAAGAATATGGATCTATAAAATTAGCTCCTAATTCACCATAACTAGCTCTAATCTTCATTTTACTTATCCATTCTATATTAAAAAAATTCTCTTCATGTATATTCCAACCCACTGAAACCGAAGGAAAGTAACCGACCCTATTTCCTTTAGCAAATTTGGAAGATTTATCACTACGAATACTTGCAGAAACAAGATAACGCTCCTTATAGTCATAGTTCAAGCGAGCAAAAAAGGAGAGTAAAGCTGAATTGTATTCTTCACTTGTTATATCTCCTTTCCCATTAAAAATAGTAATATTAGGACCACCCAAATCTGTAGAACCAGAACCAATCCCCATAGTTCTATAGTATTCTCTCATCCAACTTGTACCTACCATTACATCAATAGTATGACCAGCAAACATATTCTTATAAGTCAAAATGTTATCAATTGTATAACTAAATCGCTGTCCACGGCTTTCAGATAGTGAATTAATCGTTCTGCTATAATCAGGATCTGCATTACCATTCTCATCCCAATTGGAGTCAAAAGCAATGGACCGAGATATATTATTTGTTGATATATAGTCACCTCCAAGTAGTAGCTTATAATCCAATCCTTTATATAAATTCAGTCCTATATTCAAACTACCAGTAACATTAACTGTTTTATTTCTTCGAACAGTATTGGAATAAGATGCAAACGGATTAGTAACTTTTCCTTCATTTACATAATAATCTTTACCTGCAGATACATACCTTCCCTCTACATCAGTCATTGGAACAGTAGGAATCCCCATCACCATCCTTACTTGAGGCTCCTTATTTGTAAAAGCAGCAGAAAGAGTTTCACTAACAGTCAAACGTCCTTTCTTAAAAGTTCCATTGACACGTGCATTATATTTCTTAAAACCAGAAAATTCCATAATACCTTGCTGATCAAAATACCCCAAACTTGTATTAAAAGTTGAATATTCACCACCACCAGAAATTGAAGCATTCAAATTATACATAGGAGCATTTCTTAGATATGCATCTTGCCAGTCGGTATTAATATTAGGATTAGTAGGATGAATATTTTCTGGAGCTTGAGTCTGGTTTGTTGAATTTGCAACAATTTGCTTAGTATATTCGCGATGCTCATTTGCATCTAGAAAATCAAGGTATTTAGAAGGGGTCTGCAAAGAATAGTTTGCAGAAATTTCAACTTTTGCTTTACCTTTTTGACCATGCTTGGTAGTTATCAGCACAACCCCATTTGCAGCGCGAGAACCATAAATGGCAGCCGCCGAACCATCTTCAGGATTTCTATTGATTCAATATCTGAAGGATTCAACGAATTTAGCCCATTATTAGAAAATGCGCCATCAATAACATATAAAGGTTCAGTAGCACCAAATGTACCTGCTCCCCGAACAAGTATCTTGATATCTGCCCCAGCTTCTCCCCCCTTTTGCAATATTTCGACTCCTGGAGCCCTCCCCTGCAAAGCAGCTGCAACAGAATGCCCCATCTGTTTACTCAGTTCTTTTGGAGGTACTGTCGCCACAGATGCTGTCAAACTAGATTTTTTTTGAGTTCCATAACCAACCACCACCACTTCATCTAATTGTTCCAAATCCTCTTTCAGAGTTATATTCACATTCTTTTCCCCTTCCAAATTAACAGCAAGAGTCTTATAACCGATAAAACTAATAATAAGAGTTGCATTCGCAGGAGCTTTAAGTAAAAACTTACCATCCATATCAGTAATAGTACCATTAGTAGTCCCCTTTTCCATCACATTAACTCCTACGATAGGTTCTCCCATAACATCCATCACAAGCCCTGAAATATCTTGTTCTTTCTTCTCGTTCAATATAGACTGTTCTACCTCCTTCTTCCGAATAACGATATTTTTATCTTTTATCTCATAAGAAACATTTTGTCCTTCCAAGATTTGCTCAATAACTTCTTGCAGTTGCTCAGCATCTATATTAACAATCTTTTTCGTATCTACATCCCCAGCTATATACACAAATGAATATCCACTTTTTTCTTTTAGCTCAGTCATAGCTTTTTTCACTGACACTTTATTCATTTTCAATGGTATATTCTGTGAGAAGATATTCAAATTAAGGCAAAGCAAAGCCCCGACCAATAATATGGCCTTTCTCTTGTTTTTCATAAATTAGTAATTTATTAATTAAAAAATTAAATGAACTTAGCTTTTAAAGAGAAAAATCATTAACTTTGCACTCTCTAAAAGCGCACTCACAATCGTAAGTCGAAAAAGAGATTTCATCAAGGTGGGAAAATCCCTATATCTTCCCACCTTTTCTTTTCCATCCCCTTCGTACCCCTATCACAGTATTACAGCTCTAATTCTATTCATACTTTTAATTTTAAGGTTAAACAATTTTAATCCACTCCCTATTTAATATAAAGTTATATTGTGTCCTTCAATAAAATAATGAATCTTACGGGTCGCAGATAATGCTTCCAAAACTTCCTGAATATTTTGCTCACGATGAACGAAATTTCCATAGAATCTGAAAGTATTCAAAGTATCACTAGCTATTTGTATTTTCACATTATAACTACGTTCTAACTCCTTCACAACATCCGGTAACAATTCCTCATCAAAAAATAAATATCCGTTAGTCCATTGTAATGCATTGGCAACAGTAGAATGCTCCACATGCATTCTGCCATCCTTTTTATTCAAGACCACCCTTTCATTGGATAACAAAAAAGCTTCTTTTTCTTTTTCAATAAATTATTCAATGCCACTTTTCCTTCGGACAAAGAAACAACGGCTTCTGCATCATCCGGATAATCCCGAAAATTAAATTTCGTACCCAATACTTTTACCAGCAAACTATTCGTTTTCACAAGAAATGGAACTTCTTCATTTCGTTTAACTTCAAAATATCCTTCTCCTATCAATTCTATTTTTCTATTCCCTACTCCGAATCCTTGTGAATATGTTATACGCGATCCAGCATTCAACCACACCAATGTCCCATCCGGCAAGGTTAATTTTGTTCTGGAACCAAGAGGAGCCTCCACAATGATATCCGAAAATTCCTCTTTTATACTTATTCCACCCCTCCAATAAGAAAAATAAGAAACTGAGAACAATATAACAATAACAGCTGCATAACGCCAAAATTTAGACAAACAGAAATTTTCACGTTCTCTTTTATCATTCAACCTCTGATTAGCAATTCTATTTTTAAATTGTTCAAATGCTTTGCTCTTATCATATTTAACATCCTCTTTCACACTTATGGCAGAAAACCAAATTTCTTGCCGCTGCATAAAATACTTTTCATTTTCCACAGACGCAGCTATCCACTCCTTCAGTTCATGCACAGCATTTCCATCCAACTCATTACTTAAATAGGATACTATTAATTCATCAATATGTTCTTTTTCTGCTTTCATCTTTGTTGTTTCTAAAGTGAAGACGATTTATTTTAAATACAGGGTAGTCCTAAAAGAAACTTTTTTCTGTTTCAACACGAAAAAATAAAATCAAAGCAATTAAATATTTGCTCAATTCAGTCTGAAGGAAAGATAATGCATTCTTTATATGATACTTAACCGTATTTATAGAAATACCTAATTCCTGAGAAATTTCTTCATATTTTTTCTCCTCAAATCTGCTTTTTTCAAAAACACATCTACATTCAATCGGTAGTTTGTCTATTGCCATACGGATTTCATGCTCCAATTCACGTTCCAATAATATTCCCAAAGGATAATTATCTGACTGCAAATACTTTTCTTCAGACATCTCTTCCGGTACTAGAACTGAAAATGAAATTTCCTTTTTTTTCAGATCCAGATTTCAGATAGTCTATACAACGATTACGAACGGCCTTTATCAGATAACTTCTAATAGAAATAGTAATGTTTAAAGTTTCTCTGATTTCCCAAAGGTGAAAAATTACATCTCCGACTATAGTTTCCGATAAAAAATTATCGTTCAAATATTGATTTGCTACATGACACAAAAGAACATAATGATAATCATAGATGTATTTATAAGCATCTTCGTTGCCATTTTTCAGTTGTTCTACTATCAGTTTCTCTGTGTTTTCCATTTTATTTCTTTTGGAAAGGAATAAAGTTAACGGGAACAAATTTAGAAATTAATTCTGAGTAACCTTATAAAAGTGCAAAAACAAATCCGTTAATCTTATTATCACACCTTAAATGGTTACAATAAAGACTAACGGATTTCCCTATTCTAGTTTTACAAACTATATCCAACACCTCAGATAAAACGAATCTGAATCATCCCTCCATAAGGATTAAAATCGAAAAGAATCTTATCAGCATCCTTCTTTAGAAAAAGCTTTTTCCCATCTTGCCTAATCTCCGAAACTCTATTTCCCACAGATTTCAATACCATAGTCAGTGGTTCCGTAAATAATTGTGCATTCATATCCAAATGAGGAGTTATGTTATAGCCGTTTTCTTTTTCTAGCACATTCAAGCGAATTTTTTCTCGTTCTTTTGTATAGGCAGCCACCTCTCTAAATGTACCCACCCATATTTTATTTTCCAGAGCCTTTACCTTACTAAAATGTTCCCACAATATTTCGGGATTCAGAAAAGCATCATATCCTTGCGATATTCCATGTATCATTGCCACTCCCCATCTACCGGAGTTTACCAAGCTTTCCACCCATTTATCTAAAGACTCAGGAGTTGATTTCGATTTATCTCCCCCGATGGGATATTGTTCGGTACGTGTACCTACCCTGTTCTTTGAAGTTATTTTTAATATATCACTATTAACAGCATTGAAAGGATAACAGAATGTACGCGGTATTTTTCCTGTTTTCTCATAAAGTATACTGTCATTCTTCTCTACTTCCATTTTTACTTCCTCCAAAGAAACACGCTTTAAATTCGTATGTGACCAGCTATGACTGGATATTTCTTGCCCTTTGTCACTCATCTCTTTAATTTGCGCCCACGACATTCTCGGTTTTCCCTGCATAGCACTTTCATTCTCTATACATTTACCCCATATCCAGAAAGTACCTTTAAAGCCATATTTTTCCAATTTAGGGAAAAGCAACGTATAGTGTTCCTGTAAACCATCATCAAATGTATAACTAATAGCACATACTCTGTCACCCTTATAAGGTGCCACATAAACATCTTGTGTGAACCCGTTATCCCTGATCTCAGCCCCTGTCTGTTTCACCAATTCTATTCGAGGCGATGATTCCGGCATAGAAACATACTCTTCATATACTCCCGGACGAACAAGTATAGATATTGTTTTCTTGCCACCACCAACTGCCGCATTCACTGCTTCCTGAACTGTAAAGAAATCCCCACTCCCATCTTTCGCCACCACATAATCATAACGTCGCACATATTTTGCCAAAGCCGGCACTTCTTCCATCAAAGCGTCCACAACCAACCCGGCAACTATACGTCCACCATATATATTCAAGTGAGTATTATCAATTTTCCCTTCCGGACAAAATTCATATTGTCCTGCTGGAATCCACATAAACAATTTTCTTGAATTCTCGACTCCCATACCGGTAACCAAGTCATGGGTCAATTTATTCAAATCAATAAAAGGTACATTCATTTCTCCGGCCACCCGACGGGGAGATTCCAGATATTCCCCATGGGTATCAACCAATACCGGACCTTCTTTTTCATAACTACCCTTTATCTCCGTCACACCTTTAGGAGGGAAATTACGACGGACTATAGAATTGAACAGTACAGGATTTCCTCCCTTAGCACGTGTTTCATTCACAAAACGTCTTAAATTATCATCAAAGGTACTTCCGGGTTCTGTATGTAATGTGGCTCTAGGTTTCTCATCATTATGCCCGAACTGAATAAATACATAATCACCTTTATGAATTTTAGAAAGCACTACATCCCAACGTCCTTCATTGATAAAACTGAGTGAACTTCTTCCATTCATAGCGTGATTATCCACCACAACCTCTTCCGTAAAATATCCGGGAAGCATTTGTCCCCAACCACGCTCTATATTACCATTCTTCAGACTTTTATTCGCCATAGTGGAATCACCAATCATAAAAATAGTAATGGGTTCTTTTCTCTCAGCAATAAAAGCCGATAACAGGAGTAAAGCACATAAAGCAAGTAATACTTTTAATTTCATGTTTTTCATATACATTTTATAAGTTAAAAGATTCAGGCAAAAGTAAACAAGAACAAGAAAAGAAACCATAAAAAATGATACAAGAATATAGAAATTTGTTCAAAATCAATAGCTCAATTACTCTTTCAGTAAATAAGAACTAATAAAAATGTTCAAATAACATTTATTTGCCATTTGAACATTTTTTCAATCCTTCAAAGTTCACATCGAAACATAGGAGGTTCTCCCAAATAAACAAACTCTTCCAAAAAGACAAAAAAATGAATGTCCAACTGTCAGAATGATGCAGGCAAAGAAAGTAATTGATACATCAATGTATGTGCCATACGTTCTTGACCATTGGTATTAGGATGCAAACGATCATACCCCGAATCATAGAAATAAATAAGTTGTTCTTCAATCATCGGATTCATACCTGTAACCGAATTAAAATCTATTACAGGAACTCCCCACAAATTACCTGCTTCCTTAATGGCCTGTACATAAGCATCCACATATTCTCCGCATTTATTCTGATAGCTTTCATCCGGTTGTACATTCTTTTCGCCGAATTCCGCTAAAGAACGATGCAATGGGGTCAACAAAACAATTTGTTTATCGGGAAACAATTTTTTCAAATGACTCAAACCAATATTAATACGGCCTTTATACGTATCATTCGTCATTATAGGAACACGCCTTTTACGCGTTTCCAGTTTTTTAGTTTCACCACGGGCAGCCATCACCTGCTCTTCTTTCTCTGCAAACCAAGTCCCGACAGGTACGCTGCTATTAAAATCATTTGTCCCCATCAAAACCACGATGGCATCAACCTCTTCTCCATGCTCCTTTTTCAATTGTTCTGCCTGACGGGGTACATCATTCCATTGACGTCCACTCACTCCATACACATAAGGAGTGATATCCAACCATTCTTTCAAAAAATCCCAATACTTTTTTATGTTATCTCCATAACAATTGGGATCAGTTATCGAGTCTCCTATATAACCAACCTTTTTTCCATACCATGGATGCCGGATATAACCTTTATTACATGATTCTTTTCCACAGAGAGACGTTTCCTGTCCGTGTAACAGCAACGGACACGCTAATAAAAGAGCAAATACAATAAACTGTCTGTTTTTCATAAGCAACTATTATTTTTTCAATCAGTAAAGTGCCATCAAAGATATAAAATAAGAAATAGAAAATAACCATCACAGACTTTTATTTTCGTTTGTCCTCCTCTATCATTCATAAGACAAGAAGTTCGAAAGGTTATAATAAACAAAACTTTACACTTTTAGATTCATTTGTTAACAAGATACGACATATTTATAAAGCATGTTATAAAACGGCGAAATACAGACTAGAAACTTGCTATTATAAATAAAGTCCGTATCTTTGTAGTGTGTTTTTCATAGTATTAGATTTAAGGTTAACAAAAGATTGGCTGTCTGGGATAGATAGCCTTTTTTTATGCTTTAAAACAGGAGAATTTCTTCATAAAAATTCAATATCCCAACAATCGCTTCTTCAAATTCTACCCAACCGAACACAACAAAAGTCAATAAGAAAAAGCAATACGTATATCTATCCATCGAGGCAATTTATGAACTACCTAGTCTTAACTAACGTTTATCCTATATATTTTTGGATTTATTTCAATAAAAGAAGACACTCTCATCACTGAGAATGTCCCCTATATTTAAACGAAACTTTAAAGAGAATTTATATATTTCAAATCTTATCTTCTATTCCACCATACTCGTTGCTCACGGCTATCATCACCATTCAAATCTGCTTTCACGGCAGCTTCATAATTTCAAGATTACCTTGATAAATTCGCTATCAAATTGATGGCGATAAGGAATATGATCAATCGTTGTACAAACCGGACCGACTTCTAGTTTCGGAATATCAAAACGACGCCAGTCAGACCATGCCTCAAAACCATCAGCCATAAAGCCACTAATCCAGCGTTGAAGAGCAATTTTGTTAATTTTATCAGCATCAGTACCTGTATAGGCAACTGCTTCCTGTGCCAAATATTCATCAACACCTTCGGCCCCCCATTGTTCGAACGATGCCTTCACACCAGCTGCATAAAGCTGGGCAGGATCAGCCTGAATCCAGCCACGTTGAGCAGCCTCAGCCTCGATAAGCAACATACGAGCAGCAGTAATAATGGGAAAAGTAGAGGTTACCTGTGTGAGCGAAGGATTATAAAAACAGCAGACTTTGTTCCACGTATTCACATCTGCAGACTCAATACCCAAAGGCATACCTTGGTATTTATCAAAATTCTTCAAGTCTTCATCCGTTACGCCCGCCTCTGCCTGTGTCTTACCGAAAGGAATCAGTGAACAAGTAGAGAACAGACGGTTATCTTTCAACTCCTTCAGCTGATCTACATAATACTTATTAGGGACAAAATTATAATTATTGTTTACACCATTATAATATAAATATCCCACAGTATTGGCCTCAAAAGTATAATTCAAATTATAGGCATTTTCTTCAATACCGCCATCGGCGTAAGCTTGAGCAAAACGCGAGCGTCCTTCGGCAGGATCCACATCTGCCAGTTTTATAGCAAGCATCATACGGGTAGAAGCATTCAGTTTCTTCCATGCACGAATGTCACCATCGAACAGGATGTCGGCTGTACTCAACGAGCCACTTTCATTAAACTGATTATACGCTTCCCTCAAATCGGCATCTAACTTAGCATAAATCGTTTCCTGTGAATCAAATACCGGAGTAAAATTTTCCTCACCTGCCTGAAACGCTTCTGTATAAGGAAGTGGCCCTAGAGCATCTGTAAGGTGCATATAGATGAATCCCATCAATGTACGTGCAACCGCAATCTGATTGGCATTATCACCAAACTGTACAATGGCAGGTTTACCTTTTTCAGCCTCATCACTATTAAAGTCAATAATCTTCTCGCAGTTCTTCAACGGATAAAGATAATAAGAACTTGTACTCATAGTAGGTCCGCCAAACGCACCATACTGATTATTATTTTTCTCGGACATATACCCCGGATACATTTGCGTCCACGGGTAATAATAATTTGAGTTCATAGAGAAGTATTTCACATAAGTACAAGCGTATGTAAACAACATACCAGTATTAGCCTCCGACGGTTCATTGGGATCTTTGTTAATATCGCCAAAGTCAGTCATATCACATGCTGTGAATGTTGCTGCAAAACTCAGAGATAAAAATAATAATTTAATATATTTCATAATGATTCTTCATTTTATGGTTTAAAAAGCAAGATTAACGGTAAAACCTATCGAACGGGTTGCAGCGGCATTACCACCCTCAAAATATCCCATACCAATTTCAGACACATCCACATTAGGACAAGCTGAATAGATCAACCATGGATTGGAAGCATTAATTGCCACACTGGCACGACTCAAACCGATATTTAGTTTCTTCAAAGTTTGTGACGGGAACACATACGACAATGACACTTCGCGAAGTTTCACGTAAGTACGGTCATACACCCATTCTTCCCATACACGGGAAGCTGTGGTATAATACAGTTTGGCATTGACATAGGTATCTACCTTATTACCATCCTGATCCACACCAGTCATGTGGATACCACCACCTTTGCTTACCGGTTCACGAACATTGACGCCACGGTCATTAAGTTCAGCTGTTTTATCAAGAATACCGCTACTGCTACCCCACATATTAGTATAGGATACAATCTGACCGCCTACAGAGAAATCAATATTAGCCGACAGACGGAAATTCTTAAAACTGATACTAGTATTAAAACCACCTGTGAAATCCGGATGGAAGTTACCCAGTTCATCTAGTGTATTCTGATTGTAAGTAGGTACATATTCACCACCATACAACGCCTTCTGCGAGGCACTCAGTTCATGGAAAATTATATTGCCATTGTCATCACGTTCCCATGTATTACCGGTTATCACACCAAGTGATTTACCAACCATAGCATAATTATACAAACGAGTTGTGAATGAAGTCCAATAAATAGAGTAAGAATCCACCCCATCAGCTAGTTCCACCAGTTTATTGCTATTCTTCGCTATATTGAAATTCATTTCCCATTTCCAGTTCTTAGTGGAAACGGGCATCCCGCCCAAACTCAATTCAACACCCCGATTACGAATTAAACCAGCATTCATCTTACGAGTGGAGTACCCCGATTGTGGAGCAGAGGTTACAGAGATTATCTGATCTTTGTCATCCCGAGTATAATAGTTGAAATCACCCCATAAACGATTATTGAACAAACGGAATTCCGTACCTATTTCATACGAAGTGGAAATAGACGGCTCAATATTATAATTTTTCTGAGAAGAAGGTTCATACATTGTAACATGTGAACCATAACTGGTATCTAGAGAATAAGTAGGATAAATATTATAAGCATCAAGCGTAGTACCTACCTGAGCCGCACTAGCACGCAGTTTCCAGAAATTCAGCCATTCTGCATTCACCCATTTATGAGCAAGGACAGAAGCGGAAAGGCCACCATACCAATAGCTATTGTGATTAGGACTCAACGTAGATGACATATCGTTACGGACAGAAGCATCAAGAAAATAAGTATCATCCCAGCCCATAGTAGCTGTGGCATAAACACTACGTTCCTTGTAATGTGTCTTCTTATTATAGGCCAAGGCAATAGTACCCGATGAAGCAGCCAAATTATAATAATTATCCAAAGACAAGTCATAATTTGTATTGGTATATGCATATAAATTATCGTATGTATAGTCACGTACTTCTGCAAAAAGAGCCGCATCTACCGTTAGTTTGTCTTTAAAGAATGATTGTCCCCAAGTCAAACGTCCTTGTACGGTCAAATCAATTAAACTGCTTTGATCCTGACGATAATTTGACCGGAAATTAATAGATCCTGAAGGACGTTCGCGTTCCAATTTGTAACCACGTATGTTACCATTTACGCGTACCCCTGCTTTCAAGTTATAAGGAAGGTCCACAGACACATCACCACTGAATACATTCCATTGATAAATGGTGCGATGATTATATTCATGAAACAAAGCATACGGATTATCATGGAATGCAGCACTTTGGTTATTCACACTGTTGATATTCCAAGTCCTCCATGATCCGTCCGGACGTTTATAGTCCTTATAATCTTTTAAATTGACATTGGTCTGTCCCCATTGGGTATATTCCTGCAAAACGGTACGTGAACCGTTATATCCACTTTCGGCAGCATTATGATCCTGACGATAAGTATATTTATAATCCAATGACACATTCATCCACGGTGTGGGTTTGAAATTAGTCTTGAACCCTAAGAAACGGCGAATAGCGTCCGAATTGGGTTGCACACCAGTACGATAGCTATTGGTGAAAGAAACACGGGTATTAAAATCTTTCACACTCTTTGAAAACGAAACGTTGGTTGTATTGGTTACACCAGTCCGATAAAGATCTCTCAAATCCAACCCATGTTGCCAAGTGGCTGGTTTTCCATAATAATCACTGGTTTCGTCCAATGATAATGGAGTGACATATTTCACAGCCGGATCGTATGCAGCTCCCCAAGAAGTGTCCTCATTATAATCGTACACATAAGCACCTTGCAAACCGGGAATATCACCACTATACAAATCATAAATATCCTGAGCCCTGTTACCTTTTTCCGTACCTCCATATCCTCCGCCACCATACAGCTTCTGCATATTGAAATGATTATAGTAAGTTTCGGCCTGCAATGTATGACTTACTTCAAGCAACCCTTTCTCACTTTGTCCCGCCTTAGTAGTTATGATGATAGCACCTGCACCACCACGCGAACCATAAAGGCAGTAGCCGCGGGACCTTTCAATACGTTTATGCTTTCTACATCATCCATATTGATAGAGTTTTTGTTGGTGATAGCACCATCTACCACATAAATAGGTTCATTGGCCGGATTATCCGACTGGGACGAAGAAGGAATGGAACCTGCACCACGCAAAATAATAGTACCTGCATCAAAACCTGAACTAGCACCACCTATAAAACGTGCTCCCGACACTTTACCAGCCATAGCATTACCCAAATCGGTCTGTCGTGAAATAGTCAAATCCTCACCTGCTACCTTTTGTGTAGAATAACCCAACGCTTTTTGTTTACGGTTCAATCCTTGAGCAGTTACAACCACTTCATCCAACACTTTTGTGTCCGACTTCATTGTTACAGTAATAGTACCACGCTGAATTCCAACTCGCTGAGTAATCATACCCAAATAAGAAACAATCAGCGCTTTAGCATCTGCAGGAACATTATTGATAGCAAACTTGCCATCCACATCCGTAATCGCTCCCATAGTAGTCCCTTCCACTAAAACAGACGCACCTATTATCGGCTCACCATCATCCGCTGAAGTTACAACTCCTGCAACTGTTTTAGGCGCTTGAGCCATAGAGAAGCCGATACCCAACCACAGACAAGCTAGTAACATTAACACTTTTTCTTTCATACTCACTCTCTTTTAATTAAACATTATCCAAGTTCTTTTGGAACTCAGTTCTACAAAAGAGGAAAATACAAGAATCCATTTCTTATAAAAACGTCTAAATCTTAGTCGTTCCAAAGATATTCAACTGTTAAAAGAGTAATTTCACACAGGGAGCTAATAGTTAAAGAAATAAAAAGTAGCAGACTACTTTATTGGGAACAAGATATATAAAGAAGAAAATGATTACCAAAGAAAAAAAGTGATTTTCTTGACAATTTTCATGTGTTTTACATCATTTCATACTCAAAATAAAATAAATACCCTACTTTTAACAAATATCGCAACTAAATAATACTTATGAATAAAAAATATTATAGACAAAAATAATAGCCTTATTCTTTTATTTTTAATAAAATTTTATATCTTTGCAATGTTATTGATAAAATGAGTTCCAAAAGAACTTATGCTTACCGTTCCCCCTCTATTCATTCAGTCCACCATACTTATATTATTTCTCCCTTTTACTTGATACACAATATATTATAACTATTTTTTTAGTCACTTTCTACTTATACTCTACCATTAGCATAATCAGCACTCTAAAAATCAGGCTATTATCTATTTAATATTCTATTTATTTCTACTTATATGAACCATAAAACTATCAATCGTTTTTTTTATTACACAATTACAGTATTTATCAATCTACTAAATCCTAATCGGTCAAACTCGCAGGCGCGACCAAATAAAGGCTAACGGTTGATGTATCCTTCCACCTGACATACGCATATCAGCTAATATTTTCCATATCGGATGCCCTATCACACCATAATCACAGTACCCCACTATTTTATATAAATTATCATCTCCTATCCCCACTGCTGCAAAGCTTCAACCAGTCCGGAAGTATTTCTGCGTTTCCATCTACAGGAATAGAAGAAAAAGTCTCTTTCTCCGCAAAAATCCTCTTCTTTTCTGGAGAACAAAAAGAGGAGGAGTCCTTTTCATTTTTTTGCTCTGCTTTACTTTCCTCTGCTTTACTTTGTGACTTCATGTTTACATTTCCGGTTTTCATGTCCACATTTTCCGTTGAAATGCCTACGTTACTGCCGTCTACATACAAATTCTTGTATTTTGAAATCTCTATCAACAAGTAATCAGCCCGCACCTCTACACGCTTCCGTCGTTGTGCCGCCTCAAAATAATGGCCCTGTATGCTTTCCGAAGTAAGAATTCCAAATCTTTCGTATTGGACTTTACTAAAAAAGCCACGTTCCAATAGTGCATCCACCACTTGCTGTACATAATCGGCCGTACAGCCTTCGGGCAATCTGCGGGTAAAAAGCAGACACTCATCCTTTCCCCAACGGCAAAAATATCCTTTGTGGTAAATACGTGCCAACAAGCGCAATACAAGCAATGTAGCCCGACTGCCCAACTCTTGTTCCACCAACAATATTTTATCATTCTCGAAGAAATCCACACTCAGGTAGAAAAATTCCAATCCGGTTGTTTGTAATGCCATATCAATATTTTTTTATTTATGGCAAATATAGAAAGAAGCCCGGACGGAATGACGCGATTTGACGCGATTTGGCACAATAATACGCAATAATGCACAATTGATGCTCCACACACATCTTGAATAGCAACCGGAAAGATATAGACGATAAAGACGAAAGATATATTATCTTACATGGGTATCATTATAGATGTTACAATTTTATCAAATATACATAGAAACAGATAGATGTATACAAAAAAAAGAGAAACTGACTCCAAAGGAAAACAGTATCTCTTTTTATCTTATAAGATTCTTCTCTATTATTCTTCCGTATAGCGTTCAATAGTCTGACCACGATCAGGACCTACCGAAACAATCTTGATCGGGGTTTCCAGCTGTTCTTCCAAGAAAG
>ENA-OQJH01000089-OQJH01000089.1-human-gut-metagenome-genome-assembly--contig:-NODE-89-length-51119-cov-6.444344_pt1 | contig 51119 bp, 69 predicted proteins | sample MGYA00242597_ERZ504763 | MGnify/ENA primary metagenome ERZ504763 (study PRJEB26092, sample SAMD00036359) | human gut metagenome | host: Homo sapiens | study: EMG produced TPA metagenomics assembly of... | reverse complement strand
AATGTTTGGCTCCATATAAGAAAAATCTTCCTAAAAAAGGAGAAGTTATTGCTACTAAAATAATGCAACATTGTTTTATTTATTTAATGTCTGCAAAGTGTCCGGTCATAAAAGTGGCTGATGAAGATCAGACATATAATATTAATGAAATGTTTGATGAGCGTATTAAAAGGAGTCTGAAAAATCGAATTTGAGATTGGAAATGAAAAATTTTCATTATTGATACGCAGATCGAAGATGCTGCATTTGGGGCAAGCAAACTGTATTTATATGCGAATGATAGAATGGTTCAAGAAATAAATCTTGAAAAAGAAATTGTAGATTTGGATAAGAATCTGTTTTCAGCAAAAGGTTATTATTATGCAGGAATTTTGTCGGGAAAGTTTTTAGATGAAAATGTAGGAACAAACAGAACTTCTTTTGATATTTCGGATACAGCTGAAGATGAATCTGAGATAAGTATGGATGATATTATCTCAAATGTTGCACAAAATGTTCAGATATATTTGTCGGATTATTTATCTGAGGTAAAAGGAAAAAAGAAGAAAGGAGATGGAAAAGACGGGAAAGAGAAGCACGGAAACCGAAACGGTTTCGCTGAAAGAGAATTCTGGTGAAAAAAAAAGCCCCGGGGCGGTTGATCCGCACCCGGGGCTTTTTCTGCCCGAACATCTGGGAAGACTGAAAAAAGGTCAGCAGCCGCATCCACAGTTATTGCTGTTGCCGCATCCACAGCCGTTGTTGTTCCATCCGCCGCAGCAGAACAGAAGAATCAGAACGAGCCAGCAGTCGGAATTGCAGCCATTGTTGTTGTTTCCACATCCACATCCGCCGCAGCAGGAGAGGAGAAGCAGAATCCAGATAATACTGCAGCCATTGTTTCCGAACAGGTTGTTGTTGGAAACACCGCATCCATTATCGCAGCCACAGCCGTTGTCACATCCGCATCCACAGTTTGTAGCAGCTAAATCACTCATGTTTGTTCCTCCAAAGGAATCATTTTGCTTACAATTCATGATATGAAAAACTGCCGGGCGGGGTTACTCTTAAAGAGAAAAATTCAAAGACCCTACAGACTGCGTCCCTGAAAATCAAAAAGCTCTTTCACCGGAATGTCAAGTGCCTCAGCGATATCGAACAGAAGATTCAACGAAATAGAGGTTTTTGTATTTGGCGCTTCGATGTTGCTCATATGGGTACGACTGATATGTACCGCCTCGGCAAGTTCGGCCTGCGTCATTCCTTTTGCTCTTCGGTAGTAGGCAATCGTAAGTCCAAGAAGGCGAAGATCGTTCAAGCGTTCGTAATTCATAGTCAGGAATCCCCCTTTTAGTTTTATAAATATAATGATAATACGTAATGATACAACGGAAAACAATCAAAAACAAGGCACTTGCACATTAAAAGTTTGCATCAACAAACGGATATACCATAGAAGCAAACCTGTGAGCGGGAAAATCAGTTTGTCATAAGGCTTGTGAAGCTTTGATATAACTGTAATCGGCCATATCCCCATTCTCTGCTCGGATACGTAATAGTATCAGTTCGGTCTGCACCGCGGATCAGGTAGTTTTTTACCTCCTGTGCCGTGAAATAGCGGGCGGGAGTGCGCTGGATGCCCCATTGCAGAAAAAGAGCAGCGGCGCCGGATGTAATGGCGGCGGACGCACTCGAACCGCTGAAGCTACATAGGAGCCGGCCGGTCCCGGTCCGGTAACGGAGACGCCGGGAGCGGCAAAGTCGGGCTTGATTTCACCAAGCCGGGTAAAGCCGCGGCCGGATTCCGGGGAAAAACTGTTGTTTGCTGCCTGATACGTGGAGGGAGAAAGAACAGGAACCGTGGCAGAAGGTGTCGTCAGTGTCGTGTACGGATCCGGTTCCAGAAATGTCACATCGGAGGTGGAAAATCCGGTGATCGGGAGCCAGATGTGGAAATCCGGCGGCGATGGAAAAGCGCGGTAAACCTGAAGCGTCCAGATACCGGGGGTCGGATCCAGCATGCGGATCAGAATGAGCTGGCTGCCGGTCGTGGCCTGGACCACTTCGTAGTTGACGTAGATCACGGTGCGCTCCAGAACGAAGGTGATCCGCTGTTCCTGATTCAAAGAGACGGGAATCCGCGGAATCGTCTCGCCGCCGGGAGAGCGGAAACCGACAGAAAAAAGCTGTGGAGCCTGTCCCCAGAGTTCCAGGGTGAAACCGCGGTTTCCTTCAGAAACGAGAAACTCTACATTTTTCGGGGTGTAAGTTTCGGATACAGAGCCATAATAATGGTGTGCTGCATTTCCTTCGTTGCCGGTCGCGCAGACGGGGATCACACCAGGCGTGTTGCCGTAGCGCGCCAAGGTCAGAGAAACGGGGAGCGTGCCGGAGTGGCTGCCCTGATTCGTCCCGAGTGCCAGACAGAGGACGAGCGGTTTTCCTTCCGCAGCTGCGGTTTCATTCAGAAAGTGCATGGCGGAGAGCAGGTCATCTTCCTCGAAGACGGGAGCATTGGAGGACACAAGATAAAAATCTTTCAGATTCTGTTTGGCGGGTTTTAATTTAACAACGGCAAATCTGCCTCCGGTGCGGCGCCGAGAAATCCGGCGGAGGCATCCGGAGTACCGCCGGCCACGCCTGCGACATACGTGCCGTGCCCGTCGGGATCGGTGACGGGAACAAGGGAGAGTGGATTGCCGCTTTCAAGTGCCGCGTCGAGATTGGACTTGGTATAGAGACTGCCGTAAGGAAACTGCGCCGGCGGCGTTCCCGTCCGGTCCGTCTGATCCCAGACGGCGAGAATCCGGCTCTGTCCGTTGGCATGCAGAAATGCGGGGTGGCGGTAATCAATGCCGGTGTCCAGAAAACCGAAGATTACATTTTTGCCTGTATATCCGCCACCGTAGAGATTCTGCGTCTGGACAATCCCGGAGACTTCCAGTGAGAGCGTGGAGAGCGGCGTAAAAAGTTTTGGAAGCCGGTAAAGGGAACTGCGCCGAAGAGATTTTCCGGCAGCAGACTCCGCTCGAGAAAGAGAACGGAATACTGTGGGTTCAGCGTAAGAAGAGCACTTGACTCCGGAAACAGCATCTGGTACCGCTCGGACTGTGCCACGTAATTCTGGATCAGAATGTTGATGTAATCGTTGGAATAAATGATGTCTGTAAGATCCATAAAGAGATCCTTTGTTTTTGATGCTATTGTATGCAAACATTACGTCAAAGTATGCATGAAACAAAAAAGCCCCCCTTACCTGACGCAGTGTCTGCGCGGTAAAGGGGACGAAATAGAATCAGCTTTCGAGAAGAGCGCTGATATCCTGTTTCGGTACTTCCATTGGGTAATGGCTGTCGAAGCATGCACGGCAGATCGGCAGATCGCCGACCATGTTCTGGAGTTCATCGATCGGCATGTAGCCAAGAGAGTCGCTCCGATCTGCTGACGGATCTCCTCCGTGGAGTGAGAGCTTGCGATCAGCTGTTTGTTCGAAGGAACATCGGTGCCGAAATAGCACGGATACAGGAACGGCGGAGAGCTGATACGGACATGGACTTCGGTCGCGCCGGCTTTGCGAAGCATCGTGATCAGGTTGGAAATCGTTGTTCCACGGACAATGGAGTCGTCGACGAGCACGATCCGTTTTCCTTTTACAACAGATTCGAGAACGCTCAGCTTGATTTTGACGCTGGATTCCCGTTCCTTCTGGGTCGGCTTGATGAAGGTACGGCCGACATAGCTGTTTTTGTGGAACGCAAGACCGAACGGGATGCCGGATTCTTCGGAATAGCCCTTTGCGGAGGCAAGTCCGGAGTCCGGGACACCACAGACGAGGTCTGCATCAACCGGGTAGGTCTTTGCGAGAGTTGCACCGCCGCGGATTCTGGCTTCGTAGACACTGATATTGTCTATTTTGCTGTCGAGGCGGGCAAAATAAATATATTCAAAAATACAATGCGCTTTTTTTACGTCAACCGGCATAAATTCGGATTTCAGATTTCCGGTTTTGTCAAACGTTACAATTTCTCCCGGAGCGACATCGCGGACGAATTCGGCGCCGATCGAAGTGAGGGCGCAGCTTTCCGAGGCGAGAACCCAGCGTTGTCCCGCTTTCCGATGCAGAGCGGTTTTAAGCCATATGGGTCGCGCACGCGATGAGTTTCTCGGGCTCATGATGACAAGGGCATAGGCGCCGCGGATTTCTTTTACCGTGCGTAGAATCGCTTCTTCTACCGTTTTGGAATGAACGCGTTCCCGCGCAATACCGTAGGCGATGATTTCAGAGTCAATCGAAGTGTGAAAAATTGCGCCGGTGTTTTCCATCTGCTCGCGCAGTTCCATAGCGTTGACCAGATTTCCGTTGTGCGCAAGGGCGAGGGAGCCTTTCAGATAATTCAGAACGAGCGGCTGTGCATTCTCTACGGTAGTGGAACCGGTGGTAGAGTACCGGACATGGCCGATGCCGATATTGCCGGACAGCTCTTCTAATTTGGATTCTTTGAAACTTCGTTGACAAGGCCAAGGCCTTTGTAGGATTTCACATGGCCCTTTGGACCGCTGGTGTCAGAGACGGCAATTCCGCAGGACTCCTGTCCTCTGTGCTGCAGGGCGGAAAGGCATAGTAGATCGAAGGACTGACGTCGGCACCATCCAGATCGTAAATGCCGAAAACACCACATTCCTCCCGGAGACCGGTATCATAACAATTGTTTGACGATGGCTGCATAGGTATTCTCCTTTTTTCAGTTGTAGACCTGCATGTTTTAAAAACATTGATTATCATACTCATTTTTGCGGATGATGTCAAGAAAATCGTGATATGTATAAAATATGGTGCAGAAATTTAGGATTTCGTGGAAAATGTCGAAAATAATAAAAAATAGTAAAAAAAAGTTGCAGGAAATTCGAGATGTGTTATAATCGTTTTTGATTTTGAATGAAAGCCCCGGACAGCAGCTATGGATGAGCCATGCTTGCATGAGCGAATTCATAGATATTGGCCGGGCAAGACGACATGAGTAAGTAGGCGATAGCCCGGATTACGAATGTTGTCAGCAGTTACGGGAGCGACGCAGGCGCGGAGTAACTGGCTTTCATCATAGAGATGTCGCCGGCAGGCGACATTTCCTTTTAGAGAAACTTGTGACGGAAAAGAAAATATCAGAAGAGAAAAGCAGGAGGAAATCAATATGGCAGTAAAATATGTCTTTGTGACAGGCGGAGTAGTCTCTGGCCTTGGAAAGGGAATCACGGCGGCGTCCCTTGGACGGCTTTTAAAAGCCCGAGGATACAAAGTGACGATGCAGAAATTTGACCCGTACATCAACGTTGACCCGGGTACGATGAACCCGATTCAGCACGGCGAGGTTTTCGTTACCGATGACGGCACAGAGACAGACCTCGATCTCGGCCACTACGAGCGTTTCATCGACGAGAGCCTGGATAAAAATTCCAACGTGACGACCGGAAAAGTATACTGGTCTGTTCTGCAGAAAGAACGCCACGGTGATTTCGGCGGAGGCACCGTACAGGTCATTCCGCACATTACAAACGAAATCAAGAGCCGTTTCTACCGCGGAAAAGAAGTAGACGAGGAGCGTATTGCCATCATTGAGGTCGGCGGAACCGTCGGCGATATCGAGAGCCAGCCGTTTTTGGAGGCAATCCGCCAGTTCCAGCATGACGTCGGACACGAGAACGCCATTCTGATCCACGTTACCCTGATTCCATATCTGAAAGCTTCCGGTGAAATGAAAACAAAACCGACGCAGGCGAGCGTAAAAGAGCTGCAGGGAATCGGTATTCAGCCGGATGTCATCGTATGTCGGTCCGAGCATCCGCTGACCACTGAGATCAAAGATAAAATTGCTCTGTTCTGCAACGTTCCGTCAAGCCATGTTCTGCAGAACCTGGACGTGGAGTATCTGTATGAAGCTCCGCTTGCCATGGAGAAAGAGAACCTGGCGCAGGTTGTCTGCGAGAGCCTTCACCTTCCATGCCCGGAACCGGATCTGTCCGACTGGACCCATATGGTAGAAGCACTCCGCCATCCGAACAAAGAGGTGACGATTGCGCTCGTCGGAAAGTATATCCAGCTGCATGATGCATACCTGAGCGTTGTTGAGGCATTAAAACACGGCGGAATTGCAAGCCATGCAAACGTACACCTGAAATGGGTGGATTCCGAGCTGGTAACCGAGGAGAACGTGGCAGAGTATCTGAGCGATGTGGACGGTGTTCTGGTACCGGGCGGATTCGGAAACCGCGGTATCGAAGGCATGATCACAGCGATTCGATATGCAAGAGAGAACAAGATTCCGTTCCTCGGCCTCTGCCTCGGCATGCAGCTGACGATTGTTGAATATGCAAGAAACGTTCTCGGTTACCACGACGCACACAGCATCGAGATGAACCCGAACACCATGCACCCGGTGATCGCACTGATGCCGGATCAGGATGGAATCGAGGATATCGGCGGTACGTTACGTCTCGGCGCATATCCATGCGTCCTGGCAGACGGATCGAAGGCACAGGAGCTGTACGGTGAGAAAGAGATTTCCGAGCGTCACCGCCACCGCTATGAAGTAAACAACGATTTCCGGAAAGCACTGACCGAAAACGGCATGGTTCTCTCCGGTGTTTCTCCGGACGGAAGAATCGTTGAGATGGTAGAACTTTCAGATCATCCGTTCTACATCGCAACGCAGGCACATCCGGAGTTCAAATCCCGTCCGAACCGTCCGCATCCGCTGTTCCGCGGCCTGATTGCAGCAGCAGCCGAGTACCATGCAGCGAAATAATGGATCGAAAGTGTAGAAAATTATGTAAAATGCAGCAATAACCTAAGAAAGTAAAGAAAAATTGTAAAAAATTATATAAAAATTAAATTTGCTCTTTACAGGATGAAAAAAATAGAGTATAGTAAGGGCAATCCAAAAAGAACGGCGGGGAATGAAATGTTCCCCTCCATTCTTTTCTGGAAAACAAAAGAGAACCGAAAATAAGAAAAGGTAAAGGAAGGGAAGCCGTATGACACAGAGTAAAGAGCGTGTCATGGGAGAAGAAGGGCTGTACCGTTCTTCCTTTGAACACGACAACTGCGGTATCGGAGCAGTCGTGAACATCAAAGGTGAAAAATCCCATGCGACCGTAGAAAACGCATTAAAAATCGTAGAAAATCTTGAACATAGAGCCGGCAAAGACGCCGAGGGTAAAACAGGAGACGGAGTAGGAATCTTGTTGCAGATATCGCACAAATTCTTTTCCAAAGCCTGTTTGACCCTCGGTTTTTCATTAGGCGGAGAACGGGAATACGGCGTCGGCGTATTCTTCTTCCCACAAAATGAGCTGAAACGGAACCAGGCAAAAAAGATGTTTGAGATCATCGTGGAAAAAGAGGGACTGGAACTCCTTGGATGGAGAACCGTGCCGACCGTTCCGGAAGTTCTCGGCCATAAGGCAAGAGAGTGTATGCCTTACATCATGCAGGCATTCATCAAAAACCGGAGGATGTGGAAAAGGGAATCGCTTTCGACCGTCGTCTGTACGTCGTACGCCGTGTTTTCGAACAGAGCAACGACAACACCTATGTGCCATCCCTTTCCAGCCGTACCATCGTATACAAAGGTATGTTCCTCGTAGGACAGCTCCGCACTTTCTTCCGTGATCTGCAGGATACAGATTATGAATCTGCCATCGCCATGGTGCATTCACGGTTCAGTACAAACACCAACCCGAGCTGGGAAAGAGCACATCCGAACCGTTTCATCGTACACAACGGTGAGATCAACACCATCCGCGGAAATGCTGACAAGATGCTGGCCCGTGAGGAGACGATGTCTTCCCCGATGCTGCAGGATGAACTTCATAAAGTGCTGCCGGTTGTCAACACACAGGGTTCTGACTCCGCGATGCTCGACAATACACTCGAGTTCCTGACCATGAGCGGTATGGATCTTCCGCTGGCTGTCATGATCACGATCCCGGAGCCATGGGCAAACAACGATACGATTTCCCAGGAGAAACGTGATTTCTATCAGTATTATGCAACGATGATGGAGCCGTGGGACGGACCGGCATCGATCCTGTTCTCCGACGGAGATGTGATGGGAGCAGTGCTTGACCGCAACGGTCTTCGTCCTTCCCGTTACTACATCACTAACGATGGATTTCTGATCCTCTCCTCTGAGGTCGGTGTTCTGGAAGTTCCGGAAGAAAAAATCGTCTTAAAAGAGCGTCTCCATCCGGGCAAGATGCTTCTCGTCAACACCGTACAGGGAAAAGTCTTAAACGATGAGGAAGTCAAAGAATATTACGCAAAGAAACAGCCGTACGGCGAATGGCTCGACAGTTATCTGGTACAGTTAAAGGATATCAAAATCCCGAATCTGCCGGTCGAAGAGTACACGAAAGAAGAGCGGATGCGCCTGCAGAAAGCGTTCGGCTACACCTACGAGGAGTACCGTTCCTCCATCGGAAAGATGGCATTAAACGGTGTCGAGGCAACCGCTTCGATGGGTATCGATACCCCGCTTGCCGTTCTCTCCCATGAGCATCAGCCGCTGTTCAACTATTTCAAACAGCTCTTCGCACAGGTAACGAACCCGCCGATCGACTGCATCCGTGAGGAGATCGTAACTTCCACAAGCGTTTACGTCGGACGTGACGGAAACCTGCTTGAGGAGGAGCCGAAGAACTGCCAGGTATTAAAGATCAACAATCCGATCCTGACCAATACCGATATGCTGAAGATCAAGAACATGAAAGTCGAAGGCTTCAAGGCAGTGACCGTTCCGATCACCTACTACAAGAGCGCACCGCTTGACCGTGCGATGGACCGCCTTTTCGTCGAGGTTGACCGTGCACACCGGGCAGGAGCCAACATCCTGATTCTCTCTGACCGCGGTGTCGATGAGAACCATGTGGCGATTCCATCCCTCCTGGCTGTATCTGCGGTTCATCAGCATCTGGTAAAAACGAAAAAGAGAACTTCTCTTGCGATTATTCTGGAGTCCGGCGAGCCGCGCGAGGTGCACCATTTCGCAACACTGCTCGGCTACGGTGCCTGCGCAATCAACCCGTATCTGGCACTCGACACGATCCATGAGCTGATCGAAGAGGGTATGATCAAGAAAGATTACTACGCAGCCGTTGAAGATTACAACCACGCAGTCATCTCTGGTATCGTAAAAATCGCAGCGAAGATGGGTATCTCCACGATCCAGTCGTATCAGGGTTCCCAGATCTTCGAGGCCATCGGTATCTCAGCAGATGTCATCGACAAATACTTCACCGGTACGGTCAGCCGTGTCGGCGGTATTACCTTGGAAGACATTGCAAAAGATGTCGATGAGCGTCATTCCCAGGCATTCGATCCGCTGGAGCTGTCTACCGATCTGACACTGGACAGTATCGGCCGTCATAAATCGAGAAGCCAGGGCGAGGAGCACCGCTACAATCCGCGCACCATTCATACACTGCAGGAGTCCACAAGACGCGGCGACTACAAGATGTTCAAAGAGTACACAGCAATGGTCGACAGCGAGGAGAGCGGCTATCTGCGGAGCCTGATGGACTTCGATTATCCGGAGCAGGGCGTTCCGCTCGAAGAAGTTGAGAGCGTAGATTCTATCGTAAAACGATTCAAAACAGGTGCGATGTCCTACGGTTCTATTTCCCAGGAGGCACATGAGACACTGGCAATTGCCATGAACCGTCTGCATGGAAAATCCACACTGGTGAGGGCGGTGAGAGTGATGACCGTCTCGAATCCCCGGAGAGATGCTCCGCGATCAAACAGGTAGCATCGGGAAGATTCGGCGTTACCAGCAAATACCTTGTCAGTGCAAAAGAGATCCAGATCAAGATGGCCCAGGGTGCAAAACCGGGCGAGGGCGGCCACTTACCGGCCGGAAAGGTTTACCCGTGGATTGCAAAAACACGTCACTCCACACCGGTGTATCCCTGATTTCCCCGCCGCCGCACCACGACATCTACTCCATCGAGGACCTTGCACAGCTGATTTATGACCTGAAAAACTCGAATGTGAATGCAAGAATCTCCGTTAAACTGGTATCCGAAGCAGGTGTTGGTACTGTCGCAGCAGGTGTTGCAAAAGCCGGAGCACAGGTTATCCTGATTTCCGGATATGATGGAGGAACGGGAGCAGCACCGAGAAGTTCCATCCACAATGCAGGACTTCCATGGGAGTTAGGCCTTGCCGAGACCCATCAGACGCTGATCAAAAACGGCCTCCGCAACCGTGTCATGATCGAGACTGATGGTAAGCTGATGAGCGGCCGTGACGTTGTGATTGCAGCACTCCTTGGCGCCGAGGAATTCGGTTTTGCGACCGCACCGCTTGTAACGATGGGATGCGTTATGATGCGTGTCTGCAACCTCGATACCTGCCCGATGGGTATTGCAACCCAGAACCCGGAGCTGCGCAAACGTTTCCGCGGCAAACCGGAGTACGTCATCAACTTCATGCACTTCATCGCAGAGAGATGCGGGAATACATGGCAAAACTTGGCTTCCGCACCGTTGACGAGATGGTCGGCCGTTCCGACCTCTTAAAGAGAAATGATAAAGTGACGAACGAGCACGCAGACCGCGTAGACTTAAGCCAGATCCTGAACAATCCGTTTGCAAAAGCAGGCGAGAAGGTAACGTTCGATCCGAAAGATGTTTACGACTTCAAACTTGGCGCAACCCTGGATGAGAAGGTACTCTTAAAGAAATTCGGTCCGGCAATGGATAAGAAAGAGAAGAAGACCGTCAAAGTCGAGATCACCAACACCGATCGTACCGTGGGAACGATTCTTGGTGCCGAGATCACCAGAAAATTCGGCACCTCTCTGGAGCCGGATACGTACACCGTACAGTGCAAGGGTGCCGGCGGACAGAGCTTCGGAGCATTTATTCCAAAAGGACTGACCCTGGAACTTGAGGGCGATTCGAACGATTACTTCGGAAAAGGCCTCTCCGGCGGAAAACTGGTTGTCTACCCGCCGAAAGCAAGAAAGTATAAACCGGAAGAAAACATCATCGTCGGAAACGTTGCCCTCTACGGCGCAACGAGCGGTGAGGCGTACATCAACGGTATCGCAGGAGAGCGTTTCTGTGTCAGAAACTCCGGTGCTTACGCCGTTGTCGAGGGTGTCGGTGAGCATGGATGCGAGTATATGACCGGCGGCCGTGTCGTTGTCCTCGGCGCAACCGGAAAGAACTTTGCAGCCGGCATGAGCGGCGGTATCGCTTATGTCCTGGATGAAAAGAGCAACCTGTACCGCAATTTGAACAAGGAAATGATTTCGATTGACTGGTAGAAAGCAAATACGATATTGCAGAGCTGAAAAACATGATTGAAAAACACGTCGCACACACCGGCTCTGAAAAAGGTAAAGAAATTCTCACACACTTTGACGAATATCTGCCGAAATTCAAGAAGATCATTCCGAATGACTATAAGCGCATGATGATGCTGAGTGCCCAGATGGAAGACAAGGGCCTTAGCAGCGAACAGGCACAGATTGAAGCATTTTACGAAAGCATGCGTAAGTAGGAGGAAGAAGAATTATGGGTAAGCCAACTGGATTTATGGAATATCAGCGCAAGACGGGAAACACCGTTGCCCCGCTTGAGCGTATCAAAAACTTTAAGGAATTTCATCTGCAGCTCCCGAAAAAGGAACAGCAGATGCAGGCTGCCCGCTGTATGGCATGCGGTGTACCGTTCTGCCAGGCGGGAACCATGATTGCGGGAATGGCCTCCGGCTGTCCGCTGCAGAACCTCGTTCCGGAGTGGAATGACCTTGTGTATCTTGGAAACTATGAGCAGGCATACCGCCGCCTCACCAAGACAAACTGTTTTCCGGAATTTACCTCCCGTGTCTGCCCGGCACTCTGCGAAGCAGCCTGTACATGCAACGTAAACGGAGACCCGGTCTGCACGAAGGAAAATGAACGCGCGATCATCGAAAACGCATGGGCAACCGGCCTGATTACGCCGCAGCCGCCGAAAGTGCGCACCGGAAAACGCGTTGCCGTTGTAGGAAGCGGTCCTTCCGGCCTTGCAGCAGCGATGCAGCTCAACCGCCGCGGCCATTCTGTTACGGTCTTTGAACGCCGCGACCGCGTGGGCGGACTTTTACGCTACGGTATTCCGAACATGAAACTCGATAAGAGCGTCATCGACCGCCGTGTGGATCTGATGAAGGCCGAGGGCATCGAGTTTGTGACGAATGCTGATATCGGAAAAGATGTAAAAGCTGACAAACTCTTAAAAGAATTTGACCGTGTCCTGCTCTGCTGCGGTGCGGCAAATCCAAGAGATATCAAGGCAGAGGGAAGAGATGCAAAGGGCATCTACTTTGCTGTCGATTTCCTGACTTCCGTAACGAAGAGTCTTCTGGATTCCAATTTTGAGGATCATGCCTACATCGATGCCAAGGGCAAACACGTTGTTGTCATCGGAGGCGGCGACACCGGTAATGACTGTGTCGGAACTTCCATCCGTCTCGGTGCCAAATCTGTGACACAGCTTGAGATGATGCCGAAAGCACCGGATCAGCGTGCCGAGAACAATCCGTGGCCGGAGTGGCCGAAGATCTGCAAGACGGATTACGGCCAGGAAGAGGCAATCGCCGTATTCGGCCATGATCCGCGGATTTACCAGACAACCGTAACGGAATTTATCAAAAACAAAAAAGGTGAAGTCTGCCAGATCAAGACCGTAAAACTGACACCGAAAAAAGATGAGAAATCCGGCCGCATGATGATGGTTCCGGTTGAGGGAACCGAAGAGATTCTCCCGGCAGATCTCGTTCTTATTGCAGCAGGCTTTTTAGGATCCCAGAAATATGTGACCGATGCATTTAAAGTGGAAGTCAACCAGCGCACCAACGTGAAGACAGATGACGGAAAATACCAGACAACAAAAGAAAATGTCTTCACCGCAGGCGATATGCACCGCGGCCAGTCCCTGGTCGTATGGGCGATCCGCGAGGGACGCGAGGCAGCAAAGGCAGTCGATGAATCCCTGATGGGATACACGAATCTCTAAGTTTTTCTTGACAAAACACGCGAAAAACTGCTATAATATGCCCAAAACAAGGGTGTTTTTACGCAAGGTGTCTTTCTGCCCTGCCGCGTGAAAACACCCTTTTCGTTTAGAATCGTCTTTGATAAAGGAGAGAATCGATATGGCAAAGTATACGAAGGAAGCGATCCTTCAGATGGCGGAGGAAGAAGATGTTGAATTTATCCGCCTGCAGTTTACCGATATGTTTGGAATGATGAAAATATGGCCATCACCGCCGGACAGCTGGAAAAAGCCCTGAATAATCAGTGCGTTTTCGATGGCTCTTCGTTCGAAGGATTTGTCACCATCGAGGAAGCAGACATGTTTCTGCACCCGGATCTCGACACCTTTGCAATACTTCCGTGGCGTCCGCAGCAAGGAAAGGTTGCAAGATTGATCTGTGATGTGTATGATAGAGAGGGGAATCTTTATGCAAAGAGTTCCCGAACCATCCTTCAGAAGGTAATTTCCGAAGCGAAAGCGATGGGTTATGAGTTTGAAATCTCACCGGAGTGTGAATTTTTCCTGTTCCACACCGATGAGGACGGCGGAGCAACGAGTGTAACGCACGACAAAGGCGGTTATCTGGATCTTGGACCGCTGGACCTGGGAGAAAACGCGCGGCGCGATATGGTGCTGACTCTCGAAGAAATGGGAATCGACGTTGAGTCTTCCTTCCACGAGGTAGCGGCAGGCCAGCACGAACTGGATTTCTGTCCGGCTGCAGCACTTCGGACGGCAGATCAGCTGATGACTGCCAATTTGCTATCCGTACGATTGCAACGTCATGGTCTTCACGCAACCTTTATGCCAAAACCAAAAACCGGAGTTCACGGATCGGGTCTTCATCTTTCCTTCTCCCTGTTTCAGGAGGGAAAGATGTGTTTGCCGACAAATCCGATGAATACGGGCTCAGCAAAGAGGCATATTACTTTATGGGCGGACTGATGAAACACATCAGCGGAATCGCAGCGATTACCAATCCGCTTGTAAACTCCTACAAACGTCTGACACCGGGATACGGTGCACCGATCTACGTGGCATGGTCTGCAAAGAACAGAAGCCCGCTGATCCGCATTCCGCTGACGGGAGACGGTATCATGGCCATTGAGCTTCGATGCCCGGATTCGGCAGCCAATCCGTACCTGGCACTTGCTGTCTGCATGGCAGCAGGACTTGACGGTATCAAACAGAAAATCGTTCCGCCGTCCCCGGTGGACCGCAATATTTCCGATCTGACAGAAGAAGAACGAAACGCGATGCAGATCACCCTTCTCCCGGGAAGCCTTGGAGAAGCGGTCGCAGAGTTAAAGAAAGACGATTTTCTGTGTCAGGTACTCGGCCAGGAATTTGTGAATGGATATATCAATGCCAAAGAAGAAGAGTGGCATGAGTATCTCCGTCAGGTATCCGACTGGGAGACCGAGAAATATCTGTACCGTATTTAGACGACGAAGGGGCCTGAAAATGCATGAGCAGCATAGTGATAGTACTTCCCAAAATAGAAGATGGAAAGCGCATCCGGGATATTCTGGCAAAAAGAGGATATGAAATCGATGCTGTCTGTTCGACAGCGGCAGCGGCGCTCGGAGAGATGAACAACTTAAACGGCGGTATCGTCATCTGCGGCTACAAGCTCCCGGATATGTTTTTTACGGATCTGAATGAGTGTATGCCGTCCGGCTTCCAGATGCTTCTGATTGCATCGAGCCGCGCATTAAGTGCGGTGGAGGGAACCGGAATCATGGCGGTTACGATGCCGCTTTCCGTGTACGAGCTGGTTAATACACTGGAGATGATGCTGCAGAGTGCGGCACGGCGCAGAAAGAAAGAGCGGGCAAAGCCCAAGGTGCGCAGCGCCGAGGAACAGCACATCATCGATCGTGCAAAAAGCCTTCTGATCGAACGAAATCACATGACCGAGTCGGAGGCCCATCGCTACATGCAGAAATGCAGCATGGACAGCGGCACCAATCTGGTTGAAACGGCACAGATGGTGCTGACGCTTTTGACAGAGTAAGAAAAAGTGAAAAGGAGCGACATAATAATGTTCAAAATCAATGACAATTATCTGAAATTGCCGGGAAGCTATCTGTTTTCCACCATTGCAAAAAAGTTGCAGCTTACACCGAGGCAAATCCGGACGCGAAAATCATCCGTCTTGGAATCGGCGACGTAACCCAGCCGATCGCACCGGCGATCATTGAAAAGCTGCACGGAGCAGTGGATGAGATGGGACACGCAGAGACCTTCCACGGATATGCACCAGATCTTGGATATGCTTTCCTTCGCGATACCATCGCAAAAAATGATTATCAGGACAGAGGATGCGATATCTCATCTGATGAAATTTTTGTATCGGACGGCGCAAAATGCGACTGTAGCAACATTCAGGAGATCTTCAGCTGGACAACAAGATCGCTGTATGCGACCCGGTTTATCCGGTTTATGTAGACTCCAACGTAATGGCAGGCCGTGCCGGTGACTACGACGCAGCAACCGAGCGTTTCACGAATGTGATTTACATGCCGTGTACCGCAGAAAACAACTTCACCCCGGAGCTCCCGAAAGAAACCCCGGATCTGATTTATCTGTGCTTCCCGAACAACCCGACCGGCGCTATGGTTTCCAAAGCCGAGCTGCAGAAATGGGTTGATTATGCAAATAAAGTAGGAGCCATCATCCTGTATGATGCTGCATACGAGGCATATATCTCAGAAAAAGACATTCCGCATTCCATCTATGAGTGCGAGGGTGCAAGAACATGTGCCATCGAAATGCGCAGCTTCTCCAAGAACGCAGGCTTTACCGGTATGCGTCTTGGATTCACCGTTATCCCGAAAGACATCAAATCCGGCGATGTGACTCTGCACAGCCTGTGGGCACGCCGTCACGGAACGAAATACAACGGAGCTCCGTACATCATCCAGAGAGCCGGCGAGGCTGTTTACTCTCCGGAAGGAAAAGCACAGTTAAAAGAGCAGGTTGCTTACTACATGAAGAACGCAAAAGTCATCTACGACGGATTAAAAGGCGCAGGCTACACCGTATCCGGCGGCGTCAACGCTCCGTATATCTGGCTGAAAACACCGGGAAATATGACTTCCTGGGAGTTCTTTGATCACCTGCTTGCAGACGCAAACGTAGTCGGAACACCAGGATCAGGCTTCGGCCCGAGCGGAGAAGGCTACTTCCGTCTGACTGCATTCGGTACGTATGAGAATACAGTGGAGGCAGTGGAGAGAATCAAAAAACTGTAAATTGTGTGCGAAATACCAATAAAACGGAATTTCTGCGCAATTTTATAAACACGCGAAAAAATAATTTTGTATAGATAAAATTCATGAAAAATGCATTAGAATTTATATGAAATCCGTAAAAATTAGGTGTTTACAAATGCAAAACTGCTGTGCTATAATGCACAGTATGAAAAAGGCAGTGAAGGAAACTCCGTATGCGGAATCTGACAGGAAGCCGATGTCACCGACTGAGAGCATCAGCATGGAGGAAACATACAATGGGGAACATTCCGGAGCCGGTCTGCTGAACATGAGATCCGAACAGGAAATCAAGTAGGCAGATCCGTGATACGCGTTAAGTATAAATGAGTGGGCGTTTTCCCTCGGAAAACCGGAGAGAAAAACGCAATGCGGGTGGTACCGCGGGAACATAAAATATCCCGTCCCGGAACAGTAGTTAAAAAACTGTTCCGGGACTTTTTATTTGAAAAAGCAATCCGGGACAGGCGAGAAAGAGAGGAGAACAAGACATGGAATTTATGACAGGCGTAAAGAAAAAAGAAGACATCTCCGTAAAAACTCTGCTGGAGATACCGGAAGGCACAGAAGTAAAACTCGAAGGAGCCGTACACATCATCCGTGACATGGGCGAGGTTGCCTTTGTCATCTTAAGAAAGAGCGAGGGACTCGTTCAGTGTGTGTACGAAGAAGGAAGTGTTGACTTCCCGCTGAAAGATCTGAAAGAGGAATCGGCAGTTGCCGTAACCGGAACGGTCAAAAAAGAGGACCGCGCACCGGGCGGCGTCGAAGTCAGGCTGCAGACCATCACCGTTCTTTCCGAGCCGACCGAGCCAATGCCGCTCGCAGTCAACAAATGGAAAATGAACACCTCCCTTGAAGCAATGCTGAACATGCGCCGATCGCTCTTCGAAACGTCAGAGAGCGTGCAAAATTCCGCATCCAGGAAGGCGTGGTACGGGCGTTCCGTGATTTCCTTCATTCCCAGGGATTCACCGAAATCCATACACCGAAGATCGGCGCGAAAGGCGCTGAAGGCGGCGCAAACATCTTCAAGTTGGAATATTTCCACCGCCCGGCTGTCCTGGCACAGAGCCCGCAGTTCTACAAACAGATGCTTGTCGGCGTGTTTGACCGTGTCTTTGAAGTCGGACCGGTTTTCCGTGCAGAGAAACACAACACGAAACGTCATCTGAACGAGTATACCAGCCTTGACTTTGAGATGGGCTACATCGAGGATTACACCGACATCATGGCAATGGAAACCGGATTTTTACAGTACATGGTGGAGCTTCTTAAAGAGGATTACGCAAAAGAGCTGGAGATCCTGAAAGTTATGCTTCCAAAGACAGAAGAAATCCCAACTGTACCGTTCACGAAAGCGAAAGAGCTGGTAGCCGAGAAATACAACCGAAAGATCCGCAACCCGTTCGACCTTGAGCCAGAGGAGGAGCTTCTGATCGGCCAGTATTTCAAAGAGGAGTACGATGCAGACTTCGTATTCGTCACCGAATATCCGTCGAAAAAGAGACCGTTCTATGCGATGGACGACCCGGAGGATAAGAGATACACAAAGAGCTTCGACCTGCTGTTCCACGGTCTGGAGATTACAACCGGAGGCCAGCGTATCCACGATTACAAGATGCTCTCTGAAAAGATCGCAGCCCGCGGCATGACAGAAGAGGGCATGGAGCAGTATTTAAGTGCTTTCAAACACGGTATGCCGCCGCACGGAGGTCTTGGCATCGGTCTGGAGCGTCTAACCATGAAGCTGATCGGTGAGGACAACGTCCGCGAGACAACGCTGTTCCCGCGTGATCTTACAAGACTGGAGCCGTAAGCGGATCCTGCTGGAAAATGAAAAAGGAGAATGAGTGAAATGGCAAATGTGATTTCAGATGAAACGATGGAATATGTCGGCATCCTGGCAAAGCTGGAATTAAAGGATGAGGAAAAAGAATCCGCACGGCAGGATATGCAGAAGATGCTGGATTATGTAGATAAATTAAACGAGCTCGACACCAGCAAGGTCGAGCCGATGACCCACATTTTCGAGATGGGAAATGTATTCCGCGAGGATGAAGTAACCAATGGCGACGACCGCGATGCAATGCTTACCAATGCACCGGAAGTCAAAGAGGGCCAGTACAAGGTTCCGAAAACGGTAGAATAGCAGGAGGAGATTGATATGGAAATCAAAGATATGACAGCAGTACAGCTTTCTGCCGCAATCAAAGAAGGAAAGATCACTGTAGCGGACGCTGTAGAAGCGTCTCTTGCGGCAGTCAAAGCATCGGAAGAATCAATCACGCATTCCTTCTTGTGGATGAAAGGGTGCAAGAGCACGCGCGGCAGAAGTGCAGAAGAAAATTGACGCAGGAGAGCTCACCGGTCCGCTGGCCGGCGTTCCGATTGCGGTCAAGGACAACATCTGTACGAAAGGTCTTGCGACGACGTGTGCGTCAAAGATCCTGCAGAACTTTGTTCCGACGTACGATGCAGAGGTTATCACACGGCTCGAAGAGGCGGGAGCCGTTATCATCGGAAAGACAAACATGGATGAGTTTGCGATGGGAAGTACGACAGAGACTTCCGCGTACGGCGTGACGAAAAATCCATGGAACACCGAACACGTTCCAGGCGGTTCCTCCGGCGGTTCCTGCGCAGCCGTTGCAGCAGGAGAAGTACCGATGGCACTTGGCTCCGATACCGGCGGATCGATCCGTCAGCCGAGTTCCTTCTGCGGCGTAACCGGCATGAAACCGACGTACGGCACCGTTTCCCGTTACGGACTGATCGCTTATGGTTCCTCCCTTGACCAGATCGGACCGGTCGCAAAGGATGTGACAGACTGTGCAGCACTGCTGCAGACGTCGCTTCGTATGATGCAAAAGATGCGACATCGATGAAACGCGACGATTACGATTTCATGAGCGCTTTAAAAGAAGATGTCTCCGATCTGAAAATCGGTATTCCGAACAGCTGCTTCGGCGAAGGCCTGGATCCGCAGGTGAAGGAATCCATTTTAAAAGCTGCCGATGTCCTGAAGGCACGCGGAGCAGAAGTAGAGTATTTCGATCTCGACCTCATTGATTATGCCATTCCGGCTTACTACGTTATTGCATCCGCTGAGGCAAGCTCCAACCTGGAACGCTTCGACGGCGTGAAATACGGCTTCCGTGCCAAAGAGTACGAAGGACTCCACGATATGTATAAGAAGAGCCGTTCTGAGGGCTTCGGTCCGGAGGTGAAACGACGGATTATGCTGGGAAGCTTCGTCTTAAGCTCCGGTTACTACGATGCGTATTATCTGAAAGCACTGCGCACGAAAGCCCTGATTAAAAAAGAGTTTGACCGCGCATTTGAAAAATACGATATGATTTTAAGCCCGGCAGCACCATCGACCGCACCGCGTCTTGGCGATTCGCTTTCGGATCCTTTACAGATGTATCTGGGCGACATTTACACCGTATCGGTCAACCTCGCCGGCCTTCCGGGCATCACCGTTCCGTGCGGCATGGATGACAAGGGGCTTCCGATCGGCATGCAGCTTATCGGAGACTGTTTCTCAGAGAAAAAACTGTTCCGTGCAGCATACACCTATGAGCAGGCACGCGGTGCATTCGGGCAGCCAGAAAAATGGTAAGGAGGAAGCAAAACAATGTCAAAACAGTATGAAACCGTCATCGGACTTGAAGTACATGTGGAGCTTGCGACGAGAACAAAAATTTTTTGCGGCTGCTCTACCGCATTCGGCGGTGCGCCGAACACCCACACCTGCCCGGTCTGCACCGGTATGCCGGGATCCCTTCCGGTATTAAATAAGAAGGTTGTCGATTACGCCCTGCGCGTCGGACTGGCTGCAAACTGCAAAATCAACCAGCTCTGCAAATTCGACCGGAAGAACTATTTCTACCCGGACAACCCGCAGAACTATCAGATTTCCCAGCTGTATCTGCCGATCTGCACGATGGATATGTCGAGATTGACACCGCAGCGGGAAAGAAGAAAATCGGCATTCATGAGATCCACATGGAGGAGGATGCCGGAAAGCTGATCCACGATGAGTGGGAGGATTGCTCACTCGTCGACTACAACCGAAGCGGCGTTCCGCTGATCGAGATTGTATCCGAGCCGGATATGCGCTCTGCGGAAGAGGTTATCGCTTATCTGGAAAAACTGCGTATGATGATTCAGTATCTCGGCGCATCCGACTGCAAACTGCAGGAGGGCTCGATGCGTGCCGATGTCAACCTTTCGGTCCGTGAGGTTGGAAGTGAGAAATTCGGAACACGTACCGAAATGAAGAACCTGAACTCCTTTAAGGCAATCGGAAGAGCGATCGAGGGAGAGCGTGCAAGACAGATCGAGCTGATCGAGGAAGGAAAAGCCGTTGTCCAGGAGACCCGCCGCTGGGACGACAACAAAGAGTATTCCTACGCGATGCGTTCGAAAGAGGATGCGAAGGATTACCGCTACTTCCCGGACCCGGATCTGCCGCCGGTGCACATTTCCGACGAGTGGATCGACCGCATTGTGAAATCCATGCCGGAATTCCAGCCGGAAAAACAGGCACGCTACGTGGAGCAGTACGGACTGCCGCAGTACGATGCGGGCATTCTGACCGGTTCCAAGAAGCTGTCCGATCTCTTTGAGGAGACGACGGCGCTCTGCGGCAAACCGAAAAAAGTGGCAAACTGGCTGATGGGCGAGACCTTACGTCTCTTAAAGGAGAACGGCCAGGAGCCGGAGGATCTGCAGTTTTCACCAAAGCATCTGGCATCCCTGATCGAACTGGCAGAAGCCGGATCGGTCAATAACCAGGTGGCAAAAGAGGTATTTGAGCAGATCTTTGCAGAGGATGTCGATCCGGAAGCATACGTCGAGGAGCACGGACTGAAAACCGTAAACGACACCGGCCTTCTGGAAGAAACCACGAGAAAAGTTCTGGAAAACAACCCTGGCCCGGTAGAGCAGTACAAATCCGGAAAGACAAAAGTCCTCGGATTTCTGGTCGGCCAGGTCATGAAAGAAATGAAAGGTAAAGCCAACCCGGCAGCAGCAGGAGAGCTGCTGCAGAAGCTGCTGTCTGAATAAAGAAAACAAAATTGCACGAATGGAGGCCTGGAAATGGTCTCCATTTTTCTGCCCGAAAAATCAAAGAAAATGCATAATCTGCCTCCTTTTGGGAAATTCTTTATAAAGAAACCGGAAGAGATAAAAAGACGATACAAAATCCGGAAAAAGGAGGTTTCTTTACATGAAAGGACTGGATTACACCGCACTCACCGTTGCAATCATCGGAGCCGTCAACTGGGGCTTGATCGGATTCTTCCGTCTCGACCTCGTCGCCCTGATCTTCGGAAACATGACGTGGCTGAGCCGCATCATCTACGCGGTTGTCGGCATCTGCGGCCTCTACCTGATCTCCGTCTACGGAAGAATTTCCGACCACGTACTGGGACAGGCGTAAGAACAGGAACCCTCTCATATACGCAGAGAAAGGCGGTATGAGAGGGTTTTCTTTTGCTGTTTTAGGAAGGACAAAACAAATATTGCGGCCCTCTGTATGGTTTTGAGCAGGGATATGGATCAGAAAAAGAAAAAATACCGGATGCTTCTGATGCAGCTTTCCTGTGCCGTTCTTCTGGCGAGTGATGCCGCAGCGTGGGCATTCCGCGGAGGTCCGGGGAGTCTGGAAAGAGGTATTGTGTATGTGAGTAACTATCTGGTTTGAATGTGATAGATCTTGCTGAATGGATTGCCCTTGCAGCAATTTTTATATTAATGTGCAGACGCAGAAATATCATATTGTAAAGACAACATCGCAGAGTGCAGCCCAAATGGGGGAATATGAGATCATAGACGATTTTGGCGGGCATGCGAAGTGCATGGCAGAGAAAATGTGCATGGAATCACAACTGGAAGAAACTGCTGCATTTATCGATCTCAATACGCTGGAAGAGCGGCTCGCCGGAAAAAACAGTATCATACACGAATTTATCGATAAAAAACAGGCTGGTGCCGGAGCAGATTCATTCCTGTTGATTACGATGAAAATGGAAGGCTTCTGCATGTGCTGTTTTGTATTGAGTGTATCGAAGAAGAGAAAAAACGTGAGAACCGCTTGATTTATCTGGCACAGACGGATCTTATGACGGGATTGTATAACCGTGGAAGCGGGGAAAGACAGATTTCCCATCTGCTGCAGGAAAAAACAGGAGGTCTGCTTTGCCTGATTGATTGTGACAAATTCAAAACAATCAACGATACGTATGGACACTCGACAGGGGATAAGGTTATTATCGCCGTTGCAGAGACGATGCAGAAATCCTGCCGGGACAAGGACGTAGTTCTGCGCCTCGGGGGTGACGAGTTTGCAGTCTTTATGCCGGAAATGCGGGAGAAAGCGGCGGCAGAGAGATTTTTCGAAAGACTTTTTTATAACATCAGCCAGATTACGATTGCGGAAATGAAGGGGAAGCAGATAGAAATCAGCTGGGTGCCTGTTTCTGCGAGGCATCGGAAGAAGTTTCTTTTGACCAGCTGTACAGAAAGGCGGACCGGGCAATGTATCAGAGTAAAAAGAAACAGGGATACAGTGCCTCCATTTATGAAGAATGGATGAAAAGCAATTAGAACAGGACAAGGCAGGAGAGATACCAGATGAACATCATTTGTGTAGACGACGAACAAATACAGAGGGACTGGAAGGGATGGAAGCCTTAAAGCTCTTCGGGAGCAGTGTGGAAGCCTAGGAATGGGCAAAGGAGCATCCGGTGCCGGGAAATTTGCGAGAAACATCAAAACGGAAGCAGAGTTTCCGAACTCTCAGAGGAATATGCTTTATCGGAAAAGAGCATTCAGCGGATCCTGCGCTGCACAGCAGCAGACGGAAAAAATACGGACTGAATACAAAAACGGAAAGACAGCCATGGAAGAACCCCCGGGCTGTCTTTTGTATTTCTGTTGCTTTTTTTCCGTTTTTCCTTGCATTTCAGAAAGATGCTGTTATAATAAGGGAAAGTGAATAAATATACATTACATGAGGAGAGAAGGAGATTATTATGAAAATGAATTTTGCAAAAAAAGCAACAGCACTTGCAATGTCCGTTTTGTTTGCTGTTTCGATGGCAGGCTGCGGAAGTTCTGCATCTACCGCAAAGAAAGTAGAAGTAACATCCGTAGAGGATCTGGCAGATCTGAAGATTGGTGTACAGACCGGAACAACAGGTGATTCTCAGGCGAGCGATGCCGTTAATGCAGATTCCCAGATGCAGCGTTACAACAAAGGCGCCGATGCTATTCAGGCACTGAAAAACGGAAAGATTGACTGTGTTGTCATCGATTCCCTGCCGGCAGAAAAATTCGTTGCAGCAAACGATGATCTGAAAATTGTAGAAGGCATTTTTGATACCGAAGAGTACGCGATGTGCTTCAAAAAAGGAAATGAGTTAAGAGACGAGTTCAACACTGCATTGGCAGAGCTGAAAGAGGACGGAACTCTTGATGAGATCATGAGCAACTACATTGGTGATGAAGTCGGCCAGCATCCGTATGAGTCCCCGGCAGACGTGGACCGTTCCAACGGAACGCTTACCATGCAACCAACGCTGAGTTCGAGCCGTGGGAGTACAAAGAGGGAAATGATATCGTTGGTATCGATGCCGACATTTCCAAGGCAATCTGCGACAAGCTTGGTTATGAGCTGAAAATCGAGGATATGTCATTTGAAACCATCCTTGCATCTGTCAACAGTGGAAAAGCAGACTTCGGCGCAGCCGGAATGACCGTTACTCCAGAACGGGAAGAAAGCGTTGATTTCACGGATACTTATGCAGATGCAACACAGGTTGTCATCGTCAGAAAGTAATAACATAGTGATAAGGACTGCGAGAGTACGAAGTACGGGGCAATCTGGAATCAGGGGATAGAAACGAGCGGCTGTCCGCCAGACAAAAGGCGCGGCCGTTCGTTTTTCGATTGCGCTGTAAGGAAACTGCCGGTTGCAGATCCCGCAGTTAAAAACACAAAGGAGAGATGTGTCATATGGAAAATTTACATCATCAGTTCAACCGCTACTTTGTAGACAATGGTGCTACAGAATGGTGGCTGACCGGTCTGAAGACGACACTGCTTGTCACGGTGCTTGCGCTGTGCATCGGTGTTGTGCTCGGACTTCTTATCGCACTGATCCGCTCGACACACGAGCAGACCGGTAAATTAAAACTTCTGAACATCGTTGCGCGCGTCTATCTGACGATCATCCGCGGAACGCCGTCCATGATTCAGATCCTGTTTTTCTATTCGGTTATTTTTGCAACCGTAAACCTGAACAATATCGTGATCGGCGGAATCGCATTTGGTATCAATTCCGGTGCATACGTTGCTGAGATTTTCCGTTCCGGAATTATGTCTGTGGACAAAGGACAGACGGAAGCAGGACGAAGCCTTGGCTTAAATTCTGCACAGACCATGCGTCTCATCATCATTCCGCAGGCGTTTAAAAATGTTCTTCCGGCGCTGATTAATGAGATGATCGTGCTGTTAAAAGAGACTGCATCATCGGCTATATCGGAACCATTGATATTACAAAGGCAGCGACCCTGGTACAGAGCCGTACGTACGATGCACTGGTTCCGCTTCTTTCCGCAGCGATCTTTTATCTGATTCTTGTTATGATTCTGACCTATTTCATGGGAAAACTGGAAAGGAGACTGCGTAAGAGTGACCACTAATGAAAAAGTATTAATCAAAGTTGAAAATCTGCAGAAGAGCTTCGAGGATAATAAGGTTCTGGACGGGATCAGTACAGAGATCCATCAGGGAGAGGTTGTCGCTGTCATCGGTCCTTCCGGTTCCGGAAAATCGACCTTTCTGCGTTCCTTAAACCGTCTGGAAATTCCAACCGGCGGAAAAATTTATTTCGAGGGCGTTGACATCACGGCGCCGGAAACCGATATCGACCATGTACGACAGAGAATTGGAATGGTATTTCAGCAGTTCAACCTGTTTCCGCATAAAACCGTCAAGGAAAATATCATGCTCGCCCCGGTGACATTAAAGCTGATGACACCGGAAGAAGCAGCGAAAAAAGCGTTGGAGCTCTTAAACCGCGTTGGACTGCCGGATAAAGCAGATGCTTACCCGGGAAGCCTTTCCGGCGGTCAGAAACAGCGAATCGCCATTGCACGCGCCCTTGCGATGAACCCGGATGTCATGCTGTTTGACGAGCCGACCTCCGCACTCGACCGGAAATGGTAGGGGAGGTTCTTGAAATTATGAAGGAACTTGCTGAATCAGGCATGACGATGGTTGTCGTAACGCATGAAATGGGTTTTGCAAGAGAAGTGGCAACCCGCGTGATCTTTATCAACGAGGGAAATATTCAGGAGGAGAATACGCCGCAGGAGTTCTTCGCAAATCCGCAGCATCCCCGGCTCAAAGAGTTTTTATCGAAAGTATTATAATAAAAAACGCTGTTCTGTATCATCAAAACACAGAACAGCGTTTTTGCATCTTATTTGGAAATCGGGCGGGTGGCTTCTTTCAGCCACTCTTTTTCGTCTCCTTCTAGATAAGGAGAAATCTTTTCATATACTTCTTTGTGGTAGTTGTTCAGCAGTTCCACATCTTTTTCGGTCATATACTGTGTGTCAATACCGTCAAGATCGATCGGAACCATGGTAACGAACTCAAAGCACATGAACTGGCCGTACATGTTCTTTTCTGCTTTGCGGCAGAGCATCAGGTTCTCAGTACGGATGCCGTGGCTTCCTTCGATATAGATACCCGGTTCATCGGAAGTAAGCATGCCCTCCTCAAGAACGGCGTTTTCCATCCGCTCCGGAACCATTTTCCAGCGGAAACCGTTTGGACGCTCATGTACATTTAAAAGATAACCGACACCGTGGCCGGTTCCGTGATTGAAGTCAAGACCTCTCTCCCAGAATGCCTGTCTTGCAAGGTAATCAAGGTTGATACCGATGCAGCCGTGGAGGAATTTTGCATTTCCAAGACGAAGGGTTCCCATCGCAGTGATGGTGAAATGTTCTTTTTCTTCCTCGGTCAGCGGTCCAACTACGATTGTTCTGGTAATATCGGTCGTTCCCTCATAATACTGTCCGCCGGAGTCCACTAGGTACATGCCTTTTGGCTGCAGAACAGAGAAATTGTCTTTCGTTGCCTGATAATGGCACATAGCAGCATTCGGGCCGTAAGCGGAAATCGTTCCGAAACTTGGCTCAATAAAGCCTTCCTGCTCCTTCCGGAAGGATTCCAGTTTTTCAGCAACGGAAACCTCATCCATTGGGATCTTACCGATATTCTTCTTTAACCAGTATACGAAACGGGTAACGGCAACGCGTCTTTGATGTGGGCTTTTCGGATGTTTTCCATCTCAACCGGTGTTTTGACTGCTTTTAAAGAAGAAGCCGGGTTCATGACATTGACAATCGTATTGCTGCCCATGACACTCTGGCAGATCGTGTAGTTGACTTTGGCTTTTTCCAGAAGAATGGTTTTTCCTGTGATGCCGGAAACAAAATCATAAACAGCATCGTATGGATGAAGGGAAATGCCAAGATCAGCAAGATACTGTTTTACTTTCTCATTTAAGGTTTCTTCCTGAATGAACAGATGACTCTCGGTTTCTGTCAGTACGAGATAGGAGAGAACAACCGGGTTGCATGGAATATCGTTTCCACGGATATTCAGCATCCAGGCGATATCATCCAGTGCAGTCAGAATATGCACTTCGGCACCGTTCTCTTTCATCTTTTCGCGTACTTTTGCAAGACGCTCCGCAGCGGATTCACCGGTATATTTTGCATCAAGGATCCACACGGGTTCTGCGGAAAGTGCCGGGCGGTCCGACCAGATCTCACCGATCAGGTCGCTTCGATAGGAAAGAAAACGCTCCGGAAGTGTTTTCTCCAGTGCTTCGCCGAGCATTTCATTGACAACGCGGCCGTCAAAACCAATGGTCATGCCCTCTTTTGTATTTGCCGCCAGGTATTCCTCTACCGTCGGAACGCCTTCCTGGCCCATTTTCATTAAGGTAACGCCGGTTCCGGCAAGTTCTTTGGCTGCCTGTACGAAGTAGCGGCCATCGGTCCAGAGGCACGCTTCGTCCTGCGTAATCACAGCAGTTCCGGCAGAACCGGTAAAACCGGTAATATACGTTCTTGCTTTAAAGTAAGTTCCTACATATTCGGATTCATGATAATCGGCGGTCGGAACCAGATAAGCGTCCACGCCGTATGCTCTCATTTTTTCGCGGAGAGCAGCTAATCTTTCTGGTATCATAGTTTTTTCCTCATCTTTCTTTTCGAAAAATAATGTCGACATTTTTAAATGGGATGCCAACGTTTTTATTCTATCACATTTTCCAAATCTGTCAAAGTGATGATTGAGAATTTGTCTCACTGTTTTCCTGTTTTTGCGAAAATTTTTTGTGCATTTGGAGATTTTTCCTATTTTTCAAGAGCTTTTTTGTACCATTTTCTGTACAAAAGAAGTAAGATAGGAAGAAGGAAAAAGCGTGGTGAAACTACGCGAAGAAGCAGAAACTATGTAAGAAAGGGGGACATACTGTAATGCATACAATATGTCTGAAAGACAACTGGACCTTAACGGTCCTTGGAAAAAATGTTTACGATATTCCGGAGACTCCAATTGAGACAAAGGTTCCGTCTACCGTTTACGGCACACTTCTGGAAAAAGGTCTGATCCCGGATCCGTTTTATCGTGACAATGAACTCGACGCACTGAAACTGATGGAGAACGATTTCGCATACGAGACAGAAATCGTGATCGGAGAGGAAGACAGAAAAGCGGACCGCCTGTTTTTACATTTCGACGGAATTGATACGATCGCGGATGTTTATTTGAACGGAGAGAAAATCGGCTCCGCAGACAACATGAACCGTGTCTGGGAGTACGATATTACCGATCTTGTTGCAGGTGATGCAGCCGATACCGTATATCAGGTAAAAGTGATTCTGCATTCCCCGACCAAATTCATTGCGGAAGAAGATACAAAATGCCCGGTTGGCGGATCCTCCGATGCAATGCCGGGATTCCCGCATATCCGTAAAGCAGCGTGCATGTACGGCTGGGACTGGGGCCCGCGTCTTCCAGATGCAGGACTGTTCCGTGAAGCTTCCGTTCTCGCAGTAAAAACAGCCCGTCTGGCGCAGGTATTTGTAGGCCAGGAGCATCACGTAACCGGAAAAACGGTTCACGGAAACGTTGTTGATTCTGTTCGCCTGACGCAGATGCTGAGATCGAGTGGATGCCGGGAGTTACCAACGGAAATGTAAAAATTGTCATGACGGTTACTTCTCCGGATGGAAAAACCGTTCTGACCGCAGAAAGCGGCAGCATCGATCCGCTGACCCATTCAGCACCGGCAAAGAATCTGACTGGTCTTACGTGTGAGCTTCGCAGCAACCATGTACAGGCTTCTCTTACCGTAGAAAATCCGGAGCTGTGGTGGCCGAACGGTTACGGCGCACAGGCACTGTATCAGGTAAAGGTAGCGCTTGTTGCAGAGGATACCCTGGATACCTGGGAGAAAAAAATGGGTCTTCGCACCATCACGGTCAATACCGATCCGATGGAAGATGAAGTTTATGATGAGCACATGACCGGACAGGCACCAGATTACGACGACGGCGACAACATGGTTATGACAAACGGTGAGAAGAAAGTAATTATCACCGATAAAGCAGCAAAGACGGTAAAAGGCCGCAACTTTGCATATGAAATCAACGGACTGCAGATTTTCGCGATGGGCGCGGATTACATTCCGGAGGATAATATTTTAACCCGCCAGACGAGAGAACGTACCGATCTGCTGTTAAAATCTGCACAGGAAGCAAACTTCAATTCCCTGCGTATATGGGGCGGCGGATACTTCCTCGATGACTTCTTCTATGATGTCTGCGATGAGAGAGGACTTCTGATCTGGCATGACTTCATGTTTGCCTGCGCTTCCTATGAGCTGTCAGATCATTTTGAGGAGAATATCTCCACAGAAATCCGTCAGAATGTACGCAGACTTCGTTCTCATGCAAGCATTGCTCTGTGGTGCGGAAACAATGAGATGGAGACACAGTATGAAATGCTGGCATGGCCGAAATCCAAGAAACAGTATTACGATTATATCCATCTGTATGAGTACATCATTCCGAAAATCGTCAAAGAAGAGGATCCGGAGAAATTCTACTGGCCGTCATCCCCGTCTTCAGGTGGAAATTACGAAAACAGCAATGCGGAAAATGTCGGCGATACCATTACTGGGGCGTATGGCACGGAAGCGAGCCGTTTACCGCTTATCGTTCCCACCATTACCGTTTCCTGTCCGAGTTCGGATTCCAGTCCTTCCCGTCCCTGCAGACTGTAAAACGGTTTACGGAAGACGGCGACCGCAACATCTTCTCACGCGTCATGGAAATGCACCAGAGAAATACGGCTGCCAACGGAAAGATCCTGAACTATATCTCACAGACCTATCTGTATCCGAAGAATTTCGATGAGCTTCTTTACTGCTCACAGCTTCTTCAGGCAGATGCCATCCGTTACGGCGTAGAGCATTTCCGCCGCTTCCGTGGTACCTGCATGGGTGCTGTTGTATGGCAGCTGAACGATATCTGGCCGGTAGCATCCTGGGCAAGCGTCGATTACTACGGAAACTGGAAAGCCCTGCAGTACGCAGAGAAGAAGATGTTCGCACCGGTTCTGCTTTCCTGTGAGGAGCATGGAGAGATCGATCAGAAACCGTTTGTCAACACCCTGCCGCATCCAATCGATGTCAGTGCAGACCTTCACGTTGCGAATGAGACGGGTGAGCCGATTGTTGGAACCGTAAAATGGTCTCTGCGCCGTCCGGATTCTTCCGTAGTCAAAGAGGGAACCTTCGAGGTCAACGCACCGGCCTACGGCGGACAGTGGATGCCGCATCTTGATTTCAACGGTCAGGATCCGCTGGAAGTTCATCTGACGTATGAGCTGGTTGTCGATGGAAACGTCGTATCTTCCGGATCGACGCTGTTCTGTGCACCGAAGCATTACCATTTCGCAGATCCGAAACTTTCTGTATCGGTAGACGGCGATACCGTAACTGTAACGGCAGAGAACTTCGCAAAATCTGTCAGCGTAGAGACCGAAAACGGTGTGCTTCGCCTGGACGATAACTTCGTTGATATGGAAGCAGGAACAAAGACCTTCCGTATTCTGCCGACCGCAGACTTCACCGCCAAGGGAACCGGCGTATCGGGCGCATATCGCGTACGAAGCGTATACGAGACAGCAGCACGATAAGGCATGGAAAAGGGCACGCAAAATGAATGCGTGCCCTTTTCTGAAAATAACGTTATTTATTTTTTTCTGCCTGGATTTTTCTGGCCTGTTTCGGTGTGATTCCTTTTATTTTTTTATAACACCGGATGAAATAGCTGCAGTCCGGATAGCCGACTTCTCTGGCAATAAAAGAAACATCGTGACTGGAAAAAAGCAGCATGTTTTCTGCCGCATTGATTCGGGTTGCCGTAATATATTCTTTGCAGGTCATATTGTAGCGGCGGTAAAAATTCATGGAAAATGTGGAGTGCGACATGTTGCACATGGCGGCAAGTTTCTCTACGGTCAGTTCTTCAAAATAATGGGAATCAATGTATTCGGAAATCAGGTCAAAACTGATTTCGTAGGAAGGATGCACGCCGGGAGACGGAAAAGAAGTCCCGCTTTTTTGCCAGTTCCGTACAAAACGGCTGATGATTTTCCGAAGATCCGCTGTAAGAATCATGGAATAGCCAAGCTCTTTATCCCGGTATTCCTTAAGAATATCCGAAAAAAGAGGAAAAAGGTCCATTTTCTGTACCTGCTCCGGAGAAAAAATACAGGGGCAGCGGAACGTGTGGAGGCCGTGCAGAATCGAACGCAGATCCAGCTCATCCGTCTTGCAGGTGGGCAGAAGATTGGGGTCAAATTTAATCACATCATACTGCACCGGAACAGACCCCTTTGCAAGCGCGATGGAATGAACGCATTTGGGCGGAAAAAGGATCACAGATCCTTCCGTTCCGATGGATGTCACATTATCAAGGGAAACCTCAATTTCTCCTTTCAGAACGTAGAGAAGTTCTACATAATAGTGCCAGTGAGCAGGAATCGGAAGGGAGTCCCGCGTGCTGTCAAAAAGAAAAGCCTCATAAGGAGAGGCGATGGGTCGATATATTCATATAAGTTATTCATAGATGTCTCACTTTTCGTTCGTAGTGGATGTTCCATACTGACTGTGGATGGAAACAAACTTCTTTTAGTATATAGTGATTTTATATGATTTGCAAGAAGGAATGAAGAAAGGAAAGGTTACAAGATTATCATCATGCAAAAAACAACAAATAATATGACGCAGGGCAACAGCATGAAGCTGATTTTTCAGTTTTTCCTGCCAATATTGATTGGAAATCTTTTTCAGCAGCTTTACAGCTTTGTGGATTCCATGGTCGTCGGAAAGGGAATCGGCGATGTGGCTCTGGCGGCGGTTGGAAATACCAGTTCGGTGCATTTTCTGATTCTCGCTTGCCATGGGACTGACCGGAGGACTCGGGATCTGCATTTCCCACTCCTTTGGAGCGAATGATATCGAAAAACTGCGGAAAGAAATTGCGATGTCGGTTTATATCTGCCTTGCCATTGGAATTGTAATTACGGTGGGCAGTCTGTTTTGGATGCGCCGTCTGTTTGTTTTTCTCCAGACACCGGAGGATATGATGACAGACACTCTGGTTTATTTTGGAACCATTCTGGCGGGCAGTACCGTTACCATTTTTAATAACTTTGCCATGACGCTGCTCCGGTCCGTCGGAAACAGTAAAGTGCCGCTGGCTTCTATGATTGTTTCGTCGGTGGTCAATATTGTGCTGGATCTTCTATTTGTATTTCCGTTTGGCATGGGCGTGTTTGGAGCGGCGCTTGCAACGGTCCTGGCGCAGGTAGTTTCTGCCCTTTACTGTTTGGTATATATCCGGCGCGCCGCAGAACTGCTTCCGCGGAAAACAGACTGGAGGCAGATGGTGTACTTCTTGGCGCACTTGTTGGAAAAGGCCTGCCGGTAGCTGTGATGAATTCTGTAACTGCGGTGGGCGGTATGGTCCTTCAGGTTTTTGTCAATCAGATGGGAACGGCTTATGTCGCAGCTTATGCTGCATGTATGAAGGTGTGCGGTCTGTTCGAGCAGCCGGGTATAACACTTGGACTTGCACTTCTGACTTTTACAGGACAAAATTATGGAGCCGGAAAATACGACCGGATCAAACAGGGAGTCAGGGCAGGTGTCGTGCTTTCTGTCCTTGTCAATCTTCCTTTTGCAGCACTGGAAATTTTCTGCCCGAAGCTTCTGGCATCCCTGATGTTGAATGATGCGACAGTCATTTCCTATACCTGTATCTTTCTGCCGGTTACTGGAGTTGCCCTGTTCGCCCTTGGCTGGCTGTTTGTCTTCCGAAACGCCTGCAGGGAATGGGAAAAACAGTTCTGCCGATGGTGTCCGGGATTGTGGAGGTTGCCATGCGCGTCATGGTTGTGCTGCTTTTAGCACCGCGCCTTGCGTTCCGCGGAGTGGCATTTGCAGAAATTTCCGCATGGGTCGGAGCTGGAGTTATGCTTATGATTACCTACTTTTTTATCAGAGGCGGCTTTCCGGGAAAACTCCAGATGTGAGAGGATAAAAGGAGAAGTTATATATAAAAACCCTGCCTGCACAGCTTTGTAACATAGTCTTTTCAAAGACTGAAAAACTGTGCGGGCAGGGTTTTTTGGTTAAACAAGCGTTCCCATATAGTAGAAGCCGCGGCATTCGTCCAGGGAAACGTTCTGCAGCGTTCCGATCATCGAAGCATCTCCCGGGAAATGAACCAGCGTATTGTTGCTCATACGGCCGGTGACAAGAGAAGCGTCCTGCTCATTGATACTTTCCACCAGAACTTCCTGTACGGTATGAAGATGTCTTGCGGTTACCTCGCGGGAAATTTCCTGGACCTCGGCAAGAAGACGGTCAAAACGGTCTTTTACAACATCCGCCGGGATCTGGTCTTCCATGGCAGCTGCCGGTGTTCCGGTTCTTCTGGAATACTGGAAGGTAAACGCGCTGTCGTAACGAACGCGGCGGACCACATCCAGTGTTTCCAGAAAATCTTCTTCGGTCTCACCAGGGAAACCAACGATAATATCTGTTGTCAGAGAAATATCCGGCACTTTTGCGCGGATTCGGTCTACCAGGTCGAGATACTGCTCTTTGGTATAACGGCGGTTCATCAGTTTTAAGATACGGCTGCTTCCGGACTGGAGCGGAAGATGAAGATGGAGGCAGACCTTCTCGCAGTCGCGCATTGCATCGATCAGTTCTTCCGAGAGATCCTTCGGATGTGAGGTCATGAAACGGATGCGTTTCAGCCCTTCAATCTGATTTGCCTTGCGCAGAAGCTGTGCAAACGTCATCGGCTCCTCGAGATTCTTTCCGTAGGAATTGACATTCTGACCAAGCAGCATGATTTCAACAACGCCGTCTGCAACGAGGCGTTTGATCTCTGCGATGATTTCCTCCGGCTTCCGGCTGCGTTCGCGGCCGCGCACATACGGTACGATACAGTAGCTGCAGAAGTTATTGCAGCCGAACATAATATTAACACCCGACTTGAACGGATATTTGCGGTCAACCGGGAGATTTTCCACGATTTTGTCGGTATCTTTCCAGATATCGATCACCATGCGGTCCTCTGTCATGCAGCGGACAAGATACTCGGCAAAGCGGTAGATATTATGCGTTCCAAAAATCAGGTTGACGAAATGGTAGCTTTTTTTGAGTTTTTCGACAACGAGCGGCTCCTGCATCATGCATCCGCAGAGGGAAATAATCATGCCCGGATTTTTCTTTTTGTACTTGCCAAGCTGTCCAAGACGACCGTAGACACGCAGATTTGCGTTTTCACGGACGGTACAGGTGTTGTAAACAACAAAATCGGCATCTTCGGTCTCCACAATGTGGTAGCCGACGGTTTCCAGAATTCCCTCCAGTTTTTCGGAATCGCGGGCGTCATCTGGCAGCCGAAGGTTGTGATGCAGGCAGTCAGATACTCTTTTCCGTTTTGTTTTGCACGCTCCGGTACGAGCTGCTGTTTTAAAAGTGCCATAAAGTAATACTGACGCTGCGGTTCTGTCTCCGGTGCCGGAACAGTAATGTCAACATTTGCAAGATCAATGCCGGAAACCTCGGCATCCGGAACGTTTCTGAGATCTATCTTCATAAATGAAACCCTTTCTTTTTCAATATAAAATGCTAAGTACAGTAATCATGAGACGGTATAAAATGCCGTGAAAAAAGACCCGTACAGCCGGATCTTCTTTTTATTTTAGCGTATCTGATACAAAATAGCAAGAAAAACAAGATTGAAAACAGTAAAAATCAGGATATATTTTTTGCGGCAGGAAGCGTCTGCGGCCGTAATCTGGCGATAGGAGATCAGGCTTGCCATAGATGCAATTAAAGTCCCGAGGCCGCCGAGGTTGGTTCCTACAATCAGTTCCGGGATTCTTTTGTATATCCGGAAAGCAGCATGGCGGCAGGAACATTGCTGATGATCTGGCTTGTGAGGACGGAAAGAAGCCGTTCGTGTCCGGTAATCATCTGTTCCAGATAAATACGAAGCGCTGCCATTTGTTTCATGTTTCCAATAAAAAGAAAGAAAAACACAAAAGTGAACAAAAGAGAGTAGTCTGCTCTGCGGTAAAGGCTGCGGTTCACCAGGCAGATCCCGGCAATCGTGATCAGAAGCAGAATACTATGCGGGAGAAGTTTGGCAACCGTAAGAATACAGCAGAAAAAAAGAGCTGCAAAAACTGCGATTTGCCGCGGATGAGTAATCGCTTTTTCTCCAGGGAAACGGAAATTTCTTTCCGGAGAAAAACAGAAAAATGCAGATCAGAAAAAGAACTGCAGCACCCAGAGTATAAGGCAGCATCATAAGCAGAAACTGCAAAAGGGAAAGTCAGGAAAGCGAATACAGATAAAGGTTCTGCGGATTGCCGATAGGAGTAAACATACTGCCAAGGTTTGCAGCCATGGTCATAAAGGTGACAAGAAGTATTTTTTTCTGCTCCATATGGCACATTCGCAGAAGCAGAATGCCAAACGGAACAAAGGTAATCAGAGCGACATCATTGGTAATCAGCATGCTGCAGAAAAAGCACAGGGAAATCAGAAGCAGAGCAACCATCCGTTCTGAGTTTACATGCCGGAGAAGACTGGTGCCAAGCCAGTCAAATACGCCACATTCCCGCAGGCCCGCGACAATCAGCATCAGACAGAACAGCAGGATCAGAGTATGAAAATCCAGATAGCCAAGATACTGTGGACCGGGAGGACAGAAAAAGCAGGAAAGCACTGCAAGAAAAAAAGAGACGGTAAGCACTGCATCTTTTTGAAAAAAGGAAATCAGTTTTTTTTATCATAAAAATCATCCTTTCATGAATAAGCAGGACTGATGTTGGAAGATCGAGATGAAAAATCAGGCTGCATATTTCGGATACCGCAGATTATTATATAAAAGATATGGAAAAGATGCAAGAAAAAGGTCCGAAACCGAAAAAAATGCGGTTTTTCAAAAAATCGACAAATTTTTCCAGCCAATTCTTGACAATCAACAAAAATCGCGTTAAAATTGCTTCTGTCGTGTAAAAGCAAATTCTGAGAAAAGAAAAAGTAAATGCAGACAAATCGTTTTCAGAGAGCTGCCGGAAAGGTGCGAGACAGCAACGAATCTGGATTGAAAATCATCTTGGAGAAGGAAAGCCCAACGAATCGGCCGTGTATCGTACTATGTGCCGGAATTCCAGTAGGTTTTCACGGGAGTTTCCCGTTACAGAAACCGCGTATGCTTGTGCGTTGTATTCGTGCTTGTTTCAAAGAAGAGACAAGGGTGGTTGCGGGAAAAGAACAGTTCCGTCCCTCGTTGAGGGGCGGATTTTTTTGTTTGTCAGCTGCAAATTCACCCCGGTAATACAGCCTGGCAAAGAATAGATCCTGCTGGAACATTGTACCTGACAGCGGGAAAAGGGAGGAAACATATGAAAGTGTACAAAAAAATCATGAATGGACTGGCATTTGTTGAGAAACTGGTTCTCGTGCTGTCCACGATCCTGATTGTTGTGCTTACGGTGGGAAACGTTCTTTCCCGTAAGGTACTGCATCAGTCCTGGTCATTTACCGAAGAGCTTGTCGTTGCGGTATTTGTCCTGATTACACTTCTCGCAGCAGCGCTTGCTGCCCGTGACGGAGAACTGGTCAATCTTTCTTTGCTGCCGGACCGTCTTTCTGCGAAGGCGAGAAGAATCCTGCTGGTTGTCAACACAGCATTTAGTGTTGCCTTTACCGTAGTTCTGTTTAAATACGGCATGGACAAGGTACTGACCCAGCTTGCCAACGGAAAGAGAACGTTCGTTTTAAACTGGCCGGAATGGATTTTCTGGTCTTTCGTACCGATCGGCGCAGCCTGCATGACGCTGCACATGATCGAATATCTGATTGATACATTCGTAAAAGCAAAAGAGGAGGGACAGAAAAAATGATCAGTGCAATTCTTTTTCTTTCATTCTTTGTTTTTCTGATCCTTGGTATCCCGATTGGCATCTGCTTGGCCTGTCTTCGATCTGCGCGATCCTGTACTCCGGTACATCCCTGACCATCGTAGCAACCAATATGTATTCCGGTATCAGTAAATTTTTGCTCCTTGCCATTCCGTTTTTTGTATTGTCCGGAAACATTATGGCAAAAGCGGGCATTTCCAAACGACTGATTCGTTTCGTCGACACCTGCGTCGGCCATAAAAAAGGCGGTATCGCCATCGTATGCGTTATCGTAGCCTGCTTCTTTGGTGCGATTTCCGGTTCCGGTCCGGCAACCGTAGCAGCACTTGGTATGGTTCTGATCCCTGCCATGATTGAGCGAGGCGGATTTTCTGCTCCGTTTTCCACGGCCCTGATGGCGACGTCAAGTTCGATTGCGATCGTCATACCGCCGAGTATTGCATTCGTTGTTTATGCATCCATCACAGGCGTATCCATTGCCGATATGTTCACAGCAGGTATTTTTCCTGGTATTCTGATGGGTGTGGCCCTTGTCATCGTTGTTCTTCTGGAGGCAAAGAAACACAACATTCAGCCGACCCAGAAAAAGCAACAGTCAAAGAAAGATGGGATGCTTTTAAAGATGCTTTCTGGGGATTCTTAATGCCGGTCATCATCCTTGGCGGTATCTATGGAAGTGTTTTCACCCCGACCGAGGCAGCTGCCGTTTCCGTTGTATACGGTCTGTTTGTCGGAATCTTTATTTATAAAGAGATCAAACTGAAAGACCTGTGGGATCTGATGGTAGATTCTGCCAAAACAACCGGTGGAATTATGCTGATCGTCGCAAGTGCTTCTCTGTTCTCCTTTGTCTGCACAAAGTTTGGTATTGCGCAGGCAGCATCGGATCTTCTTGGAAGCGTTGCTCATAACCAGTTTGTATTCCTTCTGATTGTCAATATCATTTTCCTGCTTGCAGGATGCTTTATCGATGCAAACTCTGCCATGTATATTTTCATCCCGATTATGCTTCCGGTCTGTAAAGCCCTTGGCTATGACCTGGTAGCATTCGGTATCGTGGCAACCGTCAACCTGGCCATCGGACAGGTAACTCCACCGGTTGGTGTCAACCTGTTTGTTGCCATTTCCGTAAAACTGAAAAAAGGAATGGAAGTTACCATTCAGCAGATTTCCAAAGCCGTTATGCCAATGATCGCAGCATCGGTAGCAGTTCTGCTTCTGATTACGTATGTTCCGCAGATTTCCACGTTCCTTCCAAAAGCACTGGCAAAAGACGGAGCTTATACCGGAACGGTAGCTGCAGCAACGAATTCCGATACTTCCAGTGGCGATGGTGCGGATGGCAGCACAGCAGGAAATTCCTCCGGCAATGAGGATTACAATGATATCGCTGATTACAGTGACCTTGGATGGGAAGAGCAGACCTGGAACTTACCTGCTCCACCACCGAGAACAGTACCTGGGCAGAAGGCGGACGCAAGTTCGGCGAGCTCATGGAAAAGCAACCGGCGGCAAGATCAAAGTCAATGTATACGCCGCAGACCAGCTGACCAACGGAAACCAGTCCGAGGGAATCCAGGCACTGATGAACGGAGACCCGGTACAGATTTCGATGCACAGCAACCTGATTTACTCTGCGTTTGACCCGAGATTTAACGTCGTATCTCTTCCGTTCCTGTTTGATTCCGTAGAAGATGCGGATGCAAAACTGGATGGCGAGGCAGGCGAAAAATTAAAAGCAATCCTCGATGAGTACGGCCTGCACTGCATGGGAATCGCCGAGAACGGTTTCCGCCAGCTGACCAACAGCAAGCAGGAAGTAAAAACCGTCGATGATATGAAAAACCTGAAAATCCGTGTCGCAGGAAGTAACCTGCTGATGGAGTGTTACAAACGCTGGGGCGCCGATGCGACCAACATGAACTGGTCTGAGACCTACACCGCCCTGCAGCAGAAAACCGTAGAAGGACAGGAGAATCCGCTTCCGGCTATCGATGCAGCAAGCGTACAGGAAGTACAGCCGTACTGCTCGATGTGGAATGCAATTTATGACTGCCTGTTCTTCTGTATTAACGGAGATATCTATAACAACCTGACCCCGGAGCAGCAGAAAGTTGTCGATGAGCCGGACAGAAAGCCGTCGATTACGAACGTGCCATCAACCGTGCCGGTGACGATGAGATTATGGACCGCTGGCAGAACGAGAACGGTGTCAAGATCACAAAATACGAAGATATGGACATCGATTCCTTTAAACAGGCGGTAGACGGTGTAGATGAGTGGTATCAGAAAGAGCTGGAAAGCCAGGGCTATGACGATGCCAAAGATCTGATCGAAACCTTCACAAAGAAAGATACTTCGTCTGCAGGAACCTATGATGTAGAAGAAAGAAGCGATCTCGACTGGCCGGAGCAGACCTGGAACTTCACCTGCTCCACCACTGAAACAAGTACCTGGCAGAAGGCGGCCGTAAGTTCGGAGAACTGATCGAAAAAGCAACCGGCGGCAAGATCAAAGTCAACGTATATGCCGCAGACCAGCTGACCAACGGAAACCAGTCCGAGGGTATCCAGGCACTGATTGATGGAGATCCGGTACAGATTTCCATGCACAGCAACCTGATTTACTCTGCCTTTGACCCGAGATTTAACGTCGTATCCCTTCCGTTCCTGTTTGATTCCGTAGAAGATGCGGATGTAAAACTGGACGGCGAGGCAGGCGAAAAATTGAAAGAGATCCTTGATGAGTACGGCCTGCACTGCATGGGAATCGCTGAGAACGGTTTCCGTCAGCTGACCAACAGCAAGCAGGAAGTAAAAACCGTCGATGATATGAAAAACCTGAAAATCCGTGTGGCAGGAAGCAACCTGCTGATGGAATGTTACAAACGCTGGGGCGCCGATGCGACCAATATGAACTGGTCCGAGACCTACACGGCCCTGCAGCAGAAAACCGTAGAAGGCCAGGAAAATCCACTTCCTGCTATCGATGCAGCCAGCGTACAGGAAGTACAGCCGTACTGTTCGATGTGGAATGCAATTTATGACTGTCTGTTCTTCTGCATCAACGGGGACATTTACGACAGCATGACACCGGAGCAGCAGGAAGTGATCGATGAGTGCGGTCGTCTCGCAACACAGTACGAGCGTGAAATCAACCGCGCCGGTGATGATGAAATCATGAACCGCTGGCAGAATGAAAATGGTGTTACCATTACCAATTATGAGGATATGGACATTGATTCGTTCAAACAGGCAGTAGACGGCGTAGACGAGTGGTATCAGAAAGAACTGGAAGGCCAGGGATATGATGATGCCAAAGAGCTGATTGATACGTTTACAAAATAGGCAGCTTCGTGAACATCTTTATAAGATTTGCTGAGTTTGCCTGAAAAAATAATGTAACAAACTACATATTTGGTAGAAAATAAAAATCCATCCATGACTTGGAGGTCTCTGGTGAGACTGCTTCCGGGCGTGGGTGGATTTTTTTATTTGAGTTTTCCAGGAAAACAGGTATACTGGATGGTATCAGAAAACGGGAGAGTTGGAGCAATGAAACAGAAAAAAGAACGGGAAAAAGAAATCAGCCAATGGCCATGGATTTCCATGCTGCCGTTCGGAATCCTGGCGGGATACTGGGGAGATAAGGAAGTGCGGATCACGGCAATTTCGGAATATGGCTTTCAGACCCGCCTTGCGGCACCGGCCACAGTTGAGCAGAAAAACGCACCGTGGGAACTGGCATTTTATGATCAGAAAACGGCATCCTACCAGCGGATTCTTCTTCGTGATGCGACTTTTCTGCAGGAAAAGAGGAAGATTTTGATGTTGTTTATACCTTCACTACGGAACAGGAAGATTATCGAAATGCGGTACAGCACCTTGCCCTGCAATACAGCCAGTATATCCGGTGGAAAATGGAGGACGATGATGCCGCCCTGGCAGAGCATATGACAGGATATCCTGCGGAGCAGGACGCGTTTCATCTGGAAAGCCTGGAAGAGCAGAAGAAGGTATGGTTCTCCGGAATCGGAAAGGAAACATTTGTGACATTGCAAAATGGCTTTGTGGGATCCGGGCAGCCCGGGCAGCCGGTCGAGCTGGCACTCGAACTGGACCGGCCGGAATGGTATACGGCGTATCTTTCGATGGAAAGTGCGGTGTTTTTGATGCTTATTTTCGGAAAAACCAGATTCCAGATCCGCCGATTTTTCACCCAGACCGGCTCTATATAGGAAATGCTTTCTGCCCGCATCTGGCACCAAAAGAAGAGGAACTGTTCGCACTGATGGATAAAGCCTGCCGGGAGTCGTTTGCAGTTACACTGGTCTTTCCTTTCCTGCTGGAAGAAAATCTGTCGGAAACGCAAGCACGTCTGCAGCATCTTGCCAGATGGTGTGAACAAGAGAACAAAACCATCGAGATTGTCGTAAATGACTGGGGAACGGCCCATCTGGCAGCTCAGTTTCCGGTGTTTTCCCTCTGCCTCGGCGTGCTGCTCAACAAGCGGAAAAAAGATCCGAGGATGGCCTATAAGCTGGGAGAACGTATACTGTTTGAACAAAACAGCGTTCATGCGGCGTTTTACCAGGAATATTTAAAAGAAGAATTTCGGATGGAACGGTATGAATGGGAGAGCTGCGGCGATACCAGTACCGGGAAGTTCCCGGAAGGGAAAAACAGTCTTCATCTTCCCTTTTATCAGACCAATACCTCGCAGTATTGTCCAATGTATGCAACGTGTGTCGAAGGAAGCCGAGGAGCCCAAGTGCCGGTGCGGAAGTGTCCCAGATTCTGTGAAGAACAGGCGTTTTTGTATCCGGAGCATTTGCGGATTGTGGGGAGGTATAATTCGTTGTTTGGGGTGGATTTGGATGTGTGGAAAAGAATGGAGGAAATGTTGAAGCTGCGTGGAGTGGATCGGGTGGTGGTGAATTTGTTATAGAAGAAAATAAAAACAAACGAGACGACTTATTTATATGGATTTACATAGACATGCGCTCGGATAATATGATTTATCGGTTTTGAAATAATCTTCCTTGAGTGTCTGATGAAATCATGATAGTATGAAATCATAAATAAATGATTTCGCTGAGAAAGGAAATTTTTGATGATAAATAAGAATAATATGGTGGAGCAGGCTACACCACAACAGAAGAAGTACCAATACAGTTTTACTTAACAGAGGATATGAAAAAACGTTTGAAAATGTATTGTGTTGCAAACGATACAAATATGAAAGATGTGTTGGTCGATATATTAGATAAATTTTTAAAGTCTGAGGGATTTTAGAGGAAAGTGGAAAAGGAGAAAACACAATGGCGAATAGTGATGAGTTAATTACAAGCGTTGGTAAAAATTCTAATGATACAGCAGCTCTTGTATGGTCTGTTGCAGATGACCTTGTAGGTGCATACAAACCACATGAATATGGTCTTGTTATCCTGCCTATGACAGTAATCAAGCGTTTTCATGATTGCTTACTGCCAACACATCAGGCGGTTCTTGATACATACAAAAAAGTAGAAAAGCTGGCTGTAAAAGATGGTTTTCTGCGTAAAGCATCAGGCTATCAGTTTACAATACAAGTCCATTTACGTTCAAGACATTGATTGCTGACCCTGAAAACATTGTAGATAATTTCAAGGCGTATCTGAATGGATTTTCCGACAATGTACAGGATATTCTTGCACGTATGGATTTTGATTCTCAGATTAAGCACATGGAAGAAGCAGGTCTTCTGTATCAGGTAATCTCTGATTTTTGTACAGATAAGGGTGATTTTTCTCCTGAGAAAATTAGTGCGGTTGATATGGGATATGTGTTTGAAAATCTTGTTCGTAGATTTTCTGAATCTTATAACGAAGAAGCCGGAGCACATTTCACAAGCCGTGACATCATCTATCTTATGAGTGACCTTCTTGTAGCTGGCGATGAATCAGCATTTACAGGTGATGGCATTTCAAAGACAGTCTATGATATGACGATGGGAACATCTCAGATGCTTACCTGTATGGAAGAAAGATTGAAACAGATGGATGCGGATGCGGACGTTACTGTATTCGGTCAGGAGTTCAATCCGTTTACATTCGGTATTGCAAAGGCTGATATGCTTATTCGTGGTGGAGACCCTAACAATATGCAGTTCGGTGATACCTTATCTGATGACAAGTTCAGCGGATATAAGTTTGACTATATTATCAGCAATCCGCCGTTTGGTATTCCTTGGAAACGTGAGGAAAAGGAAGTAACGGCTGAATATAAGAAAGGTACAGCCGGAAGATTCGCACCGGGACTGCCAGCAAAAGGTGACGGACAGCTTTTATTTATGCTGAATGGTCTTGCAAAGTTAAAAGATGATGGTCAGATGGCAATAATCCAGAATGGTTCATCTTTGTTTAATGGTGATGCTGGTTCTGGTCCTTCTGAGATTCGTAGATATCTTATTGAAAATGATTGGTTGGATGCCATCGTGCAGTTGCCTAATAATGCATTTTATAATACAGGCATTGCGACATACATTTGGATTGTGATGAAGAATAAGCCAGCGATACATCAGGGTAAAGTACAGCTGATTGATGCATCAGGGTGTGCATCTAGCAGACGTAAAAATATCGGTTCAAAGAATGTCGATATCTCAAAAGCTTGTAGAGATTTGATTATTGAAGCGTATGGTGCGTATGTAGATGGTACATATAATGGTGTAGATGAAAATGACAATACAATCATTGTAAAGAGTAAGGTCATGGATGCTATAGACCTTGGCTATAACAAGATTGTAGTGGAAACACCGCAGTTCGATGATGATGGAAATATTATCATGAAGAAAAGAAACCTGTAGCAGATACATCGAAACGTGATACAGAAAATGTACCATTAGCAGAGGATATTGATGCATACTTTGAGCGAGAAGTAATTCCGTATAATCCACATGCTTGGATTGATAAAGCCAAAACAAAGGTCGGATATGAGATTCCGTTTACCAGAACATTTTACGAATACAAGCAGATTGAACCATCAGACGTGATTGCAGCGCGTATTGAGAAACATGAAAAGAGCCTGATGGCAAAACTGCATGATTTGTTCGGGGGTGAATGATTATGGGAACTGTAATTAGACTTGAAAATGAAATGAAAGATAGTGGGATTGATTGGTATGGTTTAATGCCAGCAAATTGGGAAATTAAACCAATTTATGCAAGCTTAGATGAAATCAATCAAAAAATAATCCGATTATTACTACAAATATTCTTTCGTTGACCAATACAGATGGTGTTATTCCTTATTCAGAAAGAGGAAATCAAGGTAATAAGTCGAAAGAAAATTATGAAGAATATAAAGTTGTATATCAAAATACAATTGTTGCTAACAGTATGAATATTTTGATTGGTTCAGTCGGTTTATCAATGTATGAAGGGTGTGTGAGTCCAGTATATTATGTATATTGTGCTAAATCTAATGTAGATATTCGTTATATGAATTATCTTTTTCAGATGGAGCAATTTCAAAAAAAATTGAGACAGTTTGCAAATGGTATTTTGGAGATTCGTTTGCGTGTGTCTTCTCATGATATTCTTCATCAGAAAGTAGCTATGCCACGTTTATCTGAACAGCAAACTATTGCTGATTATTTGGATGAAAAATGTTCTAAAATTGATAATATTATTGCAGAAGCGAACGCAAGTATTGAAGAATATAAGGAACTGAAACAGACTGTAATTTTTGAAGCTGTTACAAAAGGTCTTGATAAAAATGTTGAGATGAAGGATAGTGAAAACTTAATTATTGGAAAAATTCCAAAACATTGGAATATGGCGAAGGTTAAAAATGTTGCGACTAGAATAACGGTTGGTGTTGTAGTTACACCTGCTAGTTATTTTGATGATAAAGGAACTGTTGCTTTTTTACGAGGGATTAATGTTAAGGAGTATGTTATTAATTCTGAACCAATGGTGTATATTACCGAAGAAACAAATGAAGAACTTTCTAAGACAATTGTTCACACAAATGATTTAGTGATTGTCCGAGATGGTGCAATAGGCGTTACGGCTGTTGTACCTAAAGAATATGATGGTTCAAATGTGGTTTCAATGATTATCGTTTCCACAATAGATGAATATAATTCTGATTTTTTGTGTTATGTTTTAAACTCGTATGTAGGGAAGATACAGTTTGATTTAACAAGAATTGGGTCAGCATTATCACATACGAGTGTTTTTTCAGTTTCTAATATCGAAATTCCAAAACCTTGTATTGACGAGCAAAATGAAATTGTAAAACAATTAAAAAAGCAACATGAAAAATTAGATTCCCTCATTGCTGAAAAAGAATCTCTTATCAAAGACCTTGAATCATATAAAAAATCATTGATTTATGAAGTAGTTACAGGAAAAAGAAGGGTGGTATAACCTATGGCTGAAAACGAAAAACAGTTTGAATCCAATATCGAAGCCTTTTTAATCTCGCCTGATGGTGGATATGAAAAGGCAACAGATGCTGGATATACTGCATCTTCCGATATGGCGTTGGATATTCATACATTGGTTGGGTTTGTAAAAGCAACCCAGCCAATCATGTGGCAGCGTTTTGAGAAACAGTGTAATTCTGACCCATACAGGAAGTTTTATAAATGTTTTGAAGATGCCGTACAGATGGATGGTCTGCTGTCCGTCATGCGACATGGTTTTAAACATCGTGGAATGGATTTTAAGGTTTGTTATTTCAAGCCGGAATCCACTCTTAATGATGTTGCTGTAAAAAGATATGAGCAGAATGTGTGTCAGTGTATCAGACAATGGCACTATTCGCAGCAGAACAACAATTCAGTTGATATGATGCTTGCAATCAATGGTATTCCAGTGGTTGCGATTGAATTAAAAAATCAGCTGACAGGTCAGACTGTGGACAATGCAAAATTACAGTGGCAGTATGACAGAGACCAGAGGGAACCTGCTTTCTGGTTGAATCATCGTATTCTTGCTTATTTTGCAGTAGACCTTTACGAAGCATGGATGACCACGGAATTAAAAGGTACTGATACATATTTCTTGCCATTCAATCAGGGTTCTAACGGTGCAGGAAACGACGGTGGTGCAGGAAATCCGCAGGCAGAAGATGATAATTATGTGACATCTTATATCTGGGAAAATGTATTACAGAAAGACAGCTTGCTTGATATTATTCAGAAGTTCATCAGTTTCGAGGTGAAGACCGAAAAGAAAGATGGAAAGAATGTTACAAAGAAACGTCTGATTTTCCCTAGATTTCATCAGTTGGATGTAGTGCGTAAACTGATTGCGGATGTGCGTGAGAACGGTTCAGGGAACAATTATCTGATTCAGCACTCAGCAGGTTCGGGAAAGTCAAATTCTATTGCATGGACAGCGTATCGTCTTGCATCTTTGCATAATGATGATAATGAGCCTGTATTTACATCGGTTGTTATCGTCACCGATAGACGTAATCTGGATGCACAGTTACAGGAAACAATTACGGGATTTGACCATACGCTCGGCAGTGTATGCGCGATTGATGAAAAGAAATCTTCTAAGGATTTAAGGGATGCTTTGAATGCCGGAAAGAGAATCATTGTAACAACATTGCAGAAATTCCCGGTCATTTATGAAGAAGTGGATGATACAACAGATAAGCGATTTGCGATTATCGTGGATGAAGCACATTCTTCACAGACTGGTTCCTCTGCAATGAAATTGAAAGCTGCACTTGCAGATGTGTCGGATGCTCTGAAAGAGTATGCGGAACTGGAAGGTAAAGCCGAAGATGAATTGTTGGATGATAATGAACGTTTGGTGCGTGAAATGATTGCTCATGGAAGACATAAGAATCTTTCATTTTTTGCATTTACAGCAACACCAAAAGGTGCAACATTAGAGATGTTCGGTACAGAATGGAATGACGGTTCATATCATCCATTCCATGTATATTCGATGCGTCAGGCGATTGAAGAAGGATTTATTTTGGATGTTCTTCAGAACTATACAACGTACAGAACGTGCTATCAGATTGCGAAGAACACAAAGGATAATCCTGATGTTCCGCAGTCAAAGGCATTGAAGACAATCAAGAAATACGAAGAACTGCATCCGTATAACATTCAGCAGAAATCAGCAATCATTGTTGAAACATTCCGTAATGTGACGAAGCAGAAAATCAAAGGTAAAGGAAAGATGATGGTTGTAACATCGTCAAGACTTGCCGCTGTTCGATATTATCATGAGATTAAGAACTATTTGGAATCAAATGGTTATAACGATGTGGAAATTTTGGCTGCATTTTCTGGTTCTATCAAAGACCCGGATGATAAAAGAGATATTGAATGGACAGAAAGTAAGCTGAATGGTGTGAATGAGTCACAGACGAAACAGGTATTTCATGACGAAGGAAATATTCTGATTGTAGCTGAGAAATATCAGACTGGATTTGATGAACCATTGCTTCATACAATGATTGTTGATAAGAAACTGCGTGGTGTAAAAGCAGTTCAGACATTGAGCAGATTGAACCGTACACATCCAGATAAACAGGATACGTTCATCATTGATTTTGTAAATTCAAAAGAAGATATTTTGAAAGCATTTCAGCCGTTTTATCAGGAGACATCACTTGCTCAGGAAATCAACACTGACTTGATTTACAAAACACAGAAGATGTTGCGTGAATTTAAAATTTACGATGATTCTGATATTGAAAATGTAAACAAAATTTATTTTGATGAAGATAAGCGTAAAGCCAATAAAATTCAGGCAGCAATTACGAATGCTCTTTTACCGATACAGCGGAAATATAATGATTTGAATCAGGAACAGAGATACCAGTTCCGTAAACTTTGCAGAACATTTGTAAAATGGTATGAATATATTACGCAAATTATCCGTATGTTTGATAAGCAAATGCATGATGAATACATTTTCTGTTCTTATTTGGCAAAGGTTGTACCCGCTGATCCCCAAATTCCGTTTGACCTTGGTGATAGAGTAAAACTTAAGTATTATAATCTTGAGAAAACATACGAAGGTTCTATCGGGCTTGTAAAGGAAGAAAAGGGTGTTTATAAAACTGCTAAATTAAAGAAGCCTGTAAAAATGACAGAGACACTTAGTCCATTGGAGCAGGTCATTGAAAAGATTAATCAGCAGTATATGGGTAATTTTACAGATGGTGATAAGGTTGTAATAACTGCATTGCATCAGAAATTGAAAAACAATAAGAAGCTGATAAAAGCTGCAAAGACAGATGGTCGTCAGATTTTTGAAAAGAATATTTTCCCACAGTTGTTCGATGATGCAGCACAGGAAGCATATGTTGAGAGTACGGAAACATATACGAAGTTATTTGAGGATGCCGGAAAATATCATGCTATCATGGGTGCATTAGCTCAGGCAATGTTTGACGAAATGAAGAATGAATAATAATTTGAGAAGATGGCGGCAAATAGAATGATGCGTGAATCTTATATTGATTTGCAGGTGTTATTTTATTTGTCGTTCTTAATGATTTGAAAGAAGGTGTTGGATATGCTGGGTACAGAATTAATAGATAAATACCGCGACAATTATCATCACCTGATTGTACAGATGATGATAAACATTCTGCCTTATTATTTGCTTTACAGATACCTAGCATCTGTAGCCGAATTGAATATCCGGCAGATAAATATACTGAGTTTTACCAGGAAAATGGTAGACCTATTGATAATAAGCTTTATAAATATTGGATTAGAAATCATAAAGGCAAATTTGAAACATTATGGCGTTTAATTATGAGTGTTGATGAACTTGCAGAAAGAATTTATGGTTTACGAAATCAGTTGACACATGAAGGGTATATCGTTGGAAAAACAACGAAATTCTATTTTACTGATGATTCGGATAAATCCATATTTGTTGATGAGATATTAATCATTTCCATTAAGTCATTTTGTGAAATATTTTTGATATTGCATATGATGTTTTCAAACAGAATAGAATTGAAATTTCTCCGATGTCTAGTTTGACATTAGAATCTAAAGATGTTGACAACATTTTGAATGATATTTGTAAAACATATCGTGAATTTTGGAAGACACATACGACTTTAGATAATGAATTATTTATGCTTTATGATATGGTTTTTAAGTATGATTCAGATTTATGTGACAATGCAGATGATTTTTTGCAAAAAATCCTGATAGTGTTTATGTAATTAAGAATTTTGATATGAAATATTCGCAGGTTAATGTTGATAATGAACTGTTTTGGGAAAGAGAAATAGATGTTCCATTTGGAGAAAACAATAAGCTGCACCGTATTGATTGCCATATTACAAAAAGTCAGTATGAGCGTATGAAACAGATACGCGATGATATGGCTGATTTTGAATCGCAACACAGATTTGATATTCGTAAATATCTCTGATAAATTATTCTGTATCAGGACTGTAAAAGAATACTTTTACGCATGACATTTATTAGGTCTGTGACCGCATTGGAGTCTGACCTCTTACGAACTGTAGCAGAATTAAGAAAATGATAAAAAGCGATTAGTTCATTTGAAAAATGGGGGAGAATATGAATATAAAGGATTGGTGAGACAACAGAATATGATAAAAAATTTCATTAGAAGTAAAGAAACCAAAAAGCTGGTGTAAAAGTGTCAGTGTATTTGCGAATACATTGGGTGGAGCGTTAATCTTTGGAATATCTGATGACGAACAAATTGTAGGGCTTGGAAATCCTCAGGGGGATGCTGAAAAAGATAAGGAAATCATTAAAACGAGGTTGACTCCCATTCCGGAGTTTCGGCTTAGATTTGAGCAGGTGAATGGCAAGATATTAATTATTCTGGATATTTTTAAAGGCGAGGAGACAGGTTGGCCATAAGAAGCGTGCAATGGCTGCCAGCGAATCTGGAGCTGACATAAGATTAAACGCGCAATAGCGAAAGGGTAGGTTTCGACTGCATACGTTTATACAGCTGGATTTTTTTGAAGAGGGATGTAATATGCCAGAAAAGGAAAGGAGAGCACGAAAATGGGAAAAGAATTATTCGACAATATTCCCAGCAAGGTATCTGATTTGCTGTCTGATGTAAAGAATGGACGGATCGGTCTGCCGGACCTTCAACGTCCTTTTGTCTGGAAAGATAATAAGGTTCGTGAACTGCTGGATTCCATGATGAAAGGCTATCCAATCGGATATATCATGCTGTGGTCATCTCCGGATGACTATGAAAATACGGGACATATTGGCAAGAATGAAAAAGTTTATAAACGCCGGATGACCTTGTTATCGATGGACAGCAGCGTTTGACTGCATTACTTGCAGCAATGTATGGCGTGACCATCAAAGATCAGAATTATGAGGAAAGAAAAATCAAAATCTCCTTCAATCCTCTAACGTGCGAATTTGCCGTCTGGACACAGGCGTATGAACGCAATCCAGAATGGATCAGCGAGATTTGCAGCGTGTTTGCGGCGGACCAGGAGCACACTATTTCAAGATTCCGAAGTCTTTTATCCGATCGGTAAATGAAAGCCGGGAGAAAAACGGGGAAGAGCTGCTTACGGAAGAGGAAGAAGATGTCATTGAAGAAAACATCAATAACCTTTTGAATCTTGGAATTTATTCTTTGCCAACCCTGAAAATCAGTTCAAAAGCGGATGAAGAAGATGTTGCCGAGATTTTTGTCCGTGTAAACTCCGGCGGTCAGAATCTTACGGAAAAAAATTTTATTGAAACTCTGATTGCTGTCTATGATAATGATGTCCATGCGAAGATTAACCGGTTTTGTGCGGAATCAAGAGTACCGGCAAATGGAACCGCGTTTAATCAGATTCTTCAGGTTGACCCTTCTCATCTGATTCGAATGTCTGTTGGCGTAGGATTTCGGAGAGCGCGTTTGCGATACGCGTATCTGCTGCTCCGCGGAAAAATTTAAAGACCGGTGAAATCACGCAGGATGTGCGTGAAGAGAATCTGAGAATTTTCAAAGAATCTTTAGACATGGTAACCAATCTCAATAACTGGCATGCCTTCATGAATCTTTTGCTTCTGCAGGCTATTTGAAAGGCAGCCTGGTGGCATCATCCAATGTCGGTAGTTTTCAGCTATGTTTTATATCTGATCGGAAAATATGAGTATAAAGTATCGTCTGTTG
>ENA-OQJH01000088-OQJH01000088.1-human-gut-metagenome-genome-assembly--contig:-NODE-88-length-51282-cov-2.216479_pt1 | contig 51282 bp, 59 predicted proteins | sample MGYA00242597_ERZ504763 | MGnify/ENA primary metagenome ERZ504763 (study PRJEB26092, sample SAMD00036359) | human gut metagenome | host: Homo sapiens | study: EMG produced TPA metagenomics assembly of... | reverse complement strand
TTCTTTCCTTTTTCTGTGAAGTTCTTAAAAACAGAACAGATTCCCCGTTTATATGAAAGTACCTTGTATCCGGAGACAGGCAGAAACTTTCATATAAGGGGAATTCTATTTCATATTCTCAATGAAGAGAATCCATGAAGAGAATCAACGATTCTCGGTATCTTTCATACAACGCACGGAGAATGCATGGGAACGACCGGAGGAATGTGTCCAGGTCTTATCGGAGACTTTATAATACAGAGAAGTAGCTCCCTGATCCTTGTCATTTCCATAACTGCTTGCCGATGAGTTAGACCAATAACAAGCGGCTCCCTTAGCGGTATCCAATCCTGTATTGTTACCACTATTACCGCCGTTAGAACCCCACTTACAACCTGCCAACGGCCAATATGCGTAATTCGTACCGTCATAGCAATATTTAAATACCGCAGTTGCGCTCTGTTTCACAAATTCTCCTTTCTGCTCTATCTCATCCAATACTCGGGGAGATACAACCCGGTAGCCTTTCGGACAAGGATCATAAATAGATTTATGACCGTCAGAAGGATTGAGATAAGTGCTCGATTCGTTCGGATTACCCCAGAAGTCATCTTTACGATCGGTACGTGCACCGGTCCATGCACCCAGATACCAGTCGGATTTTGTATTCTCCACATTATTGGTATAAAGCAACGCACGAGGATTTTCTATAGAGAAGCGGACGTTGGTGGCTTCGGTAGGTATATTAGTACCTACGGTTCCCGACCAGCCGACCGGCGTAGGACGTCCCCATTGGAAGTAAACACCGTTTTGCTTCCAGTTGTCTCCTTCACACGTCATATAAGTACCCAGATTACGATCCAACACTACATATCCCGTATTACCATAAGGATGTTCTGCCGGAGTAGGGTCATCCAGATAATAAAACTCCAGATGACGGTAGTCTGATCCGCTCCATAGATAGCCACCTGACCGCAACCGCCAGGTAGTCCGGCGTATGTTTGAATCCCTGTTACCGTAATCGTATAATCACCATTCACAGGAGTAATATCTGTAGCAGAGCCGTTTACCCGAACCATTTTATTCGCATTACCCAAATCGCAATTAAGTATAGTCTTGGCATACTTGGTTCTTCCACTTCCATGAAATTACCACGGGCTTTCACATTTATCACATTATCCACACCTTCTGTTGAAATATTCGTCAACAGACAGTTGGACTCGCCATAAGCCCATCCTCCTGCCAATAAACGTGTCTCTACCGGCTCATACCATTCGCAGGAGTTATCCGAAAGTTTCAGGTTGTTGACAGCAATCGTATTGACAGCATTGGCTTTCAGTTGCTTTCCTTCTTTGAGAATAGGAATGGTAACAGTCTGCTGGTCATTCTCCAGAGTGATGACAATGTACACTTCTTTGCCACTTAAATCGGCAGGATATGTAGTCAGGTATATATCCTGTGCGGAAGCGAGCAGTTCGGGAGTAGTCAGTGAAACAGTGGCATACGGTTTCACATCCGTACCGTAGGTCAGTTCGTCCGTATCCAAATCTGCTGTGAATACACCGGAAAGAGGAGTCTTTGTCTCCTTGTCATATAAAGAGACACTCTTGAGCTTGTACGTAGAAAGCTCCTGGGACGAGATGCTGAACTTCACATACGCCATCGCATGGTTCAACGTAAACTTAGCAAGCATATCCGGACCGCTGACCGTAGCCTTGGCAAACGCAAAACCATACTTTCCAATATGACGGCTATCGCCGGGACGGCTTTGTTCCTGCTCAACAGACAGGTAGAAGTTATCTTGTTGCCATTTTCGGCCAGTTCCGTACTTGCCCGGTAAGGATAGTAAATAAGAAGTTCCGTAGCTCCTTCTTCCGCCATCTTCACGTCGTCCGAAGTAAAGACACCGGAGTTCTGCCCGATCGACTCATCACTCAATAAAGACTGCACATTATTGATGTCGGTCCCTGCCGTACGGGAGAAAACACCCAAGGCATCCCCTTCGCTCCAGAGCACCGGATAAACGTCACCTGTTTTGTCACCGATAGAAACACGTGTCTGCGGAGACGAGAGTCCAACCAATGTCAGACATGAACCTGCCGTTGCCGGTTCTTTGCCCTTATCGGACGAAATAAGTTCGTCCTGCATGCAACTTGTCATCATGAGAATCATTGCACCTATTGCAAATAATCTATTTTTCATACCATTCATTCTTTTGAGTTACACCATTTTTACCATTCATTTTCTTCCAGATCACCGGCAGAACCGCCGTCACTCCATGCGCCTTCCGTTCCTGAAGCTTTCCAGGTCTGGAAAGCGGAACACACGGCACGTCCTCGGCATTATAGGCGATGATCGCACTGATGTAATTCACTCCCGGACGTAATCCTTCGGTGATTTTGCGTGTATAGGGCAGAGATACGGGTTCTCCGTTCTCTCTACGAATTTCACCAGCTTCACTTCAATGTTATAGTCAAAGCCGATGTCGGCCACCGGATAGAAATCAATGACTTTCGCTCCGAATGTAGTACCTGTTTGCTGTTCGGAAGTAATCAGAGCCGTATTGTCTGCAATCTCCGAAACTGTTAGGTTCATGGTGGGGATGACACGTGGAGCCGAATCATCCTTGTCCGAACAGGAGGCAGTTATCAGCAGTAGTACGAAGATAAATGCCATGCTTATATGTAAGTTCTTCATAATCATATTGTATTAGTCTTATTTTTGTAAATTCTTATACCGCAGCAATGCTTCTAAAAAGTAATAATCGGCATACGTCAGGGGGACATCTACTTCGCTTTTATCAGGAAGTGCACCCACGCTGTGCTTCAGGATGAAACATTCGTTCGTACCCGGTTCTGCCAGATACTCTTTCGAGGCAAGCGTACGGAGTTGCTTTTCTGCATGGCAAGATAAGATTCCTTGGCTTCCGTGCCGGGGATATAACGGCTTAGTTCGATAAAGGCGGAAGCATGATAGCCGCAGCGGAAGCATCCCGATAGGTCTGTTCTTCTACCGGAGCGTCGAAATCCCAGTAAGGAATACCGTCAGCAGGTAGACGGCGGAGCAGCATATCGGCGATATGCCCGGCTTGCAACAGATAATTCTGATACCCCGTCAGGCGGAACATCATCGTATAGCTATACAAGGCCCATGCCTGTCCGCGGCTCCAGAGGAATCGTCCGAGAATCCCTGCACTGTTTGCTTGCCGCGCACCGCACCCGTTTCAGGGTCATAATCCACCAGATGATACGTGGAATAATCATCGGAAGTGATGCTGGATAGTGGTATTGGCATGCGTACAGGCAATGTTCTGCAAAGAGTCGTCGGCGTAGGCTTCGACATGGACAACAGCAATTCAAGGTTCATCATATTGTCAATAATCACCGGAAACTTCCAGTCGCAACCTTTGCGTACAAAGTCCCAGCTACGGATCACACCGGCAGCAGGATTGAAGCGGGTTGACAAGGATTTGGCGCCTGATAGAGCACTTGTTTATAAGCCTCATTACCTGTCAGCCGGAAAGCATTGCCGTAACTGCAATTCAACTGGAAACCGACATCATGATCTCTGGTCACGTATTGTATAGAGTCGAGTTTCAGCGTGTTCTTCTCGGCCAGTGTTTTCACTGCGTCCTTCCGGGTATATTCGTAGATATACCAAAGGGAACCGGGATAGAAGCCGCTGCACCACCAATAGATATTCGAGGGAACAAACTCACCGTCGGCAGAGAGCGTGCGGGGAAGTGTCTTTTCTGTCAGGTGGGTGTCCATAGCCGTGTATTGTTGCTCCGCAACGGTAAATACACGGTCAATCAACTCCTCCATCGGCTCCTGCTTCGTGCAGGAGACCAATGTCAAAAGTCCGAGTATAGATATTAATAGGATTCTCATACGTTCGATTCTTTTTATTTAGGGGACAGGGTTGTGGTAAATGTGGCGGTCTGATTGGCGGTGACCGTTGCTTCAAAGCCGACCATATAGGTGCCCGGATTAGCCTGGTCATAAAAGTTCTCACTGGTGGTACTCCATTGCTTGTAGGTAGGCTTCACGCTTCCGCTGGCTGTGAGATACATCACTTTGCTTCCGTTCGTTAGTACGATGCGGTTACTTTCCACCGTCGGAACGGCAGGCGTCACCATGCACCAACGCACTTTGGCGGATTTATCCGTTCTTGCCTTGATCTCATCCATGACCACTAAATCTTTATCGTTCACGATTTTCACGGTACGGGTAGCGGACGCAGCCTGATCGGACACTACTTCTGTCAGATCGAAAGTGGCTCCCAATTCCGTAGCGGTATTGATAGTAGTAGTCAGCGTAGCCGCCCCATTTACCCGGTGACGGGCGTCATTGATTGAAATCGTGCTATGATTCAAGTTATTCAAACGAAATACATCCCAACGCATCGAGTTCTGTCCCATATCCCAAAGATTACCGCCTAAGCCGGCTAATACCGACTCGAGCGTTGTATAACTTTGCAGACCGAAATCCATCGACCAACGCACTCCATACGCATCGTATACAAATGAACCGGCATCCATGTGTCCGTGGCTCGAACCTGCCTTGCCGCCTTTGATTCCGAGGTATTTGTCCGTATCGGTGTATGTCCAGTCGGTATGTACCATCACCACGGGCGTTCCCCTTTTCCACTCCATAGTTTATTGGAAGGAGCGGAGATTGCGTCCAGATTCAGATTATTGGCAAACGCCATAATCATCGGCAACAGGCGGTTTTCGGCACAAGAAGCGTATTCGCCGTTCTTCAGCATTTTCAGCTCATTATATAATAAGGACGGATTACTGTATTTATCGGCAAACCACCACGAAGCCAATGCCGCGGTAGAAGAGGGGGCACAATCAGAATAATTAAAGAACTTACTGTTCAGGCCTGTCATATACAGCATATACTCTGCCGTCTTGGAGAATCCCGGTGTATCGGAAAGCCCGTTATCCGTGCCAAGCGTACTGTTGAGGGCGGCAAGCATCAATACCTGATAGAGCGTGCCGTAACACCAGTAACCGCTGCCTCCGGATAGTTGCCGTCGGGAGAATACATCACTTCCAATGCAGGTTTGTTGGATTCTAACGCCTTTTCAATCATGTCCTTTGCTTCGGAAGGATTGTTTTCATAGGAAGCCAGTGCCGCACAAACCAGTCCGCCATTACAAACCTGGTTCCAGTTGTTGGTGGCTTCGTAGAAGTTGAGGTTCCAGTTCTTATCTTGTGCCTGCTGGAAGGCAAACTTCAACAATGCGTTGGCCGCTTTTGTACGGGTGGCTGCGCCTAGTTCGTTGTAGAGCCAGTCGTAGCCGAACGCAACAGCCGTAGCCATTTCGCCTACATCGAGAAAGTGGCGTTTCGAGTTCCAGTCGGGAAAATTGCAGACAGCGTTCATATCCGTTTCCGCTTTAGTCAGGTATTTGGCATCGCCGGTCATCCGGTAGGCATAAGCACAGGTGAAAATACGCAGTAACGCGTCGCGGGACACATCGAGGATACGTTTGTTGCTGGCATCCAATTTATAAGTCAGTGCCGTGGCGTTCATCCCTTTGCTGTTGCATACACTCATAATGGTATTATGGAGCAAGGTCAGATTGGCACTCGAATTGGCATCCACTTTGGCTTTCAATGCAGTGAAGCCTCGGCGTTCATCAACAGGCGGGGATGATTATCCGCGGTCAGTTGGAATAATCCAGTCCACCCTCCGGCTCCGTGGGATTCGGTTTCTCATGGGTAGATCCCGGACGGAATCTGTTCTCATCTTCATCGGAACAACTAACGGCTGTTCCCACAAAGAAAGCTATGATGATTGTTTTAAAAAGAATCGTTTTCATGGTTCAATGAATTTATTTGTATTACTACTTCAAAGGAATAAGTCGTACTTTCAGTTGCGCGGTACGATTGGCAGGAATCACCGTCTCAAAGCCCACGCGAATGGTTCCCGGATTGTGGAAATCATATTCATGCGGGGGCACATTCGACCAGGTTTTCATTTCTACTTCCGTATCGGTATCTACCGTCAGCAGCATCCGTTGACCGTCTTTGGTCAATTCCATCCGGTTCTTGCCCGTTATTTTGGCTTCCGCCGGAGTGACCATAATCCAGGATACGGTAGCTTCCTTGTCACCCGTCTCCAAGCGGTCGGTCACTTCCAGATGGTCTTTCTGATCCAATATCACGGTGCGGACGGCTTTCTTCACGCTGTTGGCAAACACACTCGACAGGTCTACTTCCGCCCCTTTCTGTTTCTTCGACTCGAAGTACGGGTGATCGGGGCATTGCTCTCTACCAAATGGCGTTCTCCGTTAATCGTCAACGTATTGTGAGCGATATTGCTTAGCCGGAATACTTCCCAGCGTTGTCCGTTCTGCGACATATTCCACAGGTCCACTCCCTTACTTCGAGTGTGATATAACTCTGCATCCCCAAGTCCATCGCCCAACGCACTCCGTCTCTCTCGAAGATAAACGACCCGGCATCATGTGTGCATGAGAGGTAGAGGGCGAACCTCCTTTCACTCCCAGATAGGTATCTTTCTTGCTGTCCCATCCGCCACGGTAGATAAACACAGGCGTATCTCCACGGTTAAACCAGAAGTTTTTCTTCGGCTTTCCGATCCGGTTCAGGTCGAGCTGTGAACAGAACACCATCAGGCTGGGCAGTAAACGGTCTTCGGCAAACTGCATATCCGGGCGGTCGAGATACTGACGTTCGATCCACAACAGGGAAAGGTCTTTCGCCTTGCCTGCAAACCAGAACATCATCATATTACACTCTGCCTCTACCGGAGAGTCCGAGAAACAGAAACAGTCTCCGCTCGGAGCCGTCATATACTGCATGAAACGGGCAGATTCCATGAAGCCGGGGGCTTGGGAGAGCCCATTGTCTGTGCCGAAAGCACTTTCGAGCGCAGCAATGAGCATTACCTGAAAACTTGTCCCGTACCCCCAATATCCGAACCCTTCGGGATAACCTCCGTCGGGGCCATAACCTACCATCGCTTTCGGATTTGTCTCCATGCATTTCTCTATGATGCCTTTCGATACCTCCGGAATCTCTTCAAAAAGAGCCAGCGCGCCATACGCCAATCCACTATTACATACGGAATTCCAGTTATTCTTGGCTGTATAGAACCAGGCATGACGGGTGTTCTTTGCCGCGTCGAACCCTTTCGCGATGATTGCTTCGCGCACCACCCGGCGGGTGTCGGGCTGCAAAGAGTCATACAGCCAGTCATAACCGATAGCCAATGCCATTACCATCTCACCCACATCCAGGAAATGAGTAGGGTTCCAGTCGATGAAATGACTAACGGCCAGCATCTCCTGTTCCGCACGGAGAGCGTATTTCTGATCTCCCGTCATACGATAAGCGTATGAGAGGTAATAGATACGCTTCAATGCGATGCGCGAAATCGCCAGCAGGCGTTTGCCCTCCTTGATACGTTCCACAGGTGGTTCCGTAAGTGTCCGGTCGCAAAGTTCCATGATCCGTTGGTGAACTGCTGCCAACGGGGGATACTCCGCAATAGCTTTCTTGATAACTTCTTCTCCACCCTCCGGCAATAACAGCCGGGGATGAGGCGCTATCTTGCCATAGTCAAACTGTTGCGCAAATACACCTGTGCAACCGGATACAAAAATGAGTAATAGTAAAAGTATTTTCTTCATCCTTATTCAAATCTTTATGATTAATACGCCCAACCGCTTCGTTTAGTCAGGTTCGGGTTCTTTTGCGTTTCAACGATAGGAGCAGTCCATGGCCACATGTAATCGGTGTAATACCAGTTATACTCTACCATATCGCCCCACCAGGACTTGCCGCCATTCACGTCTTTCCCCTGGAATTTGGTTTCTTTGTAGGTTCCCCAACGTACTTCGTCGAAGAAGTTAATTCCCTCCAGGCAGAATTCCACGCGACGTTCGTAACGTATCCTTTCGAGCATGTCTTCCTTTCCGTTCACTGCGCACGGACCGCTTCCGCCCTCTGTCAGTGCGGGCATGTGGGCACGGTACGTACTTTATTCACCAAACGGATGGCTTCTCCCAACTGATCGGTCTGCGCCAATGCTTCGGCGTACTGCAACAGTACATCGGTATAGCGAATCAACGGCCAGTCGGTATGGCAACGGCTCCGGCTAATCAAACGTCCTTTCTCAAACTCATTGTACTTGCGATAGCAGTAGAAAGCAGAAGTACGTTTATCGAGCCAGAAGTCTCCACCATTCGTGCCCTGTTCCTTCAACGGCCAACGGAGTTGTTTACCGATCTGGTTGGCATCTCCTGCATAATTAGGCTTGTAGCAGTCTACCGGCACATAAGGAGTGACGACGGTCTGTTGCAGACGCGGGTCACGACTGTCATACGCCTTTTTGATGCGGGCTTCATTACCGCTGTTCAGGTAATATTTCTGATAGATATCTTCACCTACCGTTTGACGAGGGCATTCTTTTGTGAGGACATGGATTCCAGTCCGTCACGGCAGAAGAAGATTTCACGCTGTTTTGGAGTCAGCAAGTCCCAGTCTTGCAAGCCGTCTACTTCCGACCATTTGAAGTCCGATCCGTCTGCGTTCTTATAGTAATCTACAAAGTCTGCGGAAGGTTTTATTTCCGTCCAGCCATCATACGTATCGCGGGCACCGGTCATTTGCTGAATGTTATCACAATAACCGGTTTCTTCGCTGAACTGGAGCGAGAAGATCATTTCTTTATCCTTTTCGTTTTCATATTTGAAGAAGTCGGCATATTCGCCTGTCCACAAGCCATAACCACACGTTTCCACTTCTTTGAAATCGTTGCCTGCTTCCTTGTATTGCTTCTTCCACATATATACCATACCACGCAGGCATAAGCGGCACCTTTAGAAGGACGGCCGTAGTTTTCATTCAGCGTGTTATTGGGGAAATCGGGATTGTTGATGCAATACGTCAAATCATCCAAAATCACTTGCCATACCTCATCCACCGAAGATTGGCCACGTACAGTCTTCATTATTGATGGGTTCCAGATAAACGGGAACACCCTGATAAAGCATATTCAGACGATTGTACGCCCAGGCACGGAGGAAACGGGCTTCGCATTGGTAACGTGCCAGTTTATTAGCGCTCATATCTGCTTTATGCAGATTGGCAATCGCATCGTTACACGCATGGATGATGGTGTAACAGAACTTCCATTCATACCACACCTGAAAGTCATTGGCAGGCTTGGTAGCCAGCGAAAGCAGTTCCACCGGATAGTTGTTGGAATAATAATCGGTTGCAAAGCTCATAGCTTCGATTCCCTGACGGTTCAGTCCGTCGGCACGACGAAGCTGGGTGGAGGAGAGTTGGGTGGCATAGAACGGGAAGTAGAGTCCTGCCATTCCCTTGTCGGCAAGCTCCTCCGTGGTCCACATGTTTTCACTTGCTATTTGGTCTTCCGGAGCCACATCGAGAATATCCATGCAGGAGGTAGCCGCCAGCGCCATCGTTAAAATCATTAATATCTTTTTCATATCAGATTCTGTTGTTTAGTTCTACATCATTAAAAGGTAATCTGTCCGCCAAAAGAGATCTGACGCATCAACGGATAACCGATGGCAGTTCCTATTTCCGGATCAAGTCCCGGATAACTGGTGATCGTCAGGATATTGTCCATCGACACGAAAGCACGGAGCTTATTAACAAAGAACTTGCTGGAAATCCGTTGCGGCAACGTATAGCCGATCTGGATATTCTTCAACTTGAAGTAGTCACCCTTATATTCGTTCCAGTCGCTCTGGATTCTGTTATTATAGGTAGTACCGTATGTCAGGCGGGGATATTTGCCCCACTGATTGGTACGCGGATCGTCCGGGTTGGAAGGATCGAAGAAGTAATGGTTATCGGCAATATGCTCGATAATGCCATATCCGTGGCTGACCAGTGTCGAGTTGTAGTAATCCGTATTCCAGTTGAGGTAATGCCCGAAAGCTCCCGACCATAACATGGAGAAATCAATGTTCTTGTAAGAGAAAGCACAGTTGAAACCCAGATTGAATTTCGGGACACTGGTGTGTCCGGAGAAATCCCGGTCGTTGGTATCGCCGTAGTTCATATCACCGTTGCTGTCGGCATAGAGTATATCACCATACCAAAGCTGGTCTTTGGCAACTGTCTTCATTCCTCCGAACGAATAACCGGAGTCAATCATGGCCTGCACCCATACCATATCTTCTTTCGTACGTATCATTCCGTCCTTCGGCCCCGCATGGATATCCACCGCACCTCCGGTATAGCCTTCGCCGGAACCTCTGTACACCTTATACATATAGGTTTCCCCAAGTTGGCGGCCTTCGCAGATGTAACCTCCGAAACCGGATTCAGACACATCACTAAAGTTATTGACATAGCTGACTTTGTTTCCCTGCGCATCATACGTCCAGTATTTCTGGAGTTCGCCTTTGAACTTCATTACTTTATTGGCGTTGAAAGAGAAGTTCATACCCACCCGGTATTCGAAATCTTTTCCGATACGGTCGTTCCAGTTGAGGGTAAATTCAACACCACGGTTGCGCACTTCACCCAAATTCTCGGGAGCAGAGCCTACAACACCCATCGAAAGATAGAGTTCGGGATGGTAGAGAATGTCCGAAGTATACTTATTATAATAGTCTATCTCACCCGTCAGGCGGTGGTTGAAGAAGCCGAAATCAAGTCCGATGTCGGTGGTGGCGGTACTTTCCCAATGCAGCTTGTCGTTGCTTAGTTTCTTGCGTACCAATCCTTTGGTTCCTTCACCGTCGATTACAACATTGCCTGTGGCGTAGTTTGCCTGCCAGTCGTAGTTGCCCGTTGAGTTGTTACCTGTCTTTCCCCAGGAAACACGGAGTTTCAGGTTAGAGAGATAGTCCGATGCTCCCTGCATGAACGATTCTTCCGAAATACGCCATCCACCGGAGAACGAGGGGAAATATCCCCAACGCTGGTTCACACCGAAACGGGAGGAGGCATCGGCACGAAGGTTGGCTTCGAAGAGATAACGCCCTTTATATCCGTAGTTGACACGGCCGAAATAAGAGAGCAATCCCCATTTGGCAGGTGCCGAGCTGGAAGAGCTGACGAGCGTCTCGTAAGTGCTTAGTTCGTTCAGCGTCCAGTCCGTAGCGCCTTTACGGGAAACGGCAAAGCTCTTGCTGTAATATTCCTGTGCAGAATATCCGAGCAGTGCGCCCAGATCGTGGTCTTTCTTGATGGTTGTATTGTAGCGTACCAGTATTTCGGCACTCTGACGCCAGGTGCGTGCGCTCGTATTGGTGATGGAAGCGTTCTCCAACGCGCTTTCGCTGACACGCTGGTCGGTGACGTAGTCCCAATAACCATTTTGGCGGCTATAAGAAGACTTGTCGGTGAATGTCGGCGAATAGTTGAAGTACCTTCAATGTTGAGCCTTTATAGGGAGTGATAAGTTCCGTAGACTGATGCGTTGAGACGCATACGGTATTGAAACCGGTGGCTCCTGCCATCTGACCGAAGATATTATTGGCATTGGAAGATTCTTCGCTGGCTAGCGCGGCACGTCCCCAGTAGTTCGGTTCGCCGGGATATACACCCGGAGTGGTCTGATAGAGATACTTGAATCCGTTGCTGATATTAGCCATCCCGTAATCTTGCTTTTGTCCGTAGAGACGGGTGCCGACGGTCATCCATTTCACTATCTTGGCTTCCAGGTTGGTACGGAAATTGATTTTCTGCGTACTTGAGTCGAGGTTCCAGCGGTTCATGACTCCCTGATTGTCGAGATAGCCTAAGGAAAGCATGTATTTCACTTTCTCCGAACTGCCGGAGACAGACAGGTTGTGCTCTTGCGAATATCCGGTGTCGAATACTTCGTCGAACCAATCGGTGTTGGGATAAGCCACGTAATTGGGTACTCCGTACTCGTTCAACCCGTTCGGATCGGCAGAAGCAGCCCTCCAGCGGTCGATGCTTTCCTGCGAGAAGATGCCTTTGGTATTCACATTGTCGCAAGCCTCGTTCACCAGTCCCATATAACGGGCATAGTCGCTTACGAAAGAGAGGTTATTGTAAGGCATCTGCACAACTCCCGAATAAGAATAGGAGATTTGCGGTTTGCCTTTCCCGCTTTTGGTGGTGATAAGGATGACTCCGTTGGCGGCGCGCGTACCATAAATAGCTGTGGAGGCAGCGTCTTTCAGTACGGAGATGCTTTCGATATCGTTGGGGTTCACATTGTCCATGCTCCATTCGATACCGTCCACCAGGACCAATGGGGAGTTGGTATTGAACGTACCGTTACCGCGGACGCGGATGGTGGCACCGTCCGAGCCGGGTTGTCCCGAAGCTTGTGTGACGTTCATACCGGCGGCGAGTCCCGAAAGGGCGGAAGAAACACTCATGATGGGCCGTCCTTCCGTCTGGTCGGCAAAGTTGATGGAAGTCACGGAGCCGGTCAGATTCACTTTCTTCTGTACACCGTAGCCCACTACCACTACTTCATCCAGCACTTTCGTCTCCACTTTCATCTGTACATCAAGTTTCGTACGTCCGTTCAGGGGAAGCGTGGTGGTCTGATAACCAATGTAACTGAAAGAAACAGAAGGTTTGGCAGAAGTTGTTTTTAAGGTGTAGTGTCCGTTCAGGTCTGTCAGGACACCGTTTGTTGTACCTACTTCGACGACGGAAACACCCGGAAGGTTTCTCCATTCTCATCGATCACTACTCCACTTACCGTGGCAGATGTTTGTGCCCACACCACATCTGTCAGTAAAAAGAGCGAAGCCAATAAAAATAATAGATAATGCTTCTTTTTCATTTTATTAGATTTAATGAAACAATTAGGTTGTTAAATACTCACCCTGCAAAGAAATGGGATATTTAGCCAACCTAATAATACTGTTTAGGCGATTGATGCCACTAATTAAGAAAATTCGGCGGAGAATGGAAAGGAAAAACAAGCTTTTAAGATTTCGACCAGCTTTTATCAGAAAATGACTAGCTAGTTTTATTCCATATTTAAAAATAGGTTGTATTTTTGCCTGATACCTAATAATTATTCGTCGAATATCTAATAAAAACAGTATGAAAAAACATTTTCTACTTCTTATTTTATCACTTTTATTCCTGCCGATTGCACAAGGCAAAGTAAAACTCCCTGCAATGATGGGAGATCACATGGTACTTCAACAGAACAGCTCCGTTAAGTTATGGGGTTGGGCGGACGGCAAAAAAGTAACTGTCACCACTTCGTGGAACAACCGGACTTATCAGGCATCTACGGATAAAGACGGGGCCTGGCTGGTGAAAGTAGACACTCCCGAAGGAGGATATACTCCTTATTCTATTACGATCAGTGACGGCACTCCGGCCACTCTCTCGGATATACTGATAGGGGAGGTGTGGATCTGCTCCGGACAGTCGAACATGGAAATGCGTATGATGGGAAATGCAGCACAACCCATTGACCACTCACTTGAAACGCTGCTGAACTCGGGAAATTATCGCGACCGTATTCGTTTTATTACCGTACCGAGAACCAATGATACAGAACGCCGCACGGATTTCGAGAAAAGAAAATGGGAAGTATCGTCACCCGAAACGAGCATTGATTGCAGTGCCGCCGCCTATTTCTTTGCCCGCCAACTGACTGAAAGTCTCCATCTCCCGGTAGGACTGGTTATCAACAGTTGGGGAGGTTCGGCGATTGAAGCATGGATGGATGAACCGACATTGAAAACCGTGGAAGGTATGAACATTGAAGCTGCCAAAAATCCTAAAAGAGGGGTGCACCAGCGTTTGGAATGTCTGTACAACTCGATGTTATGGCCTGTTAAGAACTTCACGGCACGCGGTTTCCTTTGGTATCAGGGAGAATCGAATATATCCAACTATCAATTCTATGCTCCGATGATGACTGCTATGGTGCAGCTATGGAGAAATGTATGGGAGGCTCCCGATATGCCTTTCTATTATGTGCAGATTGCTCCTTACAAATATGAAAACAGCAGCAATACGGGGGCTGCTTTATTGCGTGAAGCACAGATGGAAGCACTGAAAACGATTCCTAATTCGGGCATGGTGCCCACTACGGATATTGGTGATGAATTTTGCATCCATCCGCCACAGAAGGATGTAGTGGGACTTCGGTTGGCTACACTTGCATTGACTAAAACATACGGTATCCGCCGGTTACCATCTAACGGTCCGACGATGACCAAAGTGGACTATGCGGACAAAAAGGCCATAGTGACATTTGATAATGCACCTGCGGGGTTGTTCCCTACTTTCTCCGAACTGGAGGATTTGAGATTGCGGGAGCGGACAAGAAGTTCTATCCGGCGAAAGCAAAGATTGTAGGACGTACCAACACAGTAGAAGTGTGGAGTGAAGAGGTAGCCCAACCGATTGCCGTGCGCTATGCTTTCCGTAATTATGTGGGAAATATCACGCTGCGGAATACTTCGGATTGAGTGCTTTCCCATTCCGCACAGATACGTGGGACGACGTGAAATAAAGGCTTCTACAAAGGGGGTAATTACCCTGTTTACAGGAGCTATAGATCCAATCTGTTGGGTATATATGTGCTGCGTGTTGGTATATAGATCCAATACGCAGCACATATAGCTCTTGTAAACAAGAAATATATCCCCCATAAAACAGGCTCTCATAGCTTGTGGAGCGGATAACTGCCAACGAAAACTAAACGGTAGTAAACCGGAATGAATAGAACTAAACTGAACGGAACAAAATTAAACTGAAAAACAGAATGGAACAGAATTAAGCTGGACAGAATTGAATTAAACCGAACCTAATAACAAAGAAAGGAAATTATGAAACGATTCATCTTATTCATAGGTATACTGCTTGCATCCGTTTCTCTGGTCTTCGCCAATATCTACAAGAAATATGACGTTAGATCGGGGTTATCGGGCAATTGTGTCCGAAGCATCCTTCAGGATAGCATCGGATATATGTGGTTTGCAACACAGGACGGATTGAATCGTTTCAACGGTATCGAGTTCACCAACTACGGACATTCGTCAGAAAACGGTGGAAACAGTTATATGAATATAGTAACGATCTGCCGCCATCAGGATAACAATCAGATTTGGGTGGCCAGTACGGAAAAACTGTATTTATTCGATTCGCGGGAGGAGAAATTCTCCGTATTCGATACACAGACGGAAGACGGAGTGACAGTCAACAGTGTCTTCGGAATGGCATACGACAATGACGGGCAGTTATGGATCGGAACAACCAACGGACTGTTTGTCTACAACGAGAAAAAAGGTACGTTGAGGCACTATCTACATTCTCTTTCCGATCCCCATTCATTGCCGGACAATCACGTGTGGGTGATTACAACGACTCGTTCGGGACTATCTGGATAGGTACCCGGAATGGGCTGGCGAAATACAACCAACGCACGGACAACTTCACAGGGTATATATCCGAGGACACTTCTTCGGACGTCCTGCCTGCAACGAGATTATCTCTTTGATGGAAGTTCGCAGGGAGTATTAGTGGGTGGGTACATGGTACGGGGACTGGGCACGGTTTAATAAGGAGACAGGGCAATTCCGCTATTACTTCGGAGAAGGGGACACGCTTACCATTCCGCGCATCCGCACCTTGTTTCAACGGACGGCCAACTCTTTCTATCTCGGCTCCGACGACGGACTTTATACATTCAACACCACGACAGGAGAATGTCTGCCTACCGACGACGAACAAAATAAAGAAAGTATCTATGCCTGTTATCAGGATAGGGAAGGGGGAATCTGGATCGGGACTTATTTCAGTGGAGTGAGTTACCTGTCTCCCAAGCATAAGGATATCGAGTGGTATTATCCCAATGGTACGGAAAATTCTCTTTCGGGAAATGTAATCAGCCAATTCTGCGAAGATCCCGACGGTAACATCTGGATTGCTACCGAAGACGGGGGGCTGAATCTCTTTGATCCCCGCACGAAAAAGTTCAAAAACCATCTGTTGAGAAGCAGTAACCCTAACATCGGTTATCACAATATCCATGCACTACTATACAATGAAGGAAAATTGTGGATTGCAGTTTCTCACGGGGATTATATATCCTGGATACTCAAACGGGAAAATGAAAAACTATCGCCATAACCGCGCAAACCCACATTCAATTCCTAACGACCATATCTACTCCATCTATCAAACGAAGGATGGCAGCATTTATCTGGGAACGCTTTCCGGATTCTGCCGGTATGACCCGGAAAGTGACTCTTTCCGAACATTGGAACCTTTAAGCCATATCTTTATCTACGATATGGTTGAAGACCAACATGGGGACATGTGGCTGGCAAGCAAAAGGGACGGCATTTGGCGTTACAACCGCCAAACCGGTAAATTGCACAACTATCGCAACGACCCGGCAAATCCTGATTCTCCTTGCAGCAACTGGGTAATCCGTGTGTATATTGATCATAAACAGCATCTATGGTTCTGTACCGAAGGCGGTGGTATCTGCCGTTATCACTATCAGGAGGACCGTTTTGAAAACTTCTCTACCAAAGAGAATCTGCCAAACAATATCATCTATGGCATACTGGACGACCAATCGGGTAACTATTGGCTTTCTTCCAATAGGGGACTGATCCGGTATGAGCCGCAGAACAAACGGGCACAACTCTATACCATCGAGGATGGATTGCAAAGCAACCAATTCAATTTCCGCTCTTCCTGCAAGCCAGTGACGGGAAATTCTATTTCGGTGGGGTGAACGGGTTTAATTGTTTCTATCCGTTCAAGTTATCTATTAATAAGGTAAGACCTACGGCGTCTATTTCGGCGGTATATATGCACAGCCCCGACGACAAAGTAAGCCTTAGCAAGCGTATACCTGCTCTTAGCGGACAAGTAACGATTCCTTATCAGGTGGTATCGTTCGACATCGCATTCGAAAGTCTTAGTTATGTGGCTCCCAGCAAGAATTTATATGCCTACAAACTGGACGGTATTCACAAAGAATGGATATATACGGATAAACATAACGTATCTTTTCTCAACCTGCCTCCGGGTGAATATACTTTCCGTGTGAAAGCCAGTAACAACGATGAATATTGGAGCAATGACGACTGTTGCCTGCATATTGAAATTCTTCCTCCACCCTGGAAGACCATTTATGCCAAGATTTTCTATTTACTAATAGCGTGTGGCCTCGCATATTTCCTGATACAGCTTTATTTGCGTAAACAGCAGGCTGTGAAAGCAAGAAAGATGAAAGAGATGGAACAAATCAAGAATCAGGAATTGTTCCAGTCGAAAATTACATTCTTCACCCAAGTGGCACATGAAATCAAGACTCCGGTTAGTCTTATCAAGCTCCGCTGGAAGCTATTTTGGAAACACATGAATGGAACAGTGAAGTGGAAAGCAACCTGTCTGTGATACAAAAGAATACCAACCGGCTGATGGAGCTTATCAAACAATTGCTCGACTTCCGCAAAGTGGACAAGGAAGGTTATACGCTTTCATTCAATGAAGTGGATATCAACCGGATGATAGAGGACATCATCGACCGTTTCCGTGCCATCTCCCTGACCGGAATCTCTTTCAGTGTCTCCCTGCCGAAAGAACATCTGCAATATAATGTAGACCAGGAGGCGCTGACTAAAATTGTCAGTAACCTGCTGACAAATGCCATGAAATATGCCCGCACCCGCATTATGGTCATTATGGACGAACATCTATCTTCTGAAGGGCGCACGCTCTCCCTGTGTGTACGTGACGACGGTCCGGGTATTCCGCAAGAAGAATGCAGCAAGGTTTTCGAACCGTTTTATCAGGTGGGAAATACAGGAAATAACGGATCGGGAGTAGGCATCGGATTGAGTCTCGTCAAATTGTTGGTGGAGAAGCATAAGGGAAAGGTTTATATCAATCCCAGCTATACGGAAGGATGCGAGGTATGTGTGGAAATTCCGTATTTGGAGAAAAGCATCTCTGTCAGCCCCTCCATTACTTCCATGCCCGACAAGGTTCCCGCTTTGGAAGAAGAAGGCGAACCCGCCGGTTACTCTCTTTTAGTAGTAGAAGACACGACGGATATGCTGGAGTTTCTGGCTAAGAATCTGGGAAATACCTATACCATCCATACAGCCGCCAATGGCAAGGAAGCCTTAGAATGTCTGGAGACAACGACAGTAGATCTTATTATCAGCGACATCGTCATGCCTCACATGGACGGATTCGAATTATTAAAGTCCATCCGTTCCGACAATATGCTTTGCCATATCCCGTTTATCCTGCTTTCGGCACTCGACAGCATCGATTCAAAGATTGCGGGTCTTGACTATGGCGCGGACGCTTATATAGAAAAGCCTTTCTCGCTAAGCCACATGAAAGCCACCATCAATAATCTGCTGGAAAACCGGCGCATGCTGTTCAACCACTTTTCAACGGTGCCGAATATGTCATACGACCAGACATTAATGAACAAAACAGACGTGAAATGGCTGAACACGATCAATGAAATCATTATCCGCAATTTCACCAACGAAGAATTTACCATCGACAAGATGGCGGAAGAAATGGCCATCAGCGTTCCAACTTACAGCGCAAATTGAAAGGGCTGACCGGAATGCCACCCAATGATTATATCCGGTTGATACGGCTCAAAACAGCCGGAGAACTGCTGCGTGAAGGAGAATACCGGATCAATGAGGTTTGTTTCATTGTAGGATTCAATAATCCTTCGTACTTTGCCCGTTGCTTTCAAAAGCAGTTCGGGATATTGCCGAAAGATTATGTGAAAGGTGGTGACATAACCCATTCCCAAAAGGGAACAACTTCAATATCCCCATAAGTTTCCTTCTGGTTGTAAGTAAGCAGTATCTTCTTTTTGAGCATCACATTTTCCAGTTCGAATCCGTACAGTTCACGTTTCAGGTTCATGTCATTCAGTTCATAGCAAACCTGAAAGCCATAAGCTTTCCCGTTTTATACGCCAAAAAATCACATTCCGTCTTACTATTGTCGAATGAAATATTCATATACCCTTTATTTCTCAGCTCATTATAAACAAGATTCTCCAAGGCACTACCACTTTGCGGAGAATAACGAAAGACATTGGCTGAAACCAAGCCATTGTCAATGAAATAACACTTATGCTGGGAACGGGAAGTCTCTTTCAAAGAATAAGAAAAGTTACGTACATCGACGCAAATATAACTGTCACACAAAAAGTTGAGATAGGACGCAACTGTATTTTCATTGCTTTTCAGTGCCTTACCCACAGCGGTATAGAAAAACGGCTCCCCATATTGATCAAACATTTTGCCATTCCATTGGGCATTCTGGCGTATCAGGGTCTTTTCCATACCAAAATCAGTTTTTAATAACCTTCAATTCATGCAAATATAAGAACTTTATTTTGTTTACCTAACTATGTTTCGGTAAATGAGTATTTACAGGAAACATAATTAGGTAAATAAGCCCTTTAATCTGGAAAGAGTGTTCTTTATAAAGACGTTTTGCAGATAACACTTGGCGTAAATACCGGATCAATGAGGTTTGTTTCATTGTAGGATTCAATAATCCTTCGTACTTTGCCCGTTGCTTTCAGAAGCAGTTCGGGATATTGCCGAAAGATTATGTGAAGAAAGGAAACATTATCAGGGAAGTACACATTCTCAAGCATTCCCACTGCGATGAGAAAAATACTCATTATAATGAGAAAAACTCTCACTGCAATGAGAACTTTTTCTCATCGAAGTGAGAATATACCCTTGTCAGAATAGGCTGAAACAGCTCATGAAGCCAATAAAAGGGCGAGCAATAAAATAGGAAGTATAAAACTTCTGAATTCTATTAGTTCGCCCTCTTATATTAATTTTCTTACGTATTATCAAGAAGAAATATATCCCTGTTTGAATTATATTTTAATAAGAAGCTGTTGCCGGAATACCTTCCTTTTCCAATAAAGCCACAATACGGTCTAACTCTTCATGCGTAGCCTTTTGCAAATCGTGGTCGGGAGTCTCCCGGTCAATCGTATAAATCATCACTTGACGGGGAGCGATTTCTTTCACTGCTTCTATCCAGGGGAGCACATACTTGTCGGATGTATTATCCATGTCTTTTCCCTGATAACCTCCTTTCAGGAACATCGTCTGTACGATGCAGTTTCCTTTGAACTCTTTCATTCTTTCGATGATCTTCTTAACAGAATATTTTCCGTTAGGACGGTCCAACAGATGAATGTATTCTTCATCCACCGTATCCAGTTTCAGGATATTATTATCTATCTTGTTCAGTGCTTCGAATACGGCAGGACGGTCGATAAATGTAGAGTTACTCAATACGCTTACTTTTGCTTTTGGGAAATACTTGTCGCGAAGCGCAAGTGTATCTTCTATGATTTCCGGGAAATGGGGATGCGCAGTCGGTTCACCGTTTCCGGCAAATGTCAGTACATCGGGAGCGGGGCCGTTTGCCTGCATGTCTTTTAGTTTCTCTTCGAGAGCCGTGCGGACTTCTTCACGGGTAGGAAGAAGTTTCTTCGTACGATGTTCGGCATTGAAACCACACTCACAATAAATGCAGTCGAATGAACAAACCTTACCGTCGTCCGGCAATAAATTGATTCCCAATGAAACGCCCAAACGGCGGGAATGAATAGGCCGAAGATGGGTGAAGGAAAAATAATAGTCATCTTATTCTAATTATTTATTCATAAATCATAGCAAAGATAACCCAAAACTTATAGGTTATTCTATCTGTACGACCATTTTTCATCATCCCAAACAAATTATTACTCTAACGCCACTCAAGAAACCGCACGGAAATATTGATCCATTCTTCTCAAAAGCAGAATATACATATCACGTACTTCCTTTTGGGAATGTATCGTGCTAAGCTCCTCCAGTCTATCGTGCAGACTATGCAATTCGTTCGTCAAACGTTTCTTTATACTATTATGTTCAGTAGCTTCCTGCATAATATCCAGCCACGCTTCCAAACATATCAGCTGAATATCCATCTGTTCATAACTAACGGCAGACTGCGGATCAAAACCATTAAACAATCCTTTATAAAGATCCCGGAAAAAATCAATATCGTCATACCCCTTCCGGTCACTCTGCAACGCCTGCAATCGAAGAGCTGAAATTGTCTTTACACTCAACAATTGTTTGAACAACTTCGCCAGTTCCGGATACAGAAGATTGTTTCTTGTTTCCAACAAATTCTCTTTTACATAGGTACATTCCATCTTTTTAACAGAATGAAATAAATAGTTGTCCAAATCAAGCATTGCCTGACGCTGTGCATCTGCCGGTTGAGAACTACCCACCACCTTTGCCATTTCCATCAGATAACTCCCATACAGACGAATAGCCTTTCTGTATATATCAGTGAGCGAACTCCCTTTATCGTATTTCTTCCCCTTATACACAATCTTGTCCAACCGACTCACTACAGTCTGTAAATCCGATATTTTGACCGCATAATCTTCTGGAAATGAAGAATTAGAATTCTCCTTCCCTGATGGTTGGAATAAACGAATGTGATCTGGTAAATTATGATCTATCCATTGGCGGAGCTTCTCCCGTTCATCATAACAATTTGGTCTCCTTTGAAAGGATGATAACCAAAATAAATAGTCCGGCAATCATCATCTCCAACTTTTAAAGTCTTTCCACACGAGCTTTTCGATAAACTTCTGCGCAAACCTAAAAGATATCCAATTTCTTCCGTTATTTCATTTTGCAACAATTCTTTTTCCACTTCTTTAGAATAACGGTCAGCCAGAATACGCGAATCCGAGGCACCGCAACTTAACAGATAGTCGTCTAATTTTCCTTTTAGGAATCCATGTCCGATATTCAGACGACATGAAAGAATTTCTCCGGTACGAGGATGACAGATAAAGTCACTTTTAATCCCCGGTATTCTCAAATCATAAGATATAAAAGCACGTTGTTCCGCCGGAATTATCTTTCGGTCTGCATACCTTACTTGTAAAGCATCATGAATACCTGCTTTGTGGAAGGCGGTATTCCATGCTTCCACTCCTTCCTTTACTGCCTGGAAATATTCCTTCGGAAAAAGGGTATCTACATAGAAAGTAAGCGGTTGTGACATATCCCAACGAAGAATCAATGAATCTTCTACCATACAATAAGGATTTTGCGAGTAATCTTTGAAACTCAATGTCCGGTAAGGTATTCTGTAATCTGCCAGGCGGATCTGATCTTTTTCAGAGGTAGCAAGCGTACTGCACAAGTGACTTCCAAAGGCATACTACCTTCAGGCAATAGAACGGCAGAACTGGAGAACATATATCTTTCCGCTTCAACTCCATGATAGCGCCTGACCGTAAACGACACACCTTCCTTAAAAGGATGTATTTTCATTATTTCCGACAGTTCCGGAACCAAGGAACGAATAAAACTATCATTATAGCTGAACCAGTCATCGCCAGTCATCAGATACTCTGTTATCCGAATAATAGCTCCCTGCTCTTTTGAATAGGCCACCACTGGATAACTTTTACCGGCAGGTTGCATATTTGACAACGAGAAAGATTGCTGATATGTGCTTTTTTCATCTAAAATACGCTCTGTATAAAACGGTTTTTGAAAGCAAATTGTAGCTTTATCCGGAGATATAATACGCACTACTCCCAGTCCGTCAACCGGACGATTCAACAAATCAAACCCTCGGTCTATCTGTCCACTGACTTCAATTTCCCGCCCGATATATTTTTCGGGTATTTCCAAATAGATTTCTTTTTCCGCTACATACACAGGAAACACACCGTCGATCTTATCCATCCCGGCAACAAAAAACTCGTCAAATGACTTGACGGAATCCTGTGCCTGAAGCAAAGCTGTGACACACAACAATATACCAATCACATATCTTCTTCTCTTCATGAATTTCTTTATTTACTTTCATCATTAAAACAAAATACTATCTACAAGAAACATTGCCCGTTTTTTGGCAACCGGATCCGTAATCTTATGGCTATAATCAAGACTTTCCTCCTTTATTCTATTCAAAGCCTGCATAATGGAAACCAATAATCTCGACGAAGTTATCTTTTCTGATCTATCCAACAATTTAACAAGTTTACTCACATAAAGCAGCTGCACTTTATACTTAGCGTCACTTACAGGAATATTGTCAGCCCATTCGGCAAATAATTCTTTATGTATGCTTTCCAAAAACTCATCTACAGACAACATATCCTCACAAACATTCTCCGTTCTTTCCACTTCCCGGAGGGAACGAATCATTTCCGACATCAGCTCTTCATAAAAGCGATCGAACTCCCGACTACCGTTTATTTCTAATTTAGCGGTAAGTTTTCATCAAACATCCACACAGGCGGTTGTAATATATAAGCTGTATAAAGCTCATAACCTTCTTATTGTAATCGGCTTTTTCGGGTATGTAAATATTCTCATCATCCGGCTCAGCAAGACGTTTCCCGCCCAAATGAGACAAAACGTGCTGTACCCACTGTTTATAATGCTCCAATACCGCTTCATAACGCCCCTGTAATACACGCAAAGACGTTTTATCCGTCACATTCCAGACATCCGGATGTTCACACAAATATTTCAAGTTCTCTATTCCCTGTGTATTAACCATAACATGGTCATTACCCAAATCTTCTGCCTGAGCCCTTACATCCATTCTGCCCGAAAAATGTAATGAGGGATCTTTCTGTTTTTCCTGATTCCAAAGGCTCCTGTTCTTTTCTCTTTCAGAAGCATCTTTACCCGGAAATATACGATAGCCCCATTCAATAGCCCACTTATCATATTCACCGACACGTACCCTCCTGTTTCTCAAATCAACTTTATCTTGAGGACGCAAAGCATAATTACACCTCACATAATCCATAATGGAACTACCAATACTATATTGACTTAAAAAGTCATTATCACGTAATTGATCGATGGAGTAATGAGAACTACCCAGAAGTTATGTTCCAATCCTAATGTATGACCCACTTCATGTGTCAATACTTGTTTTATCTGTTCGTATTGCAAAGAGTCCGGCAGCTCTATATTCCATGCCTGCGGATCATTCGCTCCACATTGAGCAAAATACCATTTCTGTTCCAAATTCAAGACACTGCAAAAAATACCGATGTGGCAAGCTATAATCTCACCGGACCGGGGTTCGCATGGAGTCGGTCCATAAGCGTTATTTTGTCCTGATATCTTCCATGAGATGAACGGATAAGTACTGTCATAAATACTAAAATCAGGATCTTCCTCAACGGTAGGAGCCAGTCGCGCATCAATGGCGTTCTTAAATCCAGCTTTCTCGAAAGCCGGACGCCAGTCACGCACCGCTTCAATGATACAGTCGATGTACTTTTCCGGTGTATTACGATCTATATAAAAAATAATAGGTTGTATGGGTTCTACCAGTTCCCCCTCATGTATCTTTCTTCATCTTCCGCCCTTATTTCCAGCCGCCATCGTTTGACAACAGATTTCCGAATAGCAGGCTGATTCCCTTGAAAACACTCCTTGCTGATAGAAAAATAAGCTCCGGTATTTGCAGCAACTGCCTCCAACGGTCTTTTTGACAGTAATTTTATGCAGATACCTGTATCCCAGTCTCCAATATAAGGAGGTGCAACAGGCTTACCTGGTATTTTCATTGACGAACTTCGATAAACTCGTGATGCGTGTATCAACAAGCGGTTGTCATATCCTTTAATTTCCTTGATATAATCTTTCTCTCTTAAACGCGTACCTATCAATAAATCAAAAGATACAATATCAAGAGTAAACAAAGGAAAATCTTTTAATACTTCACCAATCTCTATCAAGCTGCTTCCCTGATTCCTAGCTTTAATCGGTAATATCTTATAAAGCCTTTCGTTCCCACGTTGGGCGGCGATTTTTGCATACGTTCCTTCAGGATTTTCTATCACCCTCTCATATTGTGGATCCATCATCCACAACTCGTCACCCTGTTTACGGAAACTGAAAATACCGGACCTATCATGTCACCCGCATATCCGAATTTCTTTTCCATATCCCGGTCCGGACGGGCAGGAGCTGTCAGGATAGTTGTCGTTACGGCAAACTCACGTCCAATCAATGAATCCGGGATTTCCCAATAGATATGTTTATCACTTCGGTAGGTAGTAAACATACCGGGAATAACTTCCACTGGTGCTTCTTCTTTAATAAAAGTTGTAATACTTTGCTGTTGCCCGTACAGACAAGTACAGACAACAGCAAGAAATACTGCACCGATAATTCCTTTTAGCATAAAGACCGGTTTATACTATTCATAATTATAGCTAATATCAACAATCTTCCAATAGGCTGATCGGGATCTTCGTAAACACAAATGCTGTTTTCTTCACGAGCTACATCGCCCGCCACTGTCAATTGCAATTCGACAACTACACCTTTGTCAGCAGTATTGATACCCAACCCGAGAGACATACCTAGTTTCTCCTTATATTCGCCTATTTCCTCATCGTCATCTTCCTCTCTCACACTTTCAGGTCCTTAAATTTAAAACTAACTATCTGTGCTGACGGATCAGTTTCATAAGTATAAAGTTCAATTGCCCTTCCGCGACCAAGATCAATGCGATATAATTTATTACCCGATGTCATAAATATAAGGTTTGCCGTATACGCGTAAGAAGCTGCAAATTTTGCTGTTTCTACATTTACTTCGGACGGTAAAGCAATCGTATACCGGGCAGCACAAATCGGATCTTCATCTTGCGCACTGAATTTAAACACAGTCAGCTCTTTTCCGTTATGGGGAGCAGCAATTGCATAAGCAAAATTTCCCCCGTTTCCTCCCGTAACAATGTCATACACTTCTAAAGACGGATCAATCTTATTTGGATCAAAGACATTTGATTCATCAGACGACATTAAATATGTCCTGACAGGTTTCTGATCAGTCCATTTAGTTCCATAATTACGTATATCTTGAGTAGCCGAATTCGGTACCATATAATCGCTAAAACCCAGAATAGAGGAAGCAAGAAAACGATGATTTTCAGAATCAAAAAACAAATAGCCTCCTCCATACGAACCATAAGCGGAAATGGCGGGAAACTCACTTTCCTTTTTTACTGAGAATGGTACACAAAATCCATCCATAGGAGCACAATATGCTTTTCCACTATTCACAAACAATTCACCATGAGTACTCATCTTATAGAGCTCGATATTCAACGGTTCCCCTTTTCCAGTCGGTTCAAAAAGTATTTTATTCGATGGATATCTCGTTATTAAAGTACTTGGAGTCAACAAGGCCAAGTCCCGATCGGTTACCACCATTAACGCCGGACTTACTTTAAAACCAAAAAACCCAGCATACTACTTAAAAACGAATCCCCATAGTTTTTTCTTGCACTTACCGCCAAAGGTTTTCCTTCTAACGGAAATGACTGATTCAGTTCTGATTTAAAGACATCCGGATAAACATAATATCCTTCCGGAGTACCCTCTATCGCTCCTAATACTCCCTTTCCTTCTTTTTCCTGCAATACAAACCAGCAGGATTTAAAGGACGAATAATTGCAACTTCACCTATCTGATACCAGGTTGTTCCATTCTTTTTATCCGTAATGACCAACATCAAACCTATATTTTCGGATTCATAAGGCTCGACTGTTACTTTACATTCTTTGCCTACGGAATAATCTTTATAATCACTAAGTCTGTCCGACCCCGCTTTCTTTCCTTCGATTGTTTTCTTCCATTGAAATACAAGGTTTTTCTCATTTTGCTCCAAAGTCTGAGAAATCTCGGGTATAATTGAAACTTCGACTGCTTCCTCTTTAGGCATACGTACCTTCGTTTCAGGTATTACGATATCCATCGTATTTACATCATGATAATCGTAATCTCCCTTGTCATCGTAACAGCCTGTTTGCAATAAAGCCGCTCCGATAAAACTTACTATACAGATGATATATTTCCTCATAACGTTTCTTTTTAATCTTATTCATATTCTATTTCATCACCCTCTTCACCTAAAATCGGTGGATTTCCCTCCTCCTTATATTCTCTATAGCTTGCTTGATTACATCAATATCTTCATCTTCCAAATCATCCCATACACGTTGACATACATCCATAATAAACATATATTTAGCATCGCTATAACTGCCAAATCCCACATAATCACTCCATTCGGTCGGTTTCAACTCCCATCTGACATTTAAAACGATTTGATTCTTTTCTACCAGACCTTTATCAAACTGATGAAGAGGGTTATTCAAATCAAACTCCAGATAACAACCATAAACATTTCTACCTGCCTCTACTTTCGGACGATTTATTTTATAATAGAATATCTGGCAAACTGTATCAAGGTCAGTATATGTATACTTGCTTTCCAATAATACATCCACTGAATTCTGATAATCATTATTCGGAGTTACTTTCACACAGAAATCACGATTCTCTTTCAAAAAATCTCCTTGTATTCTTACCTCGAAACTGTCTACAGCATAAGGTTCTTTCTTCACATAATCCGTATCAACCAAAGTACGGACATGCGTAGTGCTACCATAGAAATTGATACGAGGTGTCTGGTCATATAAGTCTATCTCGTTTTCACTGCATCCTACATAAATGCCGCAAACAAGAATAGCTAAAACAAAATATATAATACGTTTCATAATGCTTCATCATTTAGAGTTGTTTCCAAAAATATACTCGTCATCCGGCAACGTCATCTGATAATGGGCTTCAGTCATCGTTTCAATCCCACAACCATAATAAGTGCTATAATTATGCGCTTTCAAGAAATAGAAAAGTTGACCTTCCGCGAAATATTCTTTTCTATATTCTTTCATTATCTCATTAATACGTTTAGTCTGGTTTTTGTCTTCTTCCGAAGTATTATCAAGGTCATCATATCCGGTAGTCGGTATTTCATCACTATAAGAGATACCACGTGCAAAACGTACGGTATTTAACGCGTCAGCACTTTCCGATGCAGAAGGAACACATTCTGCTACAATATAATACATTTCGGGTAAGCGTATCAAAGGGATAGCGTCAGCACCGGAATAAGCATATCCGCCATTCAAAGGTTTCTGATTATATTTTCTACAAAAAACATCTGTCCGACTTGCCCCATTAATAACCTCAAACATTTCCGTATTTTTTCTCCAGTCAGTATTCCCTGCATCGGCAGTTTCATAGAAGAATTTAAATTTATCTCCATCCAGATAGAAATGTTGCTGAGTATTGGTATTCTCCATATCCATATAATTTCCAATAAGCAAATTGGAGAATTCATTGACTGTTATTCCAAAGATTTGCTCTGCGTAGCGTATGGAATTGTAATTGGAAGCAGTCTGCGATTTATACAATGTAAAATACTTAGAGGCAGCAATCACTTGTTTAGCGTACTCTGTGGCCAATCCTTTACTTTCCGCATCACCTTTGTAACAATATACACGAGCCAGCATAGCTTTAACCGCATATAGATTCATACGAAACTCACGATTGACAAGAAAATGATTTTATCTATAAAATCTTCATCCGTCTGATCGGTAAAGAAATCAAGAGGATCACTCTCTTTCAGTAATTTTTCAGCGTCATTCAAATCTTTGAGAATAGCGTCAACCACTTCGCTGGCTGGTAAAACAGGAGTGGCATCCTTATCAAAAGCAATACGGTAGGGTATAGCTTTGGATGCAGGATGTTCTTTATAAACAGGACCGAACATACGCAACAAATCAAAGTGAAGAAAAGCGCGAAGCCCGAGTGCCTCTCCCTTCATAGTTTCATAATAGCGTTCGGTAACTAAAACATCTTTATTTTTGTCTACGTACTCCAAGAAGTTATTAATATTGGCTATGATGTTATACATCGTTGAGTAAATCCCATTCTTCTTACTCAAAAACATGTTCTCATAATCGAACACGATACTTTGGTCGAAAACAGCATTTGTATTATACCCCGGATAATCGGAATATAATCCTGCCAACTCATCCAAATAAGCATAAGTCAAGTCTCCGGCATATAATGTCGTGGTTCCCAACTTCAAATAAATACCTGTAAGCGCATCCTTAAATCCTGATTCCGACTCAAATTGCTTGTCGGTAGGAATAGAAGTCTTCGGAGATACATCCAACCAGTCGCTGCAAGACATAAGTCCCAGCATTGTTGTTGTTAATAGTATATATATTATCTGTTTCATACAAATAGGTTTTTAATTAGAAAGCAACATTCAGAGCAAATGTAAACTGACGGGAATACGGATAGTACAAACCTCTTTCGCGTTTCACTGTAGACCAATAGAAAAAGTCTTCCATATTAAACGTCACTTTAGCGGAACTCAATCCCCAATGACTAATAAATTTTGTATTAGTACGATCCATACGATAGTAAACAGACAACGAACTTCCCTGGAATATATTTTCATCCATTATAAACCGGGAAGTGGCTTTCGTTTCCAAACCGTTAGGATTAAGAATACGGAACTGTGCCTTATCACCCGGTTTCGCCCAACGTAGCTGAGTTACCCGTCGATCTACATTATATTTCAAATTAGCATTTTCCACCTTGTCAAGCAAGGTCTGATTATATACCTGACCGCCAAACTGATACCTGAAGCTGACATCTGCTCCCCAACCTCTGTATGTAAAGGAAGAATTAATATATCCTTGCCATTTAGGTTCTGTATTACCAATAGGTACTACATCATTCGCACTCCAGTTAACGGCACTCGTCATCTCCCCGTTACGTTTCAATAATATTTCATCTCCGGAAGCCGGATCAATACCTAATGAACGTACTACCCAGATACGGGAAAGAGATTCACCTTCTTCATAACGTGGCAACGGCGTATCTTTTAAATCTGATGCACTTTTATCATTTCTGTATTTCATCGCTTCCGATATTTTCAATAGTTTGTCAGTATTATGAGAACCGTTTACTGTAATTGTCCAATAAGCTTGTTTAGCAGTGTTTTATAAGGAATAGCCGAGAGAGAAATTTCCCAACCCTTATTCTCTATCTTTCCCAGATTTTCCGGATAACTGCTGAAACCAAGAGAAGGAGCAAGACTTATATTGGCAACCATATTATCTGTTATTTTCCGATAATATTCCACACGTGCAGTAAAACGCTGATCGAAAAAACCGAGTTCCAAGGCAAGATTAGTACTTTTTGTAGTCTGCCATTTTAAACTTTCATTATGCATAGCCAAGATTTCCGAACCTGTTGCATCCGACGAGTAATAAGGAAGCAGTAAATTGGAATATGTATAATAACCATGTGCCTGATAAGGATCAAAACCTTGGGAACCGGTCGTACCGTATGTACCCCTCAAAATGAAATCGGAAATAAAAGATACATCTTTCAAAAAGTTCTCTTTTTTCAAATCCCAACGTAATCCGGTTGACCAGAAAGGAGCCCAACGGTTATTTTTCCAAACTGTGATGAACCGTCCAAGCGTATATTAAAGTCGAACGAATACTTATATTTATAAGAATAGCCTCCAGCAGCTACCCAACCAATGGAGCGCGTTGTCCTCTCATCTCCTGTCACCTTCTCATTATATTTCTTACCAAACAACAAGTTATCCATATTATCATTCGGGAAACCAGTCACATAGTTTCCATAAGTCTCCGAATTATTCTCCAATACACTCATACGTGCATTAGCAGTCAGGTAGTGATCTTCCAGTTGCTTATTCCAGCTTCCTGTTAAATCTATGCCCCAATTGACAGCTTCACTCTGACTTCTGCGATAATCACCTCTTAAGGTAGGATCAGTCACATTATCAAAAAGCGTATGTTGTGCAGGACGAAAAATATCACGATGTCCTACGCTCTTGGACAGATTAAAAGCTCCTTCAAACCGTAATTCATTAGTAGGATTATATTCCACCTTGAAAAGTTCACGTACTGTAAAGTTTTTACTTTGGTCTTTACTGTTGAATGTTGTATTATACATCGGATTCAGGTAGCTCGACTCACCACCCACTCCTTCGAAATTATCAAGCCGTTTTTGTATTTCTCCGTTCTCTCCATACGGACGCAGATAAGGATTCAAGCGGGTATATTCACTAAAACTTCCCCACGGAGACTCATTAGCCACCGAATTATCCAACGTAATACTATTCTTTAACAACACCTTTTTCAGACGATACTGAAAATCAAGTGAACCGGTCAGTACATCACGTTTGCTGTCTTTCATCACACCCGGAGAACTATTATATCCGACATACATCCGATAGCGTAAGGCTTCATCACCACCTTCCAGCGTAACCGTATGTCGTTGTTGGAAAGCTGTTTGCAAAGGCTTGTCCAGCCAATAAGTATTTACTCCTGCCAGCACTTCACGCAATTTAGATTGATAGAGCTGCCATTTTTCAACTGTTTCGCCGCCGTATGTATAAAGTCCGCTTTGCAACTCTGCATCTATCTTCTCTCTTGCATTCATCAAGTTATACCCGGTCATATCCGGAGCTTCAATACGAAGTTCCCCACCATAAGTCACCCAAATCCGTCCCGGTTTGGGAGTCTTGCTTTCGATAACAATTACTCCATTTGCCGCACGCGAACCATAAATAGCCGTAGCTGCCGCATCTTTCAACACAACGATGGAAGCAACACGGTCGGGATCCATATCAGCAAGTGTCTGTATACTGATTTCAAATCCGTCCATGATAAGCAGCGGTTGATTGGCATAGGTCTCATATTCGCCCTGAACTGCCAGCACATCATTACTGGCAGAATTTAAATCTACCGTAGCCTGTGCATTCAAATCCATATTTGCACCGCCACGCATACGCATATCAGGCAGATTATTCGGATTAGACCCCATATTGATATTATCCATGATACGAAGCCCGGGAGCGACAGCAGCTATCGCTTTAGCCACATTATTCGTACTATACTTTTTCAGTTCTTCACCCTTGATAGTAACAGCAGAACCAGTGAATCCCTCTTTCTTTCTATTAAACATACCTGTCACCACCACTTCATCGAGTGCTTTTGTATCAGACTTCATCACTACCGACATATAGGATGAAGGATTCAAGAACTGAGTCTCCAAACCTACATACGATATTCTAACCCGACTATCTTTCGAAACATTAGAAAGCTGAAAATTACCATTATTGTCCGTGATAGCCCTAATATTATTGGCATCTTCTACGATAATAGTGGCACCGATAACAGGAAGTCCGTCTTCCTCGGAAAAAACTTTTCCTTTTACTTGTGAAAAAAACTTTTTAGAATCCTCTTTTGTGATATTGATGAATTGTCCGTCAATGTGGTATTTCAACGGATTTTTCCCGATAATCACTTTCAATGCTTCATCGACTGTAGCTTTTCTACTTTCCGGTAGAAGTATAAGAACTGATTTCATCGTAGATAAAAAGAACTTATATCCCGATACTTTTCAAAACGTTTAAAAATAGAGGGTAATCCTTCATTTTTAAACTCCATTGTTATTTGCTTTTCCTTACCTGTTTGCGCTTCAACACGCCATGAATAGGCAAAAAGGAAAAACAAGAACAAGACAATGAACTTTTGTGCTTGATTCTTTTTCATAAGCCGAATAGTTAAATAATATTTCATTCTTTTAATTATATACGAAGTTTAAAAAAGAATGGTTACCCTTAAAAGAATTTATTTTTCAGAAATATATATTTCTATTCAGATTTATGACTTTTTTGCTCGTTTTTTATTCAATAATTAGTTTTCCTGTTTCAAAATGAGCATGTATCCTCTCCATTCGATTCAATAATTCAATCAAGTGAAAGATGTCTTGGTGACGATTTGCAAAGAAATGCATACGAAGATCCATAATTTTGCTATTGCGGAACTCAATATCTATATTATACCAACGCCCTATTTCTTTCATCATGTCAACCAGGGCAACATCGTCAAAATAGAAAAATCCTTCCTTCCAATATAAAAATGATTCAATGTCCACCTCGTTCACAGCAAACGTTCCGTCAGAAGAAAGCTGTGCACTTTGTCCCGGCATCATTTCAACACTATGAATTCCACAAGTATCGCTAACAGCCACTTTTCCTGTAATGAGCGTAACACGGACATCAATAGGAGAGTAGCTACGCACATTAAATTCCGTTCCTAATACGCGAACCTGTAGATTTCCACTTTTCACAATAAAAGGATGTTTTGCATCTTTAGTAACTTTAAAATAAGCTTCACCTTCCAAAGAGACGACTCTTTCTTTTCCTTTAAAAATCGTAGGGTAAGCTAATCGGCTGTCTGAATTCAAGAAGACTTCGGTTCCTTCGGATAAAACAACTTTGAATGTCTCTCCCCTGGGAATACTTAATCTATGTATCTGTACTTTCTGCTTTCCTACTTCCTTGGTTTCTGTCTGAAGAAGAGCACGACTATAATCTATTTCTTTAGAAGACAACTGTGCAGTAGAGGAAGACGAAAGAGATTCTACCACTTCTTTTAGTGGTTTTATTTCCTTCTCATCATTCACTTGTAAAGTGACTTCTTGGGCAACATGATTGGCTTGAAACACTTGAATGATTTCCGGTTGCGACGAAATCATCATTGCACGCAAAACTAAAATTATGACAACAGCTGCCGCTACACCTGTGATACTGGCCCACAACAGCATGCGTGTATTTTTCTTCGATTGTTTTAGAATGTTTATTATGAAAATCTGCCATTTCATTCCGGACATCAATTGCCAGCATATTTTGTTTTTTCTGCATCTCTATCACAATTTCTGCCAAATCAGAACATGCTTGCAAGCATTCCTCATCTTCTTTCAAATTATGTAATTGATCAGCAGTTATATGAGAACGATTCTCCATAATTTCCAGGAGTTCTTCTTCCGACTTACTTTATATTTATATTCTTTTCATCCATAAATAATGTATTCAATATATATATTTACGTTTTAAGTCTATTCCGGTTACCCTCTTGCCCCAATTCTTCGCGAAGAATACGCAAAGCCTTTACTATATTCTTATGAATAGCCGCAACACTTACATTCAATTCTTCGGCCACTTCTTTATATTTCTTATTATGAATATAGCATGCTTCCAATATATGATAATTATAAGGAGTCAACTTTTCCATAGCTTTACGAATACGCAAAACACGAGAATCAGAATGTTGTGAATCGACTTCTATCATTTTATCAGTTAATTGCGAAGTGAACTCTACATATTCTTCATGGATATTTGCTTGCGAAGATAGTCAATGCAACGTGTACGAATGATTGTATAAAGATAAGTTTTAGCCGTCGCTTCTTCTATCTTTTCATAATTACGCCACAAATACTCAAAGCATCACTTACGATATCTCTGCATACCTCAGCGTCATTTATAAAATAATATGCAAAATATACAAACTGTGCATACCATTCATTAAACATTTTGTCAAAAGTAGCCCTGTCATCCATTTAATATCGTATTCTTCTGTTATTTCTGGCAGACAAATATACATTAAAACTTAATACGCAGTTGCATTTGTACATCTGCTTTTTTATTTCCACAGATCAAATCATTGTCCGAACCGATCTCATTCCGGTCTAAATAGACTGTTTCGCCAAACTTGGTTATGAACAACCAGTGCTTATTCAGTTCATATCTGAAACGAACGGAGCAGCGAAATCCACGACCTTGGAAGGACGGTGTGTAAAACGTATAAAGCAATCCGCTTTCCGAAGCATATACACGCGAATCATAATCGTCTGTAAAAAAGTAACTGCCCTGAACGTCAGCAAACAGCCTGGCCCAAGGCAGTTGAGGATATCATTTGTGTAACCTGATATCTATATTAGCAGCTCTGTCCTGAGAATGAAAATGATTATAATCTAAGTTGTACGACTGCTTAACACATCTCCTAAAGAATAGTTCAAACGGTAGCGAAGTTGATGGTGAAAAATAGGAAGTGTTAGTGATCCTTTACTACCTGTCCAATCCCGTTCTTTGCGTTTATAGCGGTACTTCAGATACATGGATAGATAGCTGCGTGGAGTGAAAGTGGCTTGAAGCAATCCGTCTGTTCCGCGAGAGGGTTTATTTACTCTGTATTTTTCCACGGAAAAGAAAATAAATCGAACGAGGCGAAAAATTTCCAATAGCAAAAGGAGAAGTCTCCATGCCGATATAATATCCCTGTTCATTTTGTGTCGTACTTCCTTCACCGAAAGAATGGGCGAACATAGCCCAATAGTTATAAGAATAAAACCGGTGTATCAACATGATTTGAGTGTTTTGAACCGGTGAATATTGCAAACGGTTCAAAGATGCCCAACCTTGTTTTCCGATGCCGTCTCTCCTTGAAAAGAAAAACGATGCCAGCGATAAGCATAATCAATCCCTAGATTATAGAAGTTGTTTCCATGAAGATTGTATTTCGAATAGCCTGTTAATTCCGGTTCGTAAGGTCGGTTGAAAAGGTAGTAAATACCGGTGATACCCAGTCGGATACGGTTGTGTTGATAACTCACGTTTCCACCTGTTAATTGCATGGTGAACAGGTTCTTTTTATCTGCTTCCTTTTGACTTCGATGTAGCCCGGTTTTATAGATAGAGGTGATTGCTCCGTCTGTGATTACTCCATCTAATGAACGGTGTGAATAGAAACCGGAAATATCCCAATCTTTTGCTAAAGAAACAGTGGCAGCTACTCCTCGGAAATAGTTGTATTCGTCGGTAGAAGAATGTTTCTTTATCCCGCTACTACGGCTGTTGAAAGAAGAGGCGTAGATTGTTTTTCCCATCAGATAATCAGTGCTAATCACTAATCCTTGTCCGAAACTAAGCCGATAGTTACCAACAGCTAATGCTTTTAATCGTCCACAATTTTTTAATAACAGATAAAAGGAATAATAATCGTAGCCGTAGCGATTGTGTAAAGCTCCAAAAGGTTCTCCGGCATCTTTTTCAGCAACGACTCCTGCATAGAGTCGGTCACTGTATCGGAAACTGTATTTCACAGAGTTATAAACAGAAGGTCCTAAATAGGTATGTTCATAACCTTTTCGCCTATAAAATGGTATATCAAAGCGAGTTAACAGCTCATTCTTTCCATACTTTGCTGCGTTTTTCAACAGACTTTTCCACCGAAAAGCAGGTTCATTGTTAATAGCTTTTATACAGACAAAAGGTAGTAAATACTGGATTGTTTGCCTATCCATCTCTTCTACCAGTTGAAGTTCATAGATGGTTTTCATCTGTCCGTGTATATAGATGTAGGCCAGCAGATGTTCAATCTGAATATCACTAAGGAAAGGAAACTGTTCGAGTTGTTCACGGGTAGCAACATTCAAATTAACTGGTTCCTGCATACGATTGGAAAGTTCTTCCAATTCATTTTCCCAATTAGGAGTATTAACAGAGTTATCAGTTCCGTTATTAACAGATAAATCTTCAAGAACATCTTCTAAAAGACTTTCGGAAGGGTTTTGAGCACTACAAGCAGGAATTATTAACAGGCTGTTATAATACTTATCAACCGTAAAGTTGAATAGTTTTCATCAATAAAATGGTTTATTCTTCCTGCTTTTTAACAGATAAGGCCGCAAAGATACTTTAAATAGGTTAACATCGAAGAGAAATGTCTGAATAATAAAATTTTAATTCTATTTTGTATCGTGAAAAGAAGGCTTAACATAGTAGTAATGACGCTGTTTGCTATTGTTTGTTGTTCGTTGCGCCTGCAAGCTCAAGATAAACAAAGCATCAATGGATATTTGGTTCCGATGTGTATCTACAATGGAGATACCATTCCATGTGTCCAGTTAAGAACTGTGTATATTTTCCGTCCGTTGAAATTCAAAAATGAAAAGGAACGCCAGGAATATTACCGACTGATTCGCAATGTGAAAAAGGTATATCCCATCTCCAGGGAAATTAACCAGGCTATCATCGAAACCTACGAATATCTTCAGACATTACCCAATGAGAAAGCCCGCCAAAACATATCAAACGGTTGAAAAAGGCTTGAAAGATCAATATACTCCCCGAATGAAGAAACTATCTTTTGCACAGGGGAAACTATTGATTAAATTAATAGACCGCCAAAGCAATTCAACCAGTTATGAACTAGTGAAAGCATTTATGGGACCTTTCAAAGCGGGATTCTATCAGACTTTTGCTGCATTGTTCGGTGCCAGCCTGAAAAAAGAATATGATCGCAAGGGGAAGACAAACTAACGGAACGTGTAGTGTTGATGGTGGAGAACGGACAGATCTAAAATCAATCAGCTTATAAGTTTATCAACTTTATAAACTAATTGATCACTACTCAACCATACTAGTTATCATTTCAAGAATTAATAAGCTTCCTGCAAGGTATTAATTTCCGGTTTCTCAGAAGTTAATACTTGAGTTCCCAGTTATTAATACGTATCATATAGCTGTAATACCTGACAACTCAAGTATTAACAGCCTGAAAACGAACTATCAACAACTATAATAATAACTACCCAACACCCATAGAATCAACATGGATCCATATAGTTATAAACAGAACATAGTTATTGATTATAAATGAATTAACTAAGCTATTAACTCGTTATAAACAACTTATTAACCAATCCTGTATTATGACTATTAGTGTAACTTTTTGAACAAATCCCAAATCACAATACCGGTAGTTACGGAAACATTCAACGAATGTTTTGTACCATATTGAGGAATCTCTATACAACCATCCGAATGGTTAATAACCTCCTGCTGTACCCCTTTCACTTCGTTTCCCATAACGATAGCGTACTTCTTGGTTTTATCCAGCTGGAGCTCATCAAGCATAATACTTCCTTCCGCCTGCTCTACAGAATAAACGATATATCCTTCGTTTTGAGGTTATCAACAGCATCAACAGCGTTATTAACATACTTCCAGTCGACAGTGAACTCTGCACCCAGCGCAGTCTTATGCATTTCAGGGTGAGGAGGGGTAGCTGTTATACCACACAGATAGATACATTCAATACGGAAAGCATCCGAAGTACGGAACACAGAACCTATATTGTGCAAACTACGAATATCATCCAGCACTACCACCAGAGGCAGTTTTTCAACCTGTTTAAACTCTTCGGCACTGATACGGTTCAGCTCTGTTATTTTCAGTTTACGCATACGTCTTTTCTTTTATTATGTTCTTGTCCACAAAGGTAATTCTTTTCAGTTAACAAGGTGTTGATAACGGTTTAAAACCTGTCAAAACTATCGGCAAAGATTTTGAAAAATAATTCTTGCATTATTCAAAAGAAGGTATAAGAGGTCTTCGTTATGAACATTCCAAAAAACTAACCCAAAACTTCTACACAGACATAAACATATTTTTCAGCACTTATCTACTGTTTATATCCATAAAGTTTTTAACTTTGCACTTTATCAACAGGGAGTTAATAGTAAACTTCCATTTGACGGCATTTAACGATGCTTTCATTGATAATGAAGCAAGTAGGATAGGATATCTTGCCCTTTACATCAGTTCATAACCAACTCATAAAGCAGAAGTATGGACTAATAACTTATCCAGCAAGAAAAATCGTATTTATTTGCTAACATTATTAACAGACTATCATTACTAACAAAGGATTTTTTTTAAAAGGAAAGAAATAAGAATATTATTATGAATGAACTCATAAAGGCTATTAACGAGCTAAAGAAAGAAAAGAATGCAATCATTCTGGGCCACTACTACCAGAAGGGGGAAATACAAGACATCGCTGATTACGTTGGCGACAGTTTGGCATTGGCTCAATGGGCAGCCAAGACGGAAGCGGACATTATTGTGATGTGTGGCGTTCACTTTATGGGGGAAACGGCAAAAGTGCTTTGTCCGGACAAGAAGTGCTGGTGCCCGACATGATGGCAGGTTGTTCGTTGGCGGACAGTTGTCCGGCGGATCAGTTTGCACAGTTTGTCAAAGAGCACCCGGATACACCGTTATTTCGTACGTCAACACGACAGCTGCCGTAAAAGCAGTGACAGATGTGGTGGTGACTTCCACCAATGCGAAGCAGATCGTGGAAAGCTTCCCCAAAGATGAGAAAATAATCTTTGGTCCGGATAGGAATTTGGGTAATTATATCAACTCTGTTACGAACAGGAATATGTTACTTTGGGACGGAGCCTGTCACGTGCACGAACAATTCTCGGTTGAAAAGATTGTGGAACTGAAAGCGCAGCATCCGGAAGCGTTGGTCTTGGCACATCCCGAATGTAAGAGTACAGTATTGAAACTGGCTGATGTGGTAGGATCTACAGCTGCTTTGTTGAAGTATGCCGTGAACCACCCGGAAAACATGTATATTGTGGCTACCGAATCAGGTATCCTGCATGAGATGCAGAAGAAGTGTCCGCAGACAACGTTTATCCCTGCTCCTCCGAACGATAGTACGTGTGGATGTAACGAGTGTAGTTTCATGCGGTTGAATACGTTAGAGAAGCTCTATGAGTGTCTGAAGAATGAATCACCGGAAATAACGGTAGATCCGGAGGTGGCTAAGAAGGCAGTGAAGCCGATTCAACGAATGTTGGAGATTTCGGCTAAGTTGGGATTATAAAGAAATTTGGTTTTTATTATTGTTCTTGAATGAATAACAGTTAGAAACTGTCTTAAAATAATTCAATTATTTAAAGATAAAAAATCCTCCCAGTTTATTAACCGAGAGGATTTTTTATTGTTGATTATTGAATCAATTATTTTTTATTTGGATTCTTCCGAACTTTGAAGCATCTGGAACAACTTATCCAGTTTCGGAGCCATGATAATCTCCGTACGGCGATTCTTGCTTCTTCCTTCTATTGTTTCGTTATCATCAACAGGCATATATTCACCGCGGCCGCTAGGCTGAATCTGCAAAGGATTTACATTGTAATTCTTGATGAGGATACGAACTACGGAAGTGGCACGGATCACACTCAAATCCCAGTTATCCTTGAATTGTACAGTATTGATCGGTTTGTTGTCCGTATGTCCTTCGATAAATACGTCGATGTCCGTCTGTTTGTTCAGTACTTCGGCCAGTTTGCGAGAGCTTCCTCTCCACGTTTGTCAAGGCGGGCACTTCCTGACTGGAATAATAATTTGTCGGACATCGCTACATATACTTTTCCGTCTTTCTCGCGGACGGTCAGCTCGTCAGTACTAAAACCAAGTAATGCGTCTTTTACATTACTCAAGAGGTTTTGTACCTTATCATTCTGCGCCTTAATCATGTCCTGCAATTCATTGATCGTGCGTTCTCTTTCGTTCAGCTCATTTTTCTTTTGGCTCAACAGCGCATTCAGTTTTTCCTGTTCAGTCATGTTGACATTCAACATACTCTGATACTGGCGGATACTGTTCCCCATCTTGGTCGTATCACGCAAGAGGTTTTTGACTTGTGCCGATAGCTGGTTACCAACTTCGCGAGAGTTATCCAACAACCCTTGCAGACTGTCTTTGCTTGCGGTGGCTGCCATCTCTGCAAGCATGAACTTCTTTTTTGTTACACACGAAGTACACAATAGGAGCGTAAGTAAAGTAAATAAAGTAATTTTCTTCATTGTGTTTTATATTTTAAGTGGGTATGTATAATCAGCTTTGCAGAAACTCACAAAGTTTCTGTACAGCCAGTGCACGATGGCTGATTTGGTTCTTGATATCATTTCCCAATTCGGCAAAAGTCCGGTCGTAACCTTCAGGCATGAATACAGGATCGTAGCCAAATCCGGAATCACCACGTTTTTCTTTGATTATTTCGCCTTTTATCACTCCTTCAAAGAGATACTCCTTTCCGTCTAGTATCAACGAAATAGCGGTGCGGAATTGTGCTTTACGGTTTTCCTTTCCGTCCAGTTCGTGAAGAAGTTTGAGCATATTAGCCTGGGCGTCGTGTCCTTCACCTCCTGCATAGCGGGCGGAATAGACTCCGGGAGCTCCGTTCAAGGCTTCCACTTCCAATCCCGTATCATCGGCAAAACAATCCAGATGATAGTTTTGTAGATATAGGAAGATTTTAATAACGCATTTCCTTCCAGTGTTTCAGCAGTTTCGGGAATATCCGTTTGGCAACCGATATCATTGAGACTTAATAATTCTACTTGATCTCCCAGGATAGCGGCTACTTCTTCTAGTTTATGAGCATTATTGGTAGCAAATACAAGTTTGCGTTTCATCATCTTTTTTTTGTTTTAACAGGGTTTGTTCACTACTTATCAACCGGTTCTTATTTTACTTTCAGCTTATCGAATCCTTCGCCATACACACCGATAACGGAACTTTGAGAGATAAAAGCATTCGGATCAATGCGTTTTACCAAACGGAAAATTTCGAGTGACTGACGTTTCTTGGCAAGTACTACTAATACTTTCACATTGTTTTTACTGTACCATCCCGTACCATCGAGTACCGTTACTCCCCGGTCGGCGTCTTTAATGATACGGTCGGCTATTTCATCATATTTCTTGGAGAAGATGAAGAATTGAACCGATTGACGGGCACTGTTGATAATCCAGTCGAGCACAACACCAATGATAAACAAGGTGACAAAGCCGAAAATAACCCGGCGCCAATCATGAAATATAAAGTAACAGGAACTGATAATGAATACATCACAAATCATAATCATTCGCCCGAGTGATACATCTTTGTATTTATTGACGATAGCTGCGATAATATCTGTTCCACCTGTACTTCCATTGTAGTTGAAAGTGATACCGAGGCCTACACCACACATGGCTGCACCGATAATACAGGCCATGAAGTCCTGTCCTGTACCAAGCAATAGCGGCTTGCCGTCCGGCGTCATATCCGGTGCTTCTACGTAATTGTTCACCACCAACTGGAATAACCAAAGCAGAAAAGTCAGCGTAAAAATAGCATAAGTGGTTTTTATACTAAATTTTGGACCTAATACCCGGATTGCGAAGGTCATCAGAACTGCATTAATGATGAAGTATGACCATTGGATTGGGAATCCTGTTGCATAATAGATAATAGCCCCGATACCGGTAGTTCCTCCGGTAGTTATCTGATAGGGTAAAAGGAATGCTGCCCATCCCAAAGAATAGCTTATCAATCCGAGAGTGATGTAGATATAATCTTTCACTTCTCTCATTATTTCCGCTTTTGTCAGTTTATGCATGGATTTTAAGTTCAAGTATTAAATAATAAGTATTAAGTATTAACCTGGCGGATATATTTGGAAAACGACTACGGATAATACTTAATACTTATTACTTAATACTTATTGTTTTATACTTAATACTTTAAATTACAACGTTTACAATCTTTTTCGGAACGACAATGATCTTTTTCGGAGTCTTGCCGTCAATCCACTTCTGTGAACGTTCGTCTGCAATACTGCGGCTTGGATAGCGTCCGAAGCTTCATCTGCTGCAAATTCCATATTGAAACGTGCCTTTCCGTTGAAAGAGATGGTATAGTTGATAGTATCTTCTTTCAGATATTCTTCGTTGTATGCAGGCCATTGGGCGTCGCATACGGAAGTTTCGTGTCCCAATATATCCCACAACTCTTCGCAGACATGTGGAGCGAAAGGAGCGAGAGTGATAACGAGCTGTTCCAGAATCTCTTTTTTGCTACATTTCAGGTTGAAGAGTTCGTTTACGCAAATCATGAATGCGCTGATAGATGTATTGTAAGAGAATTGTTCAATATCACCAGTCACCTTCTTGATTAATTTATGAAGGCTCTTCAATTCTTCTTTTGTTGCAGGTTCGTCCGTTACCAGATATTCGTCCGTGCGGCTGTAGAACAACGACCAGAATTTACGGATAAAACGGTGTACACCGTCGATTCCGTTTGTATCCCATGGTTTGGACTGTTCTACCGGGCCGAGGAACATTTCGTACATACGAAGTGTATCTGCACCGTATTTCTCAACAATCATATCTGGATTGACTACATTGAACATAGATTTACTCATCTTTTCAACTGCCCATCCGCAGACATATTTTCCGTCTTCGAGGATAAATTCGGCTGTTTTATATTCAGGACGCCATGCTTTGAATGCTTCCAAATCCAAAATATCATTAGATACGATATTTACGTCTACGTGAATAGGGGTAACTTCGTACTGATCTTTCAGGTTCAGTGAAACGAAGTATTGGTGTCTTTGATACGATATACAAAGTTACTGCGACCTTGAATCATTCCTTGGTTTACTAACTTTTGGAAGGGTTCTTCCATTACAGACACACCCATGTCATACAGGAATTTATTCCAAAAACGAGAATAAATCAAGTGGCCTGTTGCATGTTCGGTACCACCTACATATAGGTCTACATTTTTCCAGTACTGGTCAATTTTCGGATCAACTAATGCCTGATGATTATGCGGGTCCATGTAGCGGAGATAATAAGCCGAAGAACCGGCGAATCCCGGCATGGTGTTCAGTTCCAGCGGGAAGACGGTTACATGGTCAATCTTCTCATTTTCTACGACACATTTGTTTACTGTATCCCAAGCCCATTTAGTTGCGTGTCCCAATGGAGGCTCACCTGTTTCGGTAGGCAGGAATTTAGCGACTTCCGGAAGTTCCAGCGGCAGGCTGGCTTCGTCAATCATATAGGGCATTCCGTCTTTGTAGTAAACAGGGAACGGCTCACCCCAGTAACGTTGGCGAGAGAAAATAGCGTCACGCAGACGGTAGTTCACTTTCACACGGCCCAGATTGTGCTCTTTTACATATTTCTTGGTTGTCTCTATCGCTTCTTTGATGGTCAGTCCGTTCAAAGAAAGGTCACAGTAAGGAGTGACATCAAGACGCGGAGAGTTGCAAACAATGCCTTCTTTTGCATCGAAACTTTCTTCGCTTACATCACAACCTTCTACCAACGGACGGATTTCCAATCCGAAATGTTTGGCAAATGCATAGTCGCGGCTATCATGAGCAGGTACAGCCATAATAGCTCCTGTTCCGTATCCGGCCAGTACGTAATCGCTGATCCATACAGGTACTGCTTCACCTGTGAACGGATTAATAGCATACGAACCACTGAACACACCGGTAACACTACGGTCGGCAATACGTTCGCGTTCCGTACGTTTTTGGTACGATCGAGGTAAGCGTCTACTTCTGCTTTTTGTTCAGGAGTCGTTAACTGTGCCACCAATTCACTTTCCGGAGCCAATACCATAAAGGTAACACCGAACATGGTATCTGCACGAGTGGTGAAAATAGTGAATTCGAGGTCACTGTCTTTTACTTTGAATTGCACTTCAGCACCTTCCGAACGTCCGATCCAGTTTCTTTGGGTTTCTTTCAGAGAATCTGTCCATTCGATCGTGTCCAATCCATCAAGCAAGCGTTGTGCGTAAGCGGATACACGCAGACACCATTGGCGCATTTTCTTCTGGATAACAGGAAAACCGCCACGTTCGCTGACTCCGTCTACTACCTCGTCGTTAGCCAGTACAGTTCCTAATTCGGCACACCAGTTTACCATTGTTTCACCCAGATAAGCGATACGATAGTTCATCAGGATTTCCTGCTTTTCTTTTTCGCTTTTGGCGTTCCACTCTTCGGCAGTAAAGCTGATATCTTCGCTGCAAGCGGCATTGAGTCCTTCGTTTCCGTAGATGGCGAAGGCTTTTTCCAGTTCTTCGATAGGACGGGCTTCCTGTTCATCGTTACAATAATAGCTGTTGAACATTTTTTGGAAGGCCCATTGGGTCCAATGATAATATTCCGGGTCGCAAGTACGGATTTCACGGTTCCAGTCGAAAGAGAAACCTATTTTGTCCAACTGCTCGCGGTAGCGGTTGATATTGTTGACGGTAGTGATGGCGGGATGCTGTCCGGTTTGGATGGCATACTGTTCTGCCGGCAGACCGTAAGCGTCATATCCCATCGTTGAGTACATTGAAGCCCTGCAGTCGTTTGTAACGGGCGTAAATATCCGAAGCAATGTATCCCAGCGGATGACCTACGTGTAGACCAGCTCCTGATGGGTAAGGAAACATGTTTAGTACATAAAATTTTTGCTTCGAATCATCTTCCGTAACTTGGTAGGTTTTCTCTTCTACCCACCTTTTCTGCCACTTCTTTTCAATTTCTCTGAAATTGTACTCCATAGTGATAAAGTTTTTATTTATAGTGATTTATACTGTTATTTCTAATTCGAGGCACAAATTTACGTGTTTATTTTCAGATAACCACGCTTTCCCTATTGACTTTCTTCTTTTTATTTTGTATATTTGAGGTCAATAATAATAAAGAAATAACAATGAAATATATAAATTTATTACATAAAGTTCAATAGGTTAATATGCGAATTGCATAACGAGGATAACGAATGGGCAAGAAACTGTGAAGGTTCTTGCCCATTTTTGTTGCAATAATTCTATTTTAGGTATTGAAAGTGTCAAAAAAGAGTTTATAATAAACTTGGATACCGTTTATAATAAACCTCTTCGTTATTTATTAAAAACTTGAATAGAGTTTATTCGATTTCGAGGTTTTCGTGTAAAGAAGAAAGAATGATTGCAATGAATAACCGGCATCTTCTTTTCTTCTTTAATAAATAATTTCTACAATATACTGAATGAGTGTATTGATTATATTATTTTACAATATGTCATTGTTTTGCCCGGTAATCGATCATTCAACGTAAAAAGCTCCTGCTGTCTGTTCAATCAGTTCGGACTTATGAGTCAGTTCCGGATTGAATAGAAACCATCATTGAGTCAAAAAAAATGCAGAAATCGTCTGTCATATCATATAATTCTGTAATTTTGTTGTGCAAGCCCTGTAAAACTAAAACAGCATTTCCAAGTTAATCTTTTAATACTAAAAAATACATATAAGTATGAAAATGAATCTTCATTGTTTTGCGAATCTTATCCCGATAATGATTCTCGCGCTTTTCTCGAATAGCGGACTGATAAACGCAACCGAAGTCGGAAAGCGTACTGACGCATTGGAAGCATCAGCCTGGAACGAATCCAAATGGATTTCCGCAGTAGACGCCCTGTAGTGAAAGGACATAACAACGGTCGCGCAGCCGATGGCGTGAGTTGGTTCGTGTCCATCGTGAAAAACGAACAGAAAATTGTCTCTGCCAAGTGGATGACCGCTGGACTGGGAGTTTACGAGTTGTATGTGAATGGGAAACCCGTAGGCGGGGAATTTCTGAAACCGGGCTTCACACACTATGCCAAGACCAAACGTTCTTTCACCTATGATATTACAGACATCATCCGTACCAAGCCAAACGCCGAGAACATGCTTTCCGTACAGGTGACGCCAGGATGGTGGGGTGACAAAATCATAACTCCCGGAGGATATGACGGCATGATAGGCAAGAAATGTGCCTTCCGTGGTGTACTGGAACTGACTTTTTCTGACGGAAGCAAAAAGCGTTATGGTACTGATCTTAAAAATTGGAAAGCCGGAATTGCCGGCCCGGTGAAACATGCTGGTATCTTTGACGGAGAAGAGTACGATGCACGCGAACCGATGGGCTTCGAATGTGTGGACAAACTCTCCATACCTGAAGAGAACACCGAATTCTCCGGCGACATCCTGCCTTCGGACGGAGCGGAAGTCTATCTGCGTACAGATCTCGCCCTTGCTCCTGTCAAAGCATACGTTTGGAAGAATGTAGAAGGAGCAAAGGAGAATGAGTTCGGTAAGGTAATTATCGCCCGTGAGTTCGCATCGGGTACGGAGATGACCGTAAGTCCAGGAGAGACGTTAGTGGTGGACTTCGGACAAAATTGTGCCGGCGTACCCTCTTTCGTATTCAAAGCCGTCGAGGGAACGGTGCTGACCTGCCTTCCTGCAGAGCTGCTCAATGACGGCAACGGCGCCAAGATTCGTGGGATGGACGGTCCGGAAGGAAGCTGCCATCGCGAAAACCTGCGCATCCCCCACACCGGTATCCGTCTGGATTACACCTTTGCTGGCGGAGATAACTATGTGGCCTATTATCCTCACTGCACCTTCTTCGGTTACCGCTATGTCTCCATAACTGCCACCGGGAATGTTGCCATCAAGTCGTTGAAGTCCATCCCCGTTACTTCCATCGCAAAGGAACTGGAGACCGGCACTATCACCACAGGCAACGACCTTGTGAACAAGCTCATCTCCAACACTTATTGGGGACAGCTATCCAACTACCTGTCTATACCCACCGACTGTCCGCAGCGTGACGAGCGTCTGGCTGGACAGCAGACACACAAGTGTTTGCAGAAACCGGTACGTTCTTTGCTAACACCATGAAGTTTTTCCATAAGTGGATGCGTGACATGCGCGACACCCAGAATAGTTTGGGCGGATTCCCTGGAGTGGCTCCCTTGGCACAATACGGTGATGAGAAAATGCGTTTGGGTTGGGCTGATGCCGGAATCATTGTGCCCTGGACGGTATGGAAGCAATTCGGTGACACGCAAATTATTGAGGAGAGCTGGAACGCATGGACCTGTTTATGAACCACATCAACGACACCAAGTATAACCACGAGACTCTCTGCGGTGAGAACGGCAACTACCAATGGGCCGACTGGTTGAGCTACGAACCACTGGAAAGTTGTAGCGGACTCGCTTTCTCTCCCCAAGGCCCGCTTCCTGATGCCGTCAGCTATTGGAACTATTTGAGCGCTTCCTACTGGGTAATAGATGCTTTCATGATGCGAGATATGGCTGCCGCCACCGGTCGCGATGCTGCCAAGTACCAGCAAATGGCTGATTCGGCAAAGGCATACATCAAAGAGAACTTCCTCAACGAAGACGGCACCTTCAAAACCGCCATCCTCAACACCATGCAAACTCCTGCCTTATTTGCCCTAAAGAACCAGCTTTTGGAAGGCGAAGCCAAAGCGAAGATGATAGACCGCCTGCGCGAAAACTTTGCACAACACGATCTTTGCTTGCAGACCGGGTTCTTGGCACATCCATTCTCATGGCTACCCTCACGGAGAATGGCATGGAAGACATTGCCTATGAACTACTCTTTCAACGTAAGAACCCAAGCTGGCTGTATTCTGTGGACAATGGAGCCACCACCATCTGGGAACGGTGGAACAGCTATATGATAGACAAAGGAATGGGACCGCGCGGCATGAATAGCTTCAATCATTATGCCTACGGATGCGTATGTGAATGGATTTGGGAAACCGTTGCCGGCATCGCAGCCGATCCTGCCACCCCCGCTTCAAACATATCATTATGAAGCCCATTCCAGACAAGCGGTTAGGACACGTGACTGCCGAATACCGTTCCGCCTCCGGACTCATCAAGAGCGCCTGGAAATACGAAGGAGACACCTGGATTTGGGAATTCACCATTCCTAAGGGTGTTACCGCTACCGTAACTCTTCCTGGAGAGGTGAAGTCAAAGGAGTATGGAAGTGGAACTTACAAGGTGACCAAATAAAGTATATAGTTACTCATGTATAAATTTGATATTTAGGCTGTATCCCGAAGAGGAATACAGCCTCTTTTCTCTTGTTTTGGCTATTTTAAAAGGGAGATATTTGAAAAACAAATCGTACATGGAAGGAGAATGTAAAAGGTTGATATATTATTTTACAATATATGGTTTACATCTTGTCTTTCTCTTCTTTTTCTATCATCTCATCGTAATATGCCATGCGTGCGGCACATTCCCGAATAGTAACTTCGTGTAGCACCTCTGTTTGTGCCAGCATATACTCATATTGCTCTTTGCTAACGGTGAATAGTCGGTTATATCGCGCTTCGACATATGCTCTGCATAATTTATCAAAGGCTTTATTATCTTCGAAAGTATGGGTTGGAAATACATTTGCGAATTCTCGTGAACAGCTTTTAACCATCGCTCCCAACACTTTCAATTCATGAGATTTAGGCGAAAGCCGCTATACACAAGCGTAAATGTTTTGTAGAAACGCTCGCAGGCTTGATGTAATAAGAAAGAACCGTATTTAAAATTATCATTTTTGTAAGCAGTGTGTCCTGAATCTAGGAAACATTCTCCCATGTCGAAGCATTCTGCATATTCTTCTTCCGCATATTGCTTAATTTCCCGAAACGGCAATTTCTCCGGTTTGCCAATCTGAAACGTACCATCGTCATACAACAGAATACCATCTTTTATAATCTCATAGAAGAAATAATGCTTCCTTCTCATAGCCCGATTAATGGTCGTCGGATTTTCTACAATAATACTAGGGGGAGCCGGATGCCGCTTTCCTTCCATTCTTTTATCATATTTGGGGACGATAACTTCGCGCGCATGTCTCTCTGCATTAGTAGCATCTTTCGTATCACATATCACCAGAATATCCAAATCACTTTGGTAGTAAGTACTCCCGTACCCGTCGAATGTTTCATCCCAGATGACATATTTTCCTCGTGCATAACTTCCATACAGGATAATCATACGCACTTTCGAAAGATTCGACAATATCAGTTCTTGCAGCACCGCCAGCTCTTCTTGCGTGCGTTTGGGTAGACGTTTTATTGATCTTTTCATATTGTCAGCCTATCTGTTTTTTGCATAATGCGCTTGTAATGCGAGTTTCTTTTTGTATTAAACCTCTTCACATATTAAATCTCTTCGCATATCGGCATATCCATTCCTTTGTACACAACCACAATCTTATGAAGCTGTGTAGTGCCGACTGCTCTCTTTACCATATCAGTGTCAGCATAGCGATTGGCTTGGGCAATAGCTTCCAGTCGCAGTTCTTCCACGCGGCTTCGGGGTCTTTATACTTGGCATACTTCAGTTCCACAATGTAGCTGTGCTTCATGTCGGAATAGATATCCAGTAGCGGGCAGAGGAAAATGTCGACATAGCCTGCCTGTGTGTCCTGTTCGGAAATGGGACGGTAGAAACGGTTTTGTGCCGTCATGGCAAGCGTAAAGCCGTGGACAAAAAATTCACCTTTCTGCTTGTCACGCTGGGAGGTGTAGCGTTTCAGGCAGTCGGCAATATAACCGAAATAGGCTTTCCAGTCCGCCATCGTAGCAAGAGTGCTGGCAAGTTCGTTCTTTTCGTAACTACTGAAATTGAGTTCGGCTTCGTTATAGGTACTTAGCAGATAAGTGTAGATTTGTTCGCGGACTACCTGATTAGGATGGTGAGTTTGGTCTTTCCTTTATACGTGCCGCTAATGGTGAGCATACCGAAATAGTAGAGTAGGCTCACAAAGTTGTCGGGATTGGTGATATTGATGGCAGGAAAACCTTTTTCAGTTCTCCGGTGACGTAGCCTTCGCTCACCAATGTCTGTATGATGGAGGCATCATGGGCAAACTCTTTGTCCTTCCGGATGAGCATACGTAATTTTTCGTAGTCGATACGGATATTGTCTTCTACCATATCCCGGGGGGCTTTGCCTCGTTGAATATAATTCTTGACGAAGTAGAGTACCATGTTAGAGTTGTACATAGTGGTTTCACCATAACATTCTTCCGCAAAGCAGTAGTTGTCATACCAAGGTTTCATTATTTCTATCAGTTCGTCCACACTGTGGTTGAATGGACTGGTGGTGGAATAGTAAGTGAGCATTTGGCGCACTTCTTCTTCCGTGAAACCTATCATCTCGTTGAATTCCGGTGTGAGCGAGTAGTTGGTTCCGATGTTGAAACCGCTTGTGAGGTCGTCCATTGTCACGGGACTTACGCCGGTAATGAAACAACGCTCGATGCTGGAATAGGTTCCGGCTTTGATTTTATTGAAGAAGGCGCGCAGATAACCTTCGCCATGTGTTTCGTCCGTATAGCGGTGCAGGCTTTCTATATCCGAGAGGATGGCATTGGTGAAATGGTCGTATTCGTCAATAAAAAGGTAAATACGTTGGTTGGTCTTATTACATTCTGTGAATAGGTATTCAAATTGTTCGACAGCTCCTTCTTTTTTGTCGAGTTCTTCCTTGATGCCTTTGGGGAGATAGTCGGCGTAAATATCACAGAAATAGTCGAACATTGTTTGGCAATGCGCATCCAGTCCTTTGCGATAGTTGTGTAGTTCGCCTACTATTCCGGAGAAGTTGAGGTATAGTACCAGATAGCTGTTCCGATCGCGCGTAGGGTGCTTTCCGATGTAAAGGTCGCCAAACAGGGCATCGAACTTATCCTTGGCAAGTATATCATAATAGTGCTGCAACATATTTACTGTGAGGCTTTTGCCGAAACGGCGCGGACGAATAAAGAAGAAAAACTTGTCCGCCTCTTCTATCATGGTATAAACCGGGTTTTGTCTACATAATAACAGTCGTCGCGGCGGATTACTGCAAAGTTCATCATGCCGTATGGGATACGTTTCCTGTCCGGTGCTATATATTTTCCATAACTTATACCTTATTTAGGAACTTCTTTGAACATAAACAAAGGTACGGGCTTTGTACTTTCTTACCTCACCAAACAAT
>ENA-OQJH01000087-OQJH01000087.1-human-gut-metagenome-genome-assembly--contig:-NODE-87-length-51588-cov-2.040458_pt1 | contig 51588 bp, 65 predicted proteins | sample MGYA00242597_ERZ504763 | MGnify/ENA primary metagenome ERZ504763 (study PRJEB26092, sample SAMD00036359) | human gut metagenome | host: Homo sapiens | study: EMG produced TPA metagenomics assembly of... | reverse complement strand
TTATCAATGTTGATGTCAATCTGTCCTGATAGTTTCTACGCTATATAATGGAAGGCTTTCAGCCTTATCAATGTTGATGTCAATCCGTCCTGATAGTTTCTACGCTATATAATGGAAGGCTTTCAGCTTTATCAATGTTGATGTCAATCCGTCCTGATAGTTTCTACACTATATAATGGAAGACTTTCAGCTTATCAAGCTGATATCAATCCGTCGTTTCTGATAGTTCCTACACTATATAATGATAGGCTTTCGGTCTTATTTTAAAAGATTCCCGGCAGTGCTCCGGTTTCGGTCCCAAGTTTTTGAATTCTCCATTCAGACCAGCTTCCTCCTTCGGATTCAGTTCCAAAGACTTCTTCATGTCCTCTACAGAACCATCCTTATCACCATTCAGCAATTTAGCACGTCCGCGTTCTTTGTAGGCCTCTGCAAAGTTCGGATTCAGTTCGATGGCTTCATCAAACAGTCCGATGGCTTCCGTCAGCTTCTTCTGATTGATATAAGTTGTCCTAAATAAAGGTAAGCCTGTTCGTTGAACGGGTTTATTTCCGTCACCAGTTTGTAATCCTCTTCCGCTTCCTCGCCCTGACCGTTGGATTCTTTCACTTTTCCACGCAGGAGCATGGCAGTTTCTTCCTCCGGATTTTGAGCAAGTACGGCGTCTATATCTCCATCATTTCTTTATACTGTTTCAGGTTCAGCAAAGCTTCTGCACGTAGCAGGCGGGCTTCGATGAAATCGTCTTTCAAAGTGATCGCTTTGGTGAGATGGGCAATGGTCATTAGGTCGTCGTTTTGTCCCTTACGGGCTTTTCCTAGCAGATAATGAGCTACGGCATTTCCTTCCTCAATGGCAATTGCTTTATTGGCAGCCTCTTCCATGGCTGATAATCTTCCTGGATAAAGCATACATTTGCCAGTGTCAGGAAAGTACTCGTGAGATGAGGTTCCATGGCAGCCATTTTTTCCAACAGTTCGCGGGCTTTTGCCGTTTCTCCCATCTGAATGTAGAGTTGGCTAAGATAGCCCATTGTTTCAAACTCTTCCTGAATGGCAAGAGCTTCTGTAAAACATTTTACTGCATAATCCGGACGTCCCATGCGTTGCGCACGTAAACCGTCGTATTTAAAAATCTCGAAATTTTTCTGATCGTTTTTCTGTTTTTCACTTTCCGGAGTTTCCGACTTACCGGAGAAGAAAGATTTAAAAAAAGTTCGGCATGACTGTGTTATTTTTGAGTTACCTTGCAAAGGTAGTAACTTATTTTGAAATATGTATCATTCCATCCTGCATCTTCCATTCACCTTCCTCCAATAAATATTGGATGACTTCACTGACTCTCTCTTTCTCCGCTTCTATTTTCTCGGCTATTTCTGCGGCGTATGCGGTTTTTGGGCAAGTAATTCTGCTATTTTCTTTTTCAGTTCTTCAAGAGACTCCCCGGTCAGCGTATCTGTTGCACGGTGACTAAGGCAAACATCACATTGTCCGCAGTTATGCTCGTTTTTCTCTCCGAAGTAGCGGAGCAGCATCCGGCTTCGGCACACATTCTCCGAAATGACATATTCTTCCATCGCCTTGATGCGAGCTTCATACCGGGCTTTACGCTCTTCGTAGACAGCAGGGGGGATGTGCACAAAACGAAGTTCCTGCCGTTCGCGTGTATATATAATATAAGGAGTCTTTTTGTGCGGAATATAATCCACGATGCGACGTTTGGTAAGCGTGACCAATATGTTATAAATCTGTTCACGGGTCAGTCCGGTACGTACGGACAGGGTGGCTTCGCTGATATAGCATAATCGGTAAACACTCCGGTGTACGAACGGAGAATCATCTGTATCAGAGCTTCCGCTTCCGTTCCCATTTCCCGCAGTTTTGTACAGTTCGTCCCGGCGAATCGTAAAAAGGATGCGTGAGGCGTTGTCCTGTTCGTCCGTATATTCCAGATAACCGGCTTGAGTCAGTATCTTCAGCGCACTGTCTACCGGAACCGGGAAGTATTTGAACTTCCGGCAAAACTCTTCCAGGTTAAATTCACGTACACATTGGAAACCGTCGCCCATTGCCATCTGATAGTAATATTGCAGATGCTCGTACACATTGAGGATATATTCTTTATCGGGAAAAGTATCCACTACACGCCTGTGTAACGTCGTTCTGTCCGTTTTAGTATATAAGATTACGGCATACGCTTTCTCACCGTCTCTTCCTGCACGTCCGGCTTCCTGGAAGTAGGCTTCGAGAGAGTCGGGGAGGTCGAGATGCAATACGATACGCACATCGCTTATCGATCCCCATTCCAAAGGCATTGGTTGCTACCATCACACGAACTTCGCCGCTTTGCCAGCGTTTTTGACGGAGGTCCTTTACGGCATTATCCAGTCCGGCGTGATAAAAGTCGGCGGTGATATCTTCGTTTACCAGTAATTCGGTGATTTCTTTGGTCCGTCGTCTGTTGCGGACATAGATAATGGCGCTGCCCGGTACCTTTCGTAAGATATGCAACAGTTCTTGAGTCTTGTTATCCGTTTGCCGTACCATATACGCCAGGTTTTTCCGCTCGAAACTCATGCGGAAAACATTCTCTTCACGGAAATCCAAGCGGGCTTGAATATCTTTCACCACTTCCGGAGTGGCGGTAGCAGTCAGTGCCAGTACCGGAATTCCCGGTAACAGCGCCCGTATCTCGGCAATTTTCAGGTAAGCGGGGCGGAAGTCATATCCCCATTGTGAGATACAGTGACTTTCGTCAACCGTAATCATAGAGACTTTCATCGACCGCAGTTTGGTGCGGAATATGTCCGTGTCCAGACGTTCCGGAGAAATATAGAGGAATTTGTAATCACCGAAGATGCAGTTTTCAAGTGCAGTGAGAATTTCCTGTCGTGTCATGCCGGAATATACGGCAAGGGCTTTGATGCCGCGTTTGCGGAGATTCTGCACCTGGTCCTTCATCAGGGCGATGAGCGGAGTAATGACAATGCAAATCCCTTCCTGGGCGAGAGCAGGCACTTGAAAGGTGATGGACTTACCGCCTCCGGTAGGCATGAGCCCCAGTGTATCTTTGCCTTCGCCGATACTGGTGATGATCTCCTCCTGCAAGTCGCGGAAGGAGTCATATCCCCAATATTGTTTTAATATCTCCTGATACTTATTCAATCGGCTTTATATCCTCGATTTGAAGTTGAACTTCGCCACGCTTGTGCGTGTTTTCTTCAATGGTGTAACAGATGTCGAACGAACGTTTCGTTTTGATATAGCGCACGTGCGAACTCTGTCCGAACGCGATACCGTTCATTACATTATTCGATTTATTATCAACCAGTTCGAGCTTGATATGTTCCTGGTCGCGTCCCACTACTTTACTCGTTCCATAATCATAGACGTGATGAGTGCAGAAAATGGGTTTCGTGTTGTCGGGGCCGAAAGGATTAAACTTTTTCAGGTCGTTGAAGAACTTGGAAGAAATATCCCTGAAGTCGATTTCAGCATCAATTTCGATGACGGCACTGGTTTGTTCCGGCAGGATATGCCGTGAAACGTAGTCTTCGAACCGTTTGGTAAAAGCATCCACATTCTCCACTTTCATTGATAGTCCGGCGGCGTATGTATGTCCTCCGAAGTTCTCCAACAGGTCGCGGCAATGCTCGATTGCTTTATATACGTCGAAGCCGGAAACAGAACGTGCGGAACCTGTCGCCATGTCATCCGTTCGTGTCAATACCACGGCAGGGCGGTAATACACTTCCGTCAGACGGGAAGCTACGATGCCGATCACTCCTTTGTGCCATTCTTCGTTGTAGAGCACAATAGAGCGGCGGTCGGCTAATCCTTCCAGATTGGCAACGATGTTGTTTGCTTCCTCCGTCATACTCTTGTCGAGGTCTTTCCGGGTTTCGTTGTACTGGTTGATTTGTCCGGCTTTCTCAAGTGCCACCGAGAAGTCTTTTTCCGTCAGCAGGTCTACTGCTTCTTTTCCGTTCTGGATACGTCCCGACGCATTGATGCGCGGTCCGATTTTAAACACAATATCGCTGACAGTGATTTCTTTTTCAGAAGTCCGCATACATCGATAATGGCCTTCATACCGATACTCGGGTTACTGTTCAGTTGTTTCAGACCGTGGTAGGCGAGAATACGGTTTTCACCCATAATCGGAACGATGTCCGATGCGATACTCACGGCTACGATGTCGAGCAACGGAATCAGATGATGGAATTCGATACCGTTACTAATGGCGAACGCCTGCATAAACTTGAAACCGACTCCACAACCGGAAAGGTGGGTGTACGGGTACGTGTTGTCCAGGCGTTTGGCGTTCAATATAGCTACGGCAGGCGGGAGAATATCATCCGGCACGTGATGGTCGCAAATGATAAAGTCAATCCCTTTTTCTTTGGCATACATGATTTCCTCTACTGCTTTTATTCCGCAATCGAGTACAATAATCAGTCCCACACCGGTTTCAGCGGCGTAGTCCACTCCTTTTTTAGAAATGCCATACCCTTCGTTGTAGCGGTCGGGTATGTAGTAATCAAGGTTCGAATAGAACTGTTGAATAAACTTGTAGACCAATGCCACGGCAGTAGTACCGTCTACGTCATAATCTCCATAAATTAGAATACGTTCTTTCTTTCCCATCGCCCTGTTCAGACGTTCTACTGCAATATCCATATCCTTCATCAGGAACGGATCGTGCAGGTCGGGCAACTGCGGGCGGAAAAACTTCTTGGCATCTGCTGCTTCGTAATTCCCCGCTGTACCAAAAGTTGTCCAAGAATCGGGCTAATCCCTAATTCCTGGGCCAATGTCTGGCTTGTCTCTGCCTGTTCGGGTGTAATGGGTCGATAATTCCATTTGTGATTCATTTTATATATTGTTTTTTCTTTTTCTGTTCTCAAGGGTTGGAAAGGCACTTCTTCCCAACAAGGGGTAAAGTACGAAAAAAAGCGGAAGTGTATAGTAGATAAGACGAAAATATTTCAAGGCTGACTTTTTGGAGGCTGATTTCTTTTGCCTATCTTTGTAAAAAGTGCAAAGAATTAAATTTGTGAGATTTCTCTGTTTATGATAAAAGAAACTTGTTAATCGCTATCCTGATTTTATGCTCTATCGGAATAATAAAAGGGCAAACTGTGTCGGATTCACTGGTGATCATGTCTGCCCGATGGAAAGTGGAAAGTCCTCAAAAAGGAATAATTCATAAGTATGCTTCTATCCCTCGATTATATCAGGGGACCCAGTCTGTTAGTCTGATAGAAATAGACCCCGGCGCAGGTTTGAAAGTCGATATTGCCGTTTCGGGTGAGATGAAAGAGACGAGTCGGATTGCTTCAGAATATCGTGGCATTGCAGCAATTAATGGTTCCTACTTTGATATGAAGCGGGGAAATTCGGTTTGTTTCCTGAAAGTGGGCAATCAGGTTGTTGACACAACCACTTTGAGCGAATGTAAACTGCGTGTCACAGGAGCTATGCATGTACATAAAGGGAAGATAAAGTTAATTCCCTGGAGCAGGCAGATAGAAAAAGAATATGAAGGGGAAACAGGTATGGTACTTGCTTCCGGTCCGCTGATGCTGAAAGACGGACAGATTTGCGATTGGAATTCATGTGGTGCGAATTTTATCCGAACCAAGCATCCTCGTAGTGCTGTTGCCACCACTAAGGAGGGGAAAATATTGTTGATAACCGTAGACGGACGTTTCCCGGAACAAGCCGAAGGAGTGAATATTCCGGAACTGGCACATTTGATTCGTATTTTAGGAGGTGAGGATGCGTTAAATTTGGATGGAGGCGGGTCTACTACCCTTTGGCTGTCCGGTGCATCGGATGATGGAGTCGTTAATTATCCTTGTGATAATGGGCGGTTTGACCATGCTGGGGAGCGTAAGGTGCCTAATATTCTTTATATTCATTAATACTACTCTTTAATGAGAGTATTTATTTAGCTCAATAACGGATGGGAGAGTGCTTCATCCAACTGTTTTACAGTTATGAGCATAATTGTGATATATTCCTTCCTCCATAAAGTTGAAAAACATTGAAGTATCTGCCACCTGCAACAAAACGCTTGTAATGTCTTAGGAAATAGACAGTTGGAGTGTTGCAGATACCTGTTGCAGATGTGTTGCAGATAAAGTATCTGCAACACTGTATAATCCATACATAAACCTATTTCCTATGAGTACGAAAGTTTATTAAATACATTAAACTCCTGTTCCCAGGCGGGGAACTGGAGTTTCCGGTATTAGAAATTGTAGTTTCCACGGTAGGAAACGAGCGTTTCCAAGGCAGGAAACGACAGTTCCTATGTATGGAAACTGCCGTTTCTCCGTATGGATACCAAAACTATCTTATAGCTTTACATATAGTATCTATTATTAGTTGATTATCAGTATTATACGCTCTAAACGGTAGAAAAGTGACTGTGTGGATTCTATATAGATACGAAATGGCTAAAATTTAACGTATTTAACTTTCGATCACACCATATTACTCTAAATGTCAAGAAAGCATATTATAGTTGAGTCTACTTGTGACAATAAACGAGTAAATGTAATACCTATGCTTCTACATGCAATTTCATTTATTCTCCTGTTTCTGTTTTAGCCTTAGCTCAGTAGGAGAATCACCTGTCTGGTTCTTGACGAAACGGGTAAAGTGGGCAGGATTGTAGAAATTCATTTGCTGTGAAATCTCTGCGAAAGTGAGGTTTATATTTTACTGACGCAGTCACAATATAAAGACCCTTCAAAACTACCGAAGTAAAAACTATCTTATATTTTATTTTTTTAAAGGTGCACATTTCTTTTACCCGTATTTTCTGACCCTCTGATTTCTTCGTGATAAAGATAATTCACTATCGTGGGATGTCCTTTGGGACTTCGCTCGTAAGGCAATTCATTATCCACATACTTGCATTGAACCTCCTGCGCCATTTTTGCGGCCTCTTGCTCCAATTGCTTCCAATATGTTCGGTCATTTTGCGAATAGATTTCTTCATAAAGTGGGAGCAAATGGGGATAGTGTGATTTGATATAATCCATAATGTTGGCCTTAAAACCACCCCGTAGATTGAGGTTCTCAAGCCAAAAGAGGTCGCAAATGTCTTTCACTTCATGAAAATAGCCTTGAAATCGGTGATTCCAGGGAAGATGGGCGACACAAAGCAGATGGTTCGGATGCCCGCCTCGTAGCACTTTCGCATGGCTGCGAGGCGTCGCTCTATGCTCACGGCCTTGTCCATGTCGGCACGGAATGGCTCATCAAGCGTGTTGACCGACCACGATACGGTGACTTTCTTCACTTGGCGGAGCAGGTCAAGGTCGCGCAGCACGAGGTCGCTCTTTGTACAAATGAGTATCTCCGCATCGCTGTCTTTGAGTTCCTCAAGCAGTTTACGTGTCCTGCGGTACTTTGCTTCTTCAGGATTATATCCATCGGTCACAGATCCAATAACCACCCGTTGTCCGGCATATTTCTTCGGATTCACGATAGCAGGCCAATGCTTCACGTCCAAGAAAGTGCCCATTCTTCCTTATGTCCTGTGAAGCGCTTATGAATGAGGCGTAACAATACCTACAGCCATGGGTGCAACCCACGTATGGATTCACCGAATAGCTCCTACTGGGAGGTTTGACTTGGTCATGATGCCACGAACCTCTTTCGTTTGAATGAGTGTTTCTGTCATTTTTCTACAATTTTAATTTCTTTCATCATGCTATTTGTTTTGATTACGAGTGCAAAGGTAGTGCATAAAACAAAGACACATTATACCATTAACAATATATTCTCTATCATTTTGATAAACCTGTCTGCCACTAAATATGGTTTACTGCTTATGAGCGATGATTATATTCTTGAACTGCACAGAGTTGTCATTTTGTGCGCCATCCTCATTCATATACACCATTCCTATAGTCCTCTTGAAATTTCCGCATGTCATGCCCGTCTGCTGCTTGAAGAAGCGCATTAGGTGGGATGGTTCAGGGAAATTGAAGCATAGGCTATCTCGCTTATTGACTTGTTGGTGAACAAAAGTTCGTTTTTTATTTCTGCCAATAGTCGCTGTTTCAGCAAATTCATAGCAGATATTCCATACTGCGCCATCACACTATGGTTTAGGGTGATTCGACTAATCTTGAGCAGCGAGGCGTAGTCTTGCACACGCTGCAACTTCCGAATGTGAGTTTCCATCAGTCTATAACTGAAAGGCGTAATTATTTTTGGGAGCCGCAAAAGGAAGTTGATACTCACGAGCGTAATGGCGATTCATCGTTGCCAGCAGATAACAAAGCACACTTACGATTATGTGGTAGCTGTCGGCTTCAGGCTGCCGAAGTTCTGCCCCTATTTTCTGAAGCAACCACTGATATTCTTTGCACTCTGCCTCAGAACATATCAAAAATGGCGGCGTTTTGGTCTGCTGACAGTATTGCAGACGATAGACAAAGAACTTGTCGGCAATGAACGTTCTCATAAAATCCTCGCGGAATATTAGGAAATCATAGTCGAGAGCCTTCTCATCGATGTGCCACTCCTGCTGCTGGTGGGGCTTCACGAAGAGCACCATACCATCTTTCAGTTTTATCTTTCTGTAGTCTATCAGCACGTAGCCATTTGCTTTCCTGATGAAAAAGATTTCGAAAAAGTCGGTCTTGAACGCTTCATACTCCGTAAGCACACCGGGACGCTCTCTGCCGTGCGCCGTGTTGATGAAGAAATCCACACCACACTCCGTCTTGCTAAACGGCACTTCTATCAATCGCTGTCGTTGCTTTGCCATAATCTGTTATTTTGGGGCAAAGTTACATATTTCCGTTGATTTATCAAAATGACATAAATGGCGGATATAATGGTATAGTTAAATTAACGTTAAAGACTACCTTTGCACCATTATTTAAAACCTCAAAACCATTAAGATTATGAAGATTCAACAGATTAGAAATGCCACCATCATTATCGAGTATGCAGGAAAGCGATTCCTCGTTGATCCCATGCTCGGCGGTAAAGGATCGTTTGCTCCATTCCCGTTCTCTCACCATCAGAAGCTGCGCAACCCGCTCCACGACCTGCCGATGAAGGCGGAAGATATTGTCCACAACATAGACTGCGTATTGCTTACCCATCTGCACCTTGACCACATAGACGATGCTGCCTATAAGCTGCTGAGCAAGTCGGTTCACATCTTTGTGCAAGACGAGCAAGACCGGAATACAGTCCTTAGTCATGGCTTTACCCATGTGGAAATCATTGGCGAAGACTCACGTTTCGACGACATCCGTCTGTCGAAGACAGAAAGCCATCACGGCCACTGGTGGATGCTTCCCGCAGCAGGTCACACCTGCGGCTATGTGCTTCGTCATGAGACAGAACCAGTATGCTACTTGGCTGGTGACACTATCTGGTACTGCGGCGTACGTAGAAATATAGACCGCTGGAGTCCGCAGGTCATCATCGTGAACGCCGGCGGAAACAAATTCCATCTGGGCGGACATGTCATCATGCACATTCCTGATGTATTAAAGGCAATGGACTATGCGCCAGCGGCAACCTTCGTGGCAACCCATCTTGAAGGTGTCAACCACAATCAGGTTACCCGTGTTGCCTGAGAGAAGAAGTAATGAAGTGCGGTAAGGCAGACCGCATCCATATTCCCGAGGACGGAGAGATTGTAGAACTGTAGATTTGCCACACAAAAACATCCATCTTATTACATTCTGATTATTATTTGTATCTTTGCACTTAAATTGCGAAAATTTGCCATTTTGCACGCTGTCATTCAATTATGAATACACCGATGCAAAAATGGCAAATATTACATGAATATCCTATTCAACAAATCTTTATATTTGGGAATCCAGTTTTCTGCCTGATAATCGTAAAATCGATCATCAGCATTAATGGCAAAGGGGATCCCATACTTATCAAGCTGCTGGGTCATGAATGAAGCGAATTCTATCTGTTCCTTTACACTATAATTATCGCCTTTGTTATAATCTCCAGGCATCCAAGCTCCAACCCAGGTGTAAATACCAGTTTTCTTTTGCCAGTCAACTGCAACCTTGATACTTTTCTTTATCTGGTGCTTTTCCTCTGCCGTGCCTGTAGTCCAGCGTTTTTTGTCGTTTGTCTTGCTGGGACCTGCAGCATAGAAATGCCATTCAGCCATCAGATAGCCATTGCCCTGCGAAGGAATCTTCAAGTATTGAAGACCTTCGGGATGAGACAGTTTCGAAGGTGCAATAAAGATGATTCGCTTAGGATTGGTCTTGCGAATAGCCGTCACACAATCCTCATAAAGGGAGTTGAGTTCTGCCACATCCTTTTTCACTTTGTCCGAAGGCTCTACAATCAAATCAAACGAAACCTTTGGTGAGAGTTCCTTACATCTTTCTGCCATCATCTTCCACCACTCTACAACATTCTTATGCTCCTCTGCATTCGGATTCTCCTTATAAGGTTTGGCTGAGAAGGCTATAATCGGAATCAGGTCATTCTGCATGCAGGTATTTATCTGCGAAAACAGTCTCTTGAAATCATCGTCTGTGAAACGATAATGATGCAGGCGGAATCTTACATGCTTGATTCCTTGCTGTGCAAATCTCTTTACAGCCGTTTCCGAATAGGCACCATATTTGTTTTTCTCACTTCTTCCCCACCAATCTACATCTATCCCCTTCTTCAGCATCTGCTGATAGTCGCGTGGGGCGATGGCAGAAGGCTGGGCATTTGCTATGAATGCTGTCAAAGTCAGCATCAGACTTATAAATAATTTTCTCATGATTTTATTGTTATCTATTTTACATTTTAATGACGTGGTCACAATATAAAGACCATCTAAAACGGTTGAAGTTAAAATGAGGACTTCTTTTTCCTTATTATTAACAATCATCGCAGCACTCTATGTTTTATCCGTGTAACAGTTCCCAATCCTGCCTTTTGTGTTCCGTCCCAATTTGTAAGTTGGTCGGCACAACCATTAGAGCCACCAAGTGAAACGTATGTGTCTGCACTGCATGACATGTGGTCAACAAAAGTAAGGAAGTTGTCAATGGCGTTGTTTGTGAATTGAACTTCATTCGTGGCGAAGAGTTTTGTCCAATTAGTGACACATTCCTGCTTGAAGTCTGTAAAACCATGCCAAGACATATCAGATAAGAACCTTTTTGCTGCCGATTCTATACTGGCTTTAGAGTCCAATCCAATATTATGCTTTACAGCAGATGCCATAATGCCATAGTATATGGAAGCCGATTCTTTCTCGTTGAAGTTGACTCTGTCTGTTTTTGCAAAGGATGATAAAGCTTCATGTCCCTCATGGATGAACTTGTCAAGCACTCCTATGTATCTATTTTGACGAGCCATGCTTTCACGTTTGGCTTCGGCTTCTTGCCGAGCCTTTTCTTTTGCTTCTCTTTCCTTGCGTACTTCCAGGCGTCTCCATGCGTCTGTCATTTCTGGCTCCTGCCAAATGGCATTCCAACGAGCCTTCAAATCATTGTACATTTCCATAAGTGTAGTATTATAACTTTTGGCACTGGCGAGTTCTTCCTTCGCATAGACAAGTTGAGTAGTCACTCGCTCCACAGCCTTCTCGTCAAGTTGGGATATGCGTTGTTTGACTTTGTTGTTTTCAGTCTTTAGCGCATCATTCTCGGCACGAAGCGACTTGTTCTCCTCTATCTGCTTGTTGAGATTCTGCATATAGTAAGTGTATGTCATGTTGACAGACTTGCGTACACCTTCATTCTGCTTGTCACGTTCTGCATTAACGGCTGCTACAAGAGCTTTGATAGCATCATTGATGTTTGTTGTCCGCTCCTCACGCCACGCCTTTTGCCCGATAATAGTAGGAATTGGGATGGCAAGTTCTTTCTTTACGGCATTCATCGCTTCTTGAACTGGAGCCTTGATGTTGAGTAAAGGAATGGTCAGCTCCTTCTTGTCGATTGTGGCAAGCACTGCATATTTCTCCACTTTGTCAAGAGCGACTTTCGCCTGACGTTCCGCTTCAAGCACCACCTTGTTCTTATGCTTGCGTCCTCGCTTTTCTTCCTCTGAAAGTTCATCATAGGAGAAGCCTCGTGCCAAGCCATACTTATGCCCTACCTTGTTGTAATAGTCAGTATGCAGTTGGGAAAGGTATTGTGATTTGTCCTTTGCTCGCTCTCCCCACACTTTGGCATAAGAGACCCTTTCAACAACACCCTTTGCCGCTTCCGATTTTGTGTAGTTGTCACGTTCTTCTTTTGGAAGTGCTCTCCATTCCTTTGTAGAGAGAACCTTTTCTGGATTATCCTTGTGAATGTACTTGCTTCCGATGCGCCCACGTTTCCTTACTTGTTCAACAGGCACGGTCTGCACATGGGCATGGATGCTTGTCTCGTCACAATGCACGTCAAAGCCGATGACATTCTCTTCTCCCCATTTCTCACATGCAAAGCGGTAGGTGTCCAATGCCCAGTCATAGATGCCTTTTTGCAATACAACCTTGCTGTGGTCAGCATTTGGATCTGACGTGTTGAGTTTCTGTTCACCAAAGGCAAGTCTTTTAAGCACATCATGGTCACCACTGAAGATGATGCCGACAGTGCAGTTCGGACTGTTCCTTGAAACTTGGTCGGGACGCTTGGCATCCATATACGGCTTGAAGCCAAGTTCATCAAGTCTGTGCTGCAAGCGTTCATGCAACGGCACGGACAGGGAACCAAGAGGCACAATCTTTCCACCCTTGACTATCTCAAAGTTGAGTCTCTTGCGTGAATAGTTATAATGGTTGTTCTTGTCTATGTCCGCGTTTTTGAGTTGGTAACGCTTCTCGTCCCAACCTCTGCGCTCCGCCTCGTTGCCCACTTGGGACGAGAACGATTTCTTGTCTGTGCCTACATGGATGGCGGCACGTGGTATGTTTCTTTCCATAAGAATTTCATTTGAACTTGTAACGTAGTTATTGTATAATTGGAGACAGGTCTCGGGCGGAGCTGAGCATAATAGAAGGACTTTTTAAGTGAACAGCGTCAGCAGGTGAATCTAAAAGTCCCTATTATGTTTAGGACTTTTGTGAAAGTCCGTCACGCAAGCGTGCTCGCAGATCCTTACCCACTCTGCTATGACTCTTCCACCAACACCAACCCAAGACTGTCTATCAGATGTTGGAGTGGTGGATGTTGCTTTATCAGCCTTTGTAGCGCCATCTGCGGTATTTCCGTCATCAATAGGAAGTCGGCAATGTCAAGACCTTTGGTCTTTTGTTCATCGGTGGCATTGTCTTCCAAGATACTGCTGACAAGAACTTGCTTGCATATTGATTGCAGCAACGGAAGTTTGCTTTTCCACTTTTCCGTTGCCCCAAGGTCTGGAACCAAAACAACCTCCCGACCGCTTAGGACTTCGACTGCATCTTTATTGAAACATCCGTTCATGCCTCCAGTAGCCAACCATACGAAATCAGAAATGAAGTGGGTGGCAATGATGGCTGTCTTTTCGCTCTCCACGATGGCTATTGTCTTGGTCGTGGTTTTATCTGTCAACAGATGTTCGCCAAAGAAGCACTGCCGAAGTGTAAGTCTGGCAATTTCAGTTCCGAGTGTACCCAAGTCACCAGACTGTGTGGGTCCTTGATGCGGTGTCCTGTCTTGTCATCATACTTCATTATCTTGCCAGTGCGCACATTCCCATTGACATCTATCTGCCAAAAGATAGTTGAACCGCCCCATTTCTTTGAAGTGCCGACCTTGTACAAGGCAAACAGCCGTTCTGTCTCCTCTTTGCCAAAGACCGTTGAAATGTATCGGTACAAAGGATTGACAGAATAGCCATGCAGTGTTTGCTCCATCAACTTATTCTCAATGAAAGTTGGAAGAGGTTTCTCTTTCCTGCACTCTTTGATTGGTGTTTTATATCTCCAATCATCATTGCAGTTGGCATCGGGATTGTCCTTGAAATAATCAGATGGAGAATAATGGTAGCCACAACTCTGTTCATGGTCACAACGCCCCACATTGTCAGGAAATACAATCTGTCCTTCCTCGTCAATATATCTTGCAAAGCAACGCTTACGCCCACATTGAGGGCAAGCATATCGGTTGCCCAGCTTGTATTTCTGTAGATGGAATCTATATTCACTCATAAGGCTCTGCACTTGTTGCACCTTGCACTTTCTGCACTTTTGCACTTGTTTGGCACAAAATGCAGCATCTTTTGTGCAAGAGTGCAAAAAGTGCAAAGTGCAAACGGTGCAAGGTGGTGATTCTACTTCTGTACTTTCTCATAATTGCCTTGCTTGTCCTTGATGATAAGTTTCTCTGACAGAAGTCTTTGAGCATATACATGACAGTACGTCTTGCAAAACCGAAATCCGCTCCAGCCTTTACTGCTTCAGCAGTTACGAACTTGTTTCCCAACGAGTCAAGTACCTGTTTCTTCACAGGGTCGGTAGCCTCGGTTAAAACGAGGTCATCCATCCTTTTGTATGACTTCTCAAAGTAATCGCTCATCCGTATGGCTGCATTCACGGACTCCGCATCAACAAAATCCTTGTGAGACTCATCACAAGCCCAACGGAACAGTTGGAATATCAAGGCAAGCCGAGCCGTATTCAAAGGAACTTTTGCAGCACGTGAGTCTATCATTTTTTCATCCGTAATGGCATTCTGCGTTCTATATCCTCATTCTGCCAATCATAGAATATGTCAATGGTTCATCAGAGAAGTCAAGAACATTGAAGATGCCTTCCGTAAAAGGAAGAGCCACAGCCTTGTCTATGATCTCTTTCCATACACGGAATGGTCTTTCAATGATTGCAGCATCTTGTTTTGGAACCTTAACCCAAGGAGCAATCTTCAAACCTTTTGGGCATGTAATCAGAAAACGGTCAAGAAAACCATTCTTCTTGAATCCCATATCATAAAGTTCATGCACAATACCAGTCTGGATAGTTCCTACAATCTGTATGCAAGGATAGTCAATGCGTAAAGGACAATCAAGATTACAACGAGACACATCTACCGGCAAGCATTGTGAGTCGACAGCATTTGTTGTACAAAAGAACTGTTGTTGTATCGGTTGATGGTGTTGAACAGCCCCATTATCTCATCCACCACAACTGCCACACCTCTGAGGTTGGCATCGTGATTGCGCATCAGAATCTCTGGTGTGAAGTCATTCATGATATTCTTATGCAGGACTGGTACAGGAGGTAACGATTCCCATTCCGTCCGTTTTTTGCCTTGTTCCTCTCCACAATGGCTGCATACTCATTCTTTAGAGCCTTGAACTTATGGTGCTCCTCAGTATCAATGTCGTGCAACGGCTTGTAGGCAAAGTTCAAAGGTGGCGTCTTGCCGACTCCTGGTCTGCCAACAAGAATGACATATAGGATAGGTGAAGTAATCCAATTGCCTTTAATCCGGATATAGCAGGAGTTGCCGACGGCTGCTGCCATAGCGGATATTAGGGAAGTGACAGTGAACTCAATGGAATAGTTCTCCGTCCTTGCCAAATCAAGAATCATCTGCTGCATCTTCTGGGGGAATACGTCAAGCGGAATTCCAGAAGTGGCTACGCCCGAAGCCTCCGAGCGTAGCTTGTTACAAATTTCAAGCGCATCCATACTATTACCAGTTTAAGGGTTTCGGCTTGCGCTTGTTTCCAGCAAGAATAGCTGCGTTCTCTTCCTCTGCTGTGAGTGGTACAGGATTCTTGCGGTTAGTCTCCAGCCATTTGTCAAGTTCATCCTGATAAAGCAGTAACGCTTGCCCGGCTTGGTGGCAGGAATGCTGCCGTTTCCAAGTTTCATGTAGAGGGTGGCCATCGGCATTTTCAGGTATGCCGATGCTTCCTCCACACTCATAGGTATGTGCGTGTTCGCCTTGTGTGGCTTGTTCTGTGATTGCAGACCGATGATCATCTGCTTCATGCCCACCACTTCGTCCCGAAGCTGGGCAACGACCATTGGAAGGTCGTTGAAAGTTAATTCCTTTGTCATATACAAGTTGTTCTAAAAAACTGGGACAAAGGAACAGAATGATGCTTCCGTTACTGAGGTTCGTGACAGTCATTTGTCATTCACGAAGGAATAACTCTAACAATTGGGATTATTCTGGAGTTTCCTCCGTCACATCATGAAAATCATGTCTACCATTAACTGGCTCATCAATCGGAATGACATCATTGGAGCATGGTGCTTTCAGGTTCTTCAATGTGCTGTAGTCCAAGCCTTCAAACGGCTTTGGAAATAAAGCCTTGACAAAGGCTATTCGCATTGCCATTGTGTAATCACGTTTACCCAAACGTTCTGCGATATTCCACACGAAGTGCCTTAAAGGAATATTCTCAACCGTCTTCTTGAAACGGTTTGTTGCTATCGGGGTATAGTTGGTGTCGTTGCTCCATTCCTTGACAGCCTCAATTACCTTGTACAAATCTTCCTCATACAGAAACCTTGACATGGTACGATGCACATAGTCAAGTACGGCTCTCGTCCGTTTTTCCTTTATCTCCTGTGCTTCTTTTTCTTGTGCCTCTACACACTTGGCATAGTCCTCATGACTGTATTGTGCTGACTCTGTTTGTGGTAATGTTTGCATTGGCTGTTCTTGTTCTGTTGCTGGCTCTGCTTCTACAACGTTTTTCTTTGTCTTGCTGTTGCTACCAATGGTCATCAGTTCATAGGGATAATTCACCATGGAAATGAATATCGCCCAAAGCAGGATGTTGCTTCCAACAAAGATGATTGACTCGACAAACAGACTTTGGTGAAAGTCATTGCCTACATACATCGCCACGACAAGAGAGATGGCGAGAATTACTGTACCAACAAAAGCGTAGATGGTACAATCTGATGTTGTCTTGTTTTCTGTCATTATCGTATTCGTTTTATTGTTATTCGTTCAAAAACTTCCACAAAGTTAGACGCAGAAGCATGTAAAACCGCATTTACGTTCTCTGGCACTCTTACTTTTACGCTTTATTAGCGTTCTAATATGATATCATACTCTGAATCATACTTTAAACAGCTCGTTAGCGTCAGTTGTTGCTGATTACTGGCTACAAAGGTAAGGGCAAAGAAAAGGGAAATTTGCAGTTCCTCTTCAATATCTATAGATATTAGGATGTATTTGTCGAATTGGTTCTATTCACGACCACAAATAGAACCAACAAAAGGAGAAAGGACTATTGGAACCCAATTATTCCAATAGTCCTTTTCCGATGCATTATTGTCAAAAGGTTACTTTCTCAACGTAATGCAGCCAACCGAAGCACGTTTCTGAGCATCGGAAATCTTGGCATACACCTCTGTTGTTGCCACATTCTTGTGGCCGAGATAACGCTGCACAACCGCAATACTTGTTCCTGCGTCCAGCTGGAGACAGGCAAAACTGTGGCGTGAGCAATGATAGGAGATATGCTTGGTAATCCCTGCATCTTTCAGCCAGTTCTTCAATGGTGCCTGCGTCATGGAGTCTTTGAAATCGGGGAACACCTTGCCTCGTTTATCTGGTGAATAGCCTATCAGTTCCAAGGCTTCCTCACTGATGGGGTTATGCACGATGTCCTTTGTCTTCTGCATTCGAGTGGTGACATACATCACACCATCGCTGCCGTATGGCTGTATCTCCTCCAAGTGAGCTTCTTGATGTCGCTCTTTCTCAAAGCCGTTAGGCAAGAGAACAGAAACGCACGTTTCAAGGCAGGGGCGGAGCAAGGTGTGGATGCCAAGCGGATAACCTCGTCTTGTGAAAGATGCTCCTTGTCAGTCGGGATTGTCTCGATACGCTCCAAGAAACCGTTCGGGTTCTCCTTTATCTTGCGGTCACGATAGGCAGTGTGGATTGAAGCACGGAAAGTTGACCAGTAGTTGGCTGCCGAGTTGATATGTAGCTTTCTGTTCTTATGCAGTCCCTGTGGTGCTGTCAGCAGATACTCACGAAATCTGTTGCACAAGTCCACGTTTATCTCACCGAAGGTACACTTGCCTTGCGTGAATGTACGAAAGTGCATATAGACGTGTTGCCACTTGGAGTTCTTCTTGTCTGCCAGTTTCTTGAAGTAGGCGAGGAAATCTCCTTTCATCTTCTCCTTGTCGAAGAAATCATAACGCTCGTTGACGATAGCCTCAAAGCGACGGCAGCGTATCGCCTCGCTCTTGCCGTAAGGTTGAGGTTGTACTTCTGTTCCGTCTGGTTCTTCGGCTTGGCATAGATGTAGATGCCAAGCGACTCATGGCGGATGACTTTCATCGTGCTCTCGTCACGATAGCCTGGATAATAGTCAAGATAATAGGACAGCATGCGTCCGTCCTTGATTTTGCGTGTACGCAATGATACGGTCTTGCAGATATTACTCATAGTTGTATTGATTTATTGATGAATATTCATGGTGAAGTGTCTCTTCACGGCTGCAAAATAACTGAATGATACTTCCGTGACTCCCATTATTTGCAGTCATTGATGGATAATGATGAAATCATTTGAAATCACAGTCCTTTTGCTGCCCTTTCTGCCATTGCTCGCTCCACATCCGTCTTCAAAAGCAGGTTCTTTACACCCACTTTTACCTTACTGATATGGTGAACTCTCACGATATGGCAGATGTTGGCACTTGTCAGACCATACAACTGTTGCACCTGTTCGGTGGTATAATAGTTGTCATCGTTCATGAGGTCAGTCTTGCGAAGTTCTTCAAGATGCTCCTTTGAGTAATAGGTACGACCGTACTCACGTTTAGTGGGTATCTTATGTCGATATGTATATGCCCTAAGTGCTGACTTGCTCATGCTAAAGGCTTCCTCTACATCATCAGCAGTCACCCACTCGGTGATGCAGTGGATGTCAACGGCAGTACCGAAGAACTCATCAATATGTCGTTTGCTGTAATAGTTCTTGCCAGCGATACGGCACATCGGTATCTGGTTGCGCTTGGCGGATGTATAGAGCCAAGACTTCTTGACCTTATAAATGGACATCACTTCCTCGCCCGAATAATAGTCAAGCACCTCATCCTCCTCTTTCCCTTTTGTTGATTCCTGGTTTTGTGTTGGTTTTTCTGTTTTTGCCTTTTTACTGAGCTTGCTCTTGCTGACAGGAATCACACGCTTGTAGGGATGACCCTCAAACATCTTCTCTATATCAGCCTTTCTTACGAATGCCATTCGGCTGCTCAATCTTGATGCCTTCAACTTGCCGTTAGCCACAAGTTTGTAGATATACTGTCGGGTGCATCCCATCAGCACAGCTGCCTTTGAGAAAGTAAGATACTCCTGATGTTGTAGATCCATGATTGGCTCAATACCGTTAATCAAGTCCTGCTGTCTTTTCTTCCTAAGACGTTTTGCCTCTGCCTGACATTCCTCGGAACAGTATTTCTGCATACCGCTTCTTGCACGAATGTCTTGCCACAAAATTCACATTTTCTTGTCGGTCTCATACTCTTTGATATTGCTTTGTTCAAATTCATTTGAGTATTCCACCTATGGAGTAAACGGAAGTGAACCATTGACAACCTTTGTCAACCCAGTCCACGATATAACGCTTTTTGCCTATCAGCTTCAAATCTGTCCTTCATCGTAACCACTCGTAAACCATTGTCAACTACGTTCACGATATGACAAAATAAAAGCTCCGCAAATTCTCCACGGTAGAAATACGTTGCAAAAATATGTGGAAAATCGGGAACTGCCAAAAAGCACTCAGAAAGTGTTAAAAATCAAATAGTATTGAAAATCAAGGTTTTATGGTTAGTTAGTCATAGTAAGTTATGGTTAGTTATAAGGCTCTAAATACAAATAAAGAAACCAAAGCGGTTTTCTTTGGTTATAATTAACCGCGTTGCAGATACTTTATCTGCAACGTATCTGCCGCAGGTATTCTGCAACGCTCCAACTGTTTGTCAGCTAGCGTATTACGCGCTTTTTGTTGCAGGTTGGCAGATACTTCTATGTTTTTCAACTTTATAGTAGGCAAATGTGGTTCAAGCCAGTTAGTCTTTTATCTTGCGTAACTTCGCCTTTTTGATAAAGAACTTGGCTAATTCTCTTCCTGCTTTGGCATACGTTTCCTGAACGCGATACCCGGAAGTGAAATCAGTACCCCAAAGTTGTTGGCAGAAGCATTACGGATTCTGATAGAGGCTACTTGCTCACCCGTTTCAATCTTCTTCACTTTGCAGCTTAGGTCGACAGATGCATTCTGACGCATGACACCCACATTCCAACCCGGCTCGGTGAAGTCTGTATTGATTTCGATTCGATATTGAGCGCCTTCCGTACCTGCTGTGATACCAACTTCGCTCATATATTTATCGAAAAGTTCCAAGAACTTTGGCTCAAATCGTTCTTTACGGTCGCCATACCAGGCAGCTTTCCATTGATCTCCTTTGCCCTCTTCTTTTGCATTATATTCGGAGCTCTTTTTATCTACATATTCGCTTTCTGTCAGTTTTCCTACCAGCATTTCATCATAAGAGAAAGTGAATTGTATCACTTGTTGGTCCTTGATGAAGTCGATAGTTCCTGAAGTCATAACAATGCTTTGCGCAATGAAAATGCAGTAATGCAGCTCAATAGTAGAAGTGTTGTGATAGTCTTCTTCATGGTTCGAATTTGATTTATTGTTTGTTTGTTGTTAAAAGGTACAGACAAACAGTAGATTTAGAATTCAAAACCGAATCTGACTCCTACTCCGTGTAACTCCCATGTATCATCCCAGCTGTCATGATAATAATGACCTCCATAACTGTAACTATAATCAGTTGTGGTGTCATAATCTTGGAAGTTGTACATCAAAGCTAAATTCAAGGCCTTTTTCCCTTTTAAAGAAAAAACGTACTCCTACTCCTATCGAAGCATACGCTCCTTCTATGTCTCCTACAGCATATCCGGTTTTTACATCTGCAAAAGCGTCACTCTTTTATTGATGAAGTTAGCCCTGAAGTTTGCATAGATTGGTGCAGCAACAAGATCTGCATCTGTATAGTAGTTGAGAGCAACACCACCACCAACGAAGAAATAATTATTGAATTGATAACCGTGTGAGGTTGATAATTCAATTTTGGAGGCATTGTAGTCGCTGACATCACCGATGTATGCAAAGTCCACGAAACCTTTATAGCCTTTTAATGTATTTCTTGCGGCTTTGCGGTTGTTGGCCTCTTTACGGTAATCTCTTGTGTACCGTTCTTCTTTAGTGATTTTCTCTACATCACTCATCTGGCAGATGATGAGGCTGCCATCACTTGTCTTAATTTTTAAGGAAACATTGGGCACTTGCTCAATGATAACTCCTTTGATAATGCTGCCATTCTTTAAATACACTACTTCTGTGTAATTTTGTGCTGCGACATAAGTACTGATACTTAACAGTAAAGTCAGCAATAATAGTAGTTTTCTCATGTTTATATATATTATTGGTTTATAATTTCTTGAGTGCGCTATAAACAGAGCCTGCCCAGTAGTTGCGCAATCCGAAACCACGTGCTTTTCCATCTGTTATCCATTCTTCAATGATCTCCTTTGTTTCAGTATCGAAGAATACGACTTCATACGTACCTCTGTTGTTTGATTTATCCAGGAACTGTGCGATAAATACCATACCTACGCCCGGCGTTTCTGAATAGGTAATGCTTCGATAGCCGCTTTGATTTGTTCTTTACTAAGGCTATATTCTCTTTGGTAGTCATCAGCTCGGCCAAGTTAATGTTTTCGTTCACTTGATTGACTGCATCCAGTGAGATTTCCGTTACTTCTTTTTTTCAACTGTTTTCCTACGTTATACTTCTTTGCTTCTGTGATAAACAGCTCATTGATACGTCTGAAAGCATCTTTGAATTGTATCGGTGATTCATCTGCACCGAAAACTTTAGCTTGGGAGTAGTCCACTCCATAGAACTTGATAGACTGGATGTCTTTCAATGCACTCTTGACTTGTCCAAAACAGAACAGGCTCGTACTTAAGAATAAGAATAGAATAAGTTTTTTCATATACGTTAATGTTAAAGTGATATAGTTGGTTTACTAACTCCCAAAAGTAGAAAATAATTATCGTAAATCAATGAATTTTATCGTTTTTCGACTCATTGGAGGCATTTGAATTTTTGCGATGTATTCTGCCGACTCAAAATTAATGCTTGGAGCCACTCTTACTTTCGAACGAAACAGGTCTTTTATCTCCTTGGCAAAACCTTCGCTGCGGTTTTCACTTCCGATACGGATCAGAATTTCATCCGTCCCCAATTCGTTGGTGTAGACTTCAATGATGTAATTCTTTACCGAAGGGATATTGTCCAGAATGTCGAACAATGCAGGTGGATACAAGTAGTCCCTTTGTATTTAATCATTTGCCCTTTTCGTCCGAGGATGGAACTAAGGCGAATCGTATTTCTTCCGCAGGCACAAGGTTCGGTATGATGGTAACAAATATCACCAGTCTTGAAGCGGAGCAGCGGCATACCTTCTACTCCAAGCGTCGTGATCGTCACTTCGCCTGCTTCTCCCTCTGCGACAGGACGATTGTTGTCATCCAAAAACTCTACGATGATAAGTTCCGGTTGCAAATGCCCGCCATGGAATTCGCTACATTCGGTAAAAGACGACTGCATTTCGGTGGAAGCATAGGTGGAATATAGCTGTAAGGCAGGCCATTTGTCATGTATCTTCTGTCCGAGCGTATTTAACTGAAACTCCTGATTGCGCAAAGCCTCACCGATACAGATACATTTCTGCATCGAGCACGCATTATGGTCGATATGATTCTTCTCGGCAAACTCTATCAGTTTGATAAGGAAAGAAGGAACGACCATTCCACAAGTCGGATGAATCCGGCGAATCGTGTCCCATTGCAGTTCGGGGATGCCGTTACCTACCCGGATCACTCCCATGCCGAGTTCGCGTGCTCCCATATAATAGGCAAGTCCGGCCATGAAGCGGCGGTCGATGGTAGTCATGAGTTGCAGAATATCCTTTTTACTGCATCCGGTGGTGGTGAAAGACAGGTACTCGTTGTAAGATAAACGGTCCAGGTCCTCGGAAGTGAGAACGAAAGTCACCGGATCTCCCAGTGTGCCGGAAGTTGTTACATAGTCGATGATTTGCTCCTTGTCTACACAGATGAAGTCGTCGTTATGAAGTTGCAAGTCTGTCTTGGTGGTGACAGGGATTTGTTGCAGGTCTTCAATCTTCTTTATCTGATTGATGTCAATGTGGTGTTCTTCGAACATTCGTTGGTAGAACTTGGAGTGTGCTTGCAGGTAGGTCAACGTTTGGGCTAACCGTTCTTCCTGATAGCATTTGATCTCTTCCGGTGAGCGGAACTGAATTTCAGGATTCTTTTCCATCTTTGGATTGTTTTTGAATTTTCTGTTGGATACGTTCTTTCTCTTGCAATTTGGGAATCGGTTTCTTTAATGCTTTTTGCCAGTATACGATGGCTTGTTGCGGTTGCTGCATAGCCTCGTAATAATTTCCCATCACTTCATATACATAATATAGAGAAGGATTGGAGGCTTCGTATGTTTTTAAAACATGCTCTTCTATTTTCTCCTTTTTTCTGATCTTCTTCAATAGGAGCGGAGTCAACTTCTTATAGGTAAGAAGATGCTGGAACTCCGGTGTTTCGGCGAATTCATCTGCCGGAATGGTCAAGTTAGAACTGTATATTTCGTGTTGCAAGTTAATCGTGTCGTTAAATATCTTATTCAGTCATAAGCTACATACTTTCCACATTGCCAGGGAGAGGTAGATACCCACATCAATCGTTTCTCCGGTTGGAAGATAACGGAATGATGAGCAATAAATTGATTGATAGCCATTTCGTTAGCCAGTCCCAAGTCTGCATTTTGCAAACCCTTGTGGTTGCGCAGGATAGAGGCGGCTTTAGAGGCATCTATCGGCAGATTCTCATTGATGAGTTCTTTCAATCGTGCAAAACGGTATGGACTGTCCGAAGTACGGATATTTTCCATGTTTCGTTCATCCTTGCTGAATTCCTCCGATTGGTAATGATTGGTGCAGATGAGCCGGTCGGCTTCTTTTCCTTTAAAGAGTACTGTCTTCTCTGGGGATTTTTCAATGATAGCGGCTTTGCCATCTTTGGCAGAACCTATCAAGATGGATTCGGAGACGAATGTCTTCCGTTTCTGTGCGATGGCAAAAGCTCATCAATCGTTGACGCATATTGCAGGATTTCTCTGGTCAGAATGGAAATAGGAGTGGCGGAACCTGTTGGAACAGCAGACTTGGCGGCATTGATCGTGACGGTCAGCCCCGTTTCGTTCATGCCGGATAGTACGCCTATCATACCGGGCCATCCTACGGAGCGAATTATAACCTTGATCCGGTGTATAAAAGCACTTGTTTATTTTCTGCGAAGGCATCTCCCACATAGAAATCGAAGTTGCGTCCGATGAGCAGGGACGAATCTGCACTTTGAGTTCCCCAAGTGGCAAACGAACTGCATCCCACTAACATATAATCTTGCATGGCATGTCCCAGGTCGTGTGCCGAATGGTAATTCAACTGACGTTCGTAAGGAGTGCCGATAAGTCGTATTCATGAGTACACGATAGCGAGATTCCGTAGATCTCGTCGCGGTATTCTTCGAGGACGTTCTCACCCAAATGACGGTTGAATAAAACGATGAAGAACCGGAGAAACTTCAGATAACTGTCTGAAGGAACAATCTCACGAATCTGATCGACAAATACTTTCTCCTGATAATGAAGCAAATCGGAAGACAGTTTGCCGATGGCTTCTCCCCTTTGAAAGGCATCCCCTTTCACAAACAACTCCCACAATCCGCTTTCGCTGTGGCGCAGGAAGTTGCCGTCATAATATCGGAGATCAAGCGTATCGTTGTAGAGCACCTCTGCCGGAATCATGGTGGTAGTATCTGCATGAGACACTTTTGTCATGATGATACTGGGTTCATGTTTCGGTGTCCGCATATCCGCTGAAAAGTAGAGATAACAGATTCCGGTTATCAATATCACAAGGAGCGACAAAAGAACGCAGCTCGTGTACTTGAATATCTTTTTGATTGTTTTATGCATTTCCTACTTTTTTAGCCAAGTATTCTTGTCCCACAAATTCCGCACAAGTGAGCATGGAAGTCAGCGTTACTCCCAGTGCGCCGTGCACATTCAGGTTTTGACCTGTGAGAAAGAGATTACCCAACCGGCTTCGTGTAGACACAAAACCGATTTGCGGACATTTATAATCTTTGATAATTCCGTATGCGGAACCGTCCACCGTTCCGGTATAGTCGCGATAACTCAACGGAGTGGTGGTGTGAATCTCTTCTATGTTGTCGGAGAAATCAATGCCATGGCTCCGAATAAAGCGAAGCAACTGTTCCGTCTTTTCCTGCTTGAAGGACCGGTAGCTTTCTCCCCGATGTTCGGGAGTGGTGTCTTTCCATGCAGAGAGTTCGTCCATATACATCGGTGTCAGAATCGAAATAACACTGGCGTATTGACTGTCTTCGGAAGAGGCTTGCATCGAAATCATGCAGTTGGTGGTCCGTCCCGGATAGAGCTGTTTGTCATACCACACTTTATGATCCCCATGCAGATAGAGGTTACGGTTTTGGTATGGAGTGCTCTTCTTTTTCATTACCAGATAAAGCGTGAAGATACCGTATGTGTTTTCGAGCGAGCGGATGCGGGAAATGTAGGCGTTCTTGATACTACGGTTTTTATCCAGTATCTCCAGGGTTCGTTGAGGATGCATGTTGGAAATCACAAAGTCGCTTTCCAATCGTTCTTCACCGTTGATGATGACTCCCTGTACTTTTTCGTTTTCAACAATGATGCGGGTGGCTTCGCTGTTGTTAAGTACTGTCCCTCCATTCGCTCGGATCACGTTAATCAATTCCAGGCTGACTTGCATACTGCCGTCCACAAAACGATAAGCTCCTTCGATGTAGGAATGGTTAATCATGGCATGTTGGTAGAAGGTGGAGACATCTTTCAAGCCTCCGTAGAGCAAGGCCGAGCCTGCCAGTACATTTTGTAAAGTGGGGTCCGGAGTAATATCCGCAATCAGTCCTGCGGCGGAGGTGCAGAAGTATTTCATTCCTTCCAGGGCAAGTGTGCCCTGTTTCAGATGGTCTACGCTAATCAAGTTACCAACAGTCTGAAGCTGTTCGGCATAACGTTTCAGGTTTTCTTTTTCGTGCGGGAAGGACCGGCAGATCGTTTCGATGAATTGCGGATACCCCATTGCATAATCGTATGTTTTTCCTTTATAGTAGATTGTATCGAAAGCCTCATCGTCCAAACGTTTCAGCTTTAGTTTGTCCATGATGCCGAAATAGCGGAAATACTGATTCATCACTTGACCTTCATCCAGGCTTCCTACATAATGAATGCCTGTATCGAATAAGTGTCCTTTTCGCCGGTAGGTTTGAAAGCATCCGCCGAATTGCGTGTTTTTCTCTACGACGCATACATTGAATCCTTCTTTACTAAGAATCGCTCCACATTCCAGTCCGCCAAGGCCGCTTCCGATAATGATGATATCGTATTTACTCATGTTCGTTCGGTTTTCTGAATATATAAATAGTGTTCGAGGTATATTTGTCATTAGGATGATTTCTACATTCATTCCGCAGGTGACTGCTATTTCCCGTAGTTGGGTTTCTGTGGTGAAATGCAATTCTCCGGTAGTCCGGTTGAAATTGAAGATGCGGGTGGATAGCAATTCCGTGAACCGGGTCAGCCGGTGTTTGGATGTATTTGCCGAGTTTCCGTCCCGTATGATAATCATTCCCTGCGAACGCAGCCGGTCAGCGCATTTCAACAACAAAGTCCGTTGATGTTCATAGCTCATATAGTGAAGCATATCGTTCAGGATAAAGACATCGCTTTCCGGTAGCGGATATTCCAATGCGTTGCCGTGCCTGAACTGGAGATGTTCGTTGCGTAACCATCCGTGTTGTGCCAAAGCTATTTTATCCTCATCGTAATCAATTCCTAAAATATCCCGGTCTTCGGAAAGCATAGACAACATATAACAGAGCGGACCGAAGCCACAGCCGATGTCTGTAATTTGCCTTGGGCGGGAATCAGACGGTTGAACAGCCGGTAGTTTCTTTCCATCTTCACCTTGATACGGATATACCATTCTACGACTGGTCCTTTGTAGATATAGTTTTGGATCAGTGCTTCGTAGAAAGCAGGATTGTCCGTCGTGTTCTTTTCCCGGCAGATACGGGCGTAACCCTCCTTCATATAGGCGGATATGCGTTTGGTGCGTTCCTGGTAGGTGGTTCCGAAAGAAAGGTCGTCGGCCGGTATACGGGGAAGTATTTCCGTGTAGATGATTCCTTTGCGGATATTGAAAGGCTGTGCCTTTGCAATGATTTTGTTGTTGCCGTAGAGGAGGATCGGAAGAATATCCAGTTGCAATGTTTCTGCCAGGTAGAAAGCTCCTTTGTGGAAACGCTTCATCTTTCCGTTGTAAGTGCGTGTACCTTCGGGGAAGATAGCGATGGAGTAGCCCTCTTTTACTTTTTTCCGCATCCGTTCCATATATTGTTCGTAGCCTTCGCCTATGTAATAGAAATCGACATAGCGGATGATTGCTCCGAAGAAAGGAGAATGCCATACCCAATGGTTGGTTACCATCAGGATTTTAGACGAAAGAGACAGCAATACCAGAATATCGATGAACGACTGGTGGTTGGCGATAATAATTGCCGGATGCTGGAAACGCTCGTTGGCCTTGTTGATATGTTCTTTTTTGACGGCAGTGGCTAACAACAGAATCCCTTTGCAGGTGATTTGTATCAGTCGGCATACCAAACGTTGTTTGCTGCTTTTCCGCACAGGCACCAAATAAAGGACAGCGATCAGTACACGGAGGAAGATACAACCGATAAAGAAAAGCAGGAAGAGCAATACGGTTCGTATCAGTCCGATAAGCGTATAAGGCGGCAATCCTTTGGAAGCGGGTCCCGCGATGAAGAACCGGAAAATGAGTGGCTGAATGGTATAGGCAACCAACACCACTGCTATCATGCCGAGAATGGAAATCAGTGAAATGGATTGCAAAGCCGGATGCTTGGCAAAAACAAGTGCTCCCATGCCGACAACTGTGGTGAAAGCAGAGAAGAAGATGGCTGTTTTGTGAGAATTCAGTACCTTTTGGCCTGTACGGTATTTGTTTTGTAGCCCGTCCATAATGAAGATACTGAAATCGTCTCCAATTCCAAAGATAAAGGTGGACAGGATAATGTTGATGATGTTGAACTCAATCCCCAAAATTCCCATCAATCCCAAGATGATTACCCAGCTGACCAGCATCGGGAGAAAACTCATCAAGGTAAGTTCGATACGTCCGTATGAGAACCATAATGCGAAGAATATCAGGAAAGAAGAGATATACAGAATCAGGTAAAAGTCGTCATTGATGCAGATACCCATTTATTGGCAAAGTAGGAACGGTCGAAGATGACTACATCCTGGGCTTTGCTGAAGTTCTGATACACGGTTTCCTTATTCTGGTCGCTAATCCGTATCTGGCTGATAAGCATGGTGATGGAATCGGCAGAAGTTTGCCATTCGTTCAGTAGCTTGCCGGATAAATCGTCTTCTTGTGCGGTGTAGTGATATTCACCGAAAGGTTGGTTTAGCCATTGATAAAAGGGATCGAAGCTTCCCGGACGGAAAAGGTATTCAGTGGCAGCTGTTTCCAGTTGTTTACGGATTTGCTGTTGTTTTTCATCTGTCCAGTAGTCTTTCCATCTTTTCAGGCGTAGCTGTTGCTCTTGTGGAGAAATCAGAAACTGTGAGGCGGAAGCATAATCTTTAATCAGTCCCTGATCCTTCAGTGTCGATAACTTCTGATTGGTTATTGCATAAGTTTCGGTAGCCTGATTCATGTCTTTGCCTACGCTGACAAAAAGCACTGTCTTTTCGTCGCTGTCGAAGAGCTGCATTAATTTCTCTTCCGATTGTTTGAGATGTTGAGGTTCATAATTGAGGCTCATCATGTCGTTGTTGAAGCCGACCTTTGTGAGGTAAACAAACAGATAATTGTAATGAGGAGAATACCGCCTACCAACCATTTATTCTTTTCGTAAGAATATGCGTTATTTTCTCGATGATGCGTAATACGCGTCCCTGTTTGACGTCTGCCTGTCCTTTCAGGAAATGAGGCAGGTAAATGAGGCAAAAAAGAGTAGTACCCACCAATGCCAGGGAAGCGAACAACCCGAAATCGCGTAACAGATCGGAACTGGTGAATATCAATCCCATAAATGCGCCGATAGTGGTGAAACTACCTACTGTAAGCGGATAGGCTATCTCTTTAATCAGTTGTTGCACGGTGGAAACATGGTTCTGATGTGCCAACATGTGGATGGAATAGCTTAGCGCAATACCCATCACTGCGAACCGGCTCCCACGGCAATGGCGAGATGCTTCCTTTGATAAAGAAAATCAGAAACAGGGCGAACAATCCTCCGAAGAGTACCGGAGTAATAATCAGTGGTATCGATCGCTTCCGTTTAAACACGAGTGAGATAAATACTATGATGATAAGCAGTGCCAGGGAAGAAGTCAGAATCGTGTCTTTCTTGATCTGACGGGCGTTGTAGACTCCTACGGAGGGACCGCCGAAATATTCGGCTCGAATGGTAGGAGATTCTCCCTGTACGTGTTGGAGTTCTTCTTCGAGTATTTTTATCAGTTCGTCATTCTTTCCGGTACTGCCTGTGCTGAATACCGGGGTAATGAACATAAGCAAGGTGGAACCGTCTTTGGAAAAGATGTGTTCGTCATAAATCTCGTAGTTGGCTTCCAACTGGAAATCCTGCAGATGTTTCAGGGCTTCACTTCCCAGTCCGAGCGGTCCCGGAGAATATAACTTCTTAATGCGATTCCGGCAGGAGAGAGGAGATTGGTATAGTTCTTCTGCATGATAGCTTGTATACCTTTCTCTGTCAATAGGGAATCGATCGTTGATAATCCGTATCTGTCAGGAAAAGCGGGAGATGCTCGTAGACAAAGTCTGTGGCTCCTCCGATGAGGCTTTGGTCTACCTGTGCGAAAATTCCTTTAATCAGGGTTCCTCCGGCTTTTTCTGTCAGGGTTTGTTGCAGTCGTCCGGCAGCTTCTATCAGGGAATCAGGTTCTACCCGGTGACAGGTATCTGCCGAGGATAGCATAATGATAATCTTATCCTTGATTTTGAGATTGTCGAATACCTTGATTGTGTTTTGAGAATCTTTGGTGTCGGGGAAGAATTGTGTGATGTTCTCTTCGAACCTTACTTGCAGGGCAAAGAACCCCATCAACAGGACACAACTGATGAGTGACAAATAGAACAGAATCTTGTGCCTCTCAAAATAATCATATAGTCCGATAAAAAACTGGGTCATATCTTTTTTTTCCTACACGCCGTGAGCAGAATGAACGCGATGGTTCCTGCCAGTATGCTGCATACGGCTGCAAAGATAACACTTCCTATTAAATATTGCTCTATGACTGATTTTACATTTTCAAAAGAAGTTCGTTTAAGTGCAGGTTTACGGGTTCTCCCAGTACTTTACAGCCGGTTACATAACTTCCGTACAGTAAAAATGGTATCATCGGAGGGATGCTGATGTTGGCTGCTACAATAGCTATGACTTTGTTTAATCGGAACAAATGCGCCAAAAACAACGTAATCAGCATTTGATATCCCCATGCCGGAACGATGCCCATAAATACGCCGAGCATGATGGCTGCCGTAATTCGCGGGTTAGATTCGGGGGAGTGGGTGATGTGGTTGGAGAAAAACTGCTTGCAATTCTTCCAGGTCAGTTTACGGAAAAAGTTTCGTGGTACGATCCAAAGGAAAGTGACGAGTACCAGTATCGTATTCAGAATACTGATACGGGTGAAATCACGGAACGGGCGGAAATGAGAAACCCGTTCTTCCTGTGGCGGATAATAAACGTGTACCGGAATATTTTTAACGGGAATGCCTCCCCATGCTGCAAAAACAAGTGCTTCCAGTTCGAACTCATATTTGGCAGTGTAATACCACTTGTCCACATTCATGCGTTGGATAGGGTAGAGGCGGTAGCCGGATTGCGTATCTTGTAGTTTGATACCGGTTTCGAGGGTGAACCAAAAGTTGGAAAACTTATTGGCAAAGGTATTCTTTCCCGGCATATTGTCCGAGGTCAGATTACGGGAGCCTACCAGTAACGTGTCCGGTTCCTTTTCTATGGCTTCAATCAATACGGGAATGTCCGAAGCGAAATGCTGTCCGTCGGAATCAATGGTGATGGCATATCGGAATCCTTGCTTCTTTGCGAAAGATAGTCCATGTTTCAAAGCTACCCCTTTTCCTTGATTGACAGGGTGGGTGATGATGTGAAGATTAGCTTCCTGATTCAGTATTTCAGGTGTTTCATCCGTTGAACCGTCATTGACAACAAGGATTTCCGGTGCATAAAAACGTACACTTGCTATGACTTCTGCCAGTGTCTTGCCATTGTTGTAACTCGGGATGATGACGATGATCCCTAATTGTTTCAACTTTTCGTGCCAATAGGCTGTACTTATTTGCTCCTTCATGCTTTTGGGGTAAGTGCAGCTTTTAGTTTAATGAAACATTCGTCTTTTATATTTTCTTCCTTTATAATGCTTTCTTTTCCTGTGTTCTCCTTTACAATTTCTTCTTTTGCAATATCCTCTTTCACAATGCTTTTATTTACAGTCTTTTCCTTTACAGTACCTTCCGCCTGTAACTGGAGTTTGCCTTCTTCTGTCTCTTTGAGACTCAGTACGATTGCTATCCGAGGCGTTTCTATAGGATTGATAGCCGAAAGAAATTTGCAGGAAGATACTTGTGTTATTTGCAACTTTTGCTGACGAATATTTTCTGCACATTCCTTGATAAGTTGCAATAGACAAACTCCGGGAACTACCGGATGTTCAGGAAAATGTCCCTGATAAACAGTGTGGTCAGGATTCAACTCTATCTGAATAGTCCAGGTGGTTGAATCCGATGACTCGGAGGAAAGGATAGTATAGAAGTTATCAAGTAGCATATATTAAATTTCTTTAGATAGTTTATCCAGACGGATCGTTAACCGTATCCACGGATGTTTGATTTTTATTTGTGCCGGATCACCCGGAGTGTCGTCGGTAATGTAGACCACTGATTTTCCAAAGCCTTTTCCACTGGTTCTTTTTTGGGTAGCATTGTCTTTGGTGGCTTTCACACGGACGTCTTTTCCATTTAAGAACAAACGCCTGAAATCCATCTCTAACAGTTTCAATACCTTTTCTTTTTCATGGGTTCAATGCAGCTGTTGACATTAAATTGATCGTCATGCAGAGAAAAAATCGAAAAAGGCTTAACCCGAAGTAGGTAGACGCCACGATCCGGATTTCGTTATCAGGCATACGGCGTACTATCAGCATACCACTCATGTGATGTTTCATGAAATCCAGTTGGATATTGTATTTTTGTGATTCTTCCCCTTGTGTCAGTTCGATAACAGGAGGCACAGTACTGCCTTCCCCGCTTATTCGTGGAGAGCAGGACGTTTGAACCTGTATTCCCAAGAATAACAGAACCGTCAGGCTAACGAATCGCAAACTTCGTCTCATTCTTCAGAGAGTTGAACTTTTTATTATAGAATTCGTATTCTGTGTAGTTTGTAGCTGTTTCGGACAGGCGGAGTTTGTGCACCGACATATCTTTCTTGTCCAAATAAATTTCGATACCGGCAATATAGGCTTGTACTGCTTTGTTAGTCGGCTTTATTTTAACCAAATAATATCGTGCGTCTTCAAAATATTCTAGCTGGTAGTTGGATGACATCTTAGACAGGTCGCCTATCATACACGCAGTTAGCATATCCTGCATCTGTGCCATCATTTTGTTCGAACTTAGGTTCATAATACTTTTTTTGCCATCCGATACGATTTTGAGCTTACTGCCGTTTATCACGATGAGATAATCCATCGGGCGGAAGTATTCCATACAGATTTTATTGCTTTTTGGTAGTAGAACTTCCCTTTGGAAGTAACCTTTTCGTCGAATACATCGAGATATTTCACTTGGGTAAAATCGCTTTCGATGGACTCTACGGTTTGTGCCTCCTTTGCCAGACGGTTTTCAAATTCGGTCTTTTGCACCATCTTTTTCATGCTCTGCGCATGGACGGTGACGATAGACAAGAAGAAAAGCGATAAGTATAGTAATAAAGTTCTCATACATTTTTATTTTATGCCAATAGTTTATCCGGACGGACAACGGTATATCCTTGTTCTTTCAGCAAATCCAGTATTTGTTTTACTATCTGGTCGCTGCCGGGCATCCGGTCGTGCAACAGAATGATGGCTCCCGGTTTAAGACGTTTCCGAATCCTGGCAAGTATTTTGTCCGGAGCTGACTGTTGCGTATCTAATGTACGGATGCTCCATCCTATTGAGGTGTATCCTAACTGTCGGACAGCTTTCGCAATCGTAGGATTAGTGACACCGAATGGCGGACGAAACAAAGTAACCGGCTGCGAAGTTACTCGTTCTAGTTCACACTGACAAGTTTGCAGGTCTTTTTCATTTTAGAGAGTCCATATAGCGGAAATAAACCGGAATGGCTATATGAATGATTCCCAATTAGATGACCTTCTGTTACCATACTTTTCAATAAGGCTTCATTTCCTTTTATCTTGTGTCCGATACAGAAAAAACAGGCAGTTGCCTGATATTCTTTTAGTACCTTCAATACTTTGGGCGTTTGAATGGGATCGGGACCGTCGTCAAAAGTCAGGGCGACAACTTTTTCCGTAGTACGTTTTTTGCAAAACGATCGTAGATAAATTCCCGACTGAATGCTATAGGAAGCATAAACGAGAAAGGACAGTATCAAGAATAAACATAGAAGGAGGCAAACAATCATCATACGCTTTTCCGAATTAGAATCAATGAGTGATTGATGGAGTGGTGATGATTATAAATCAATATATTGGTAGGGGTAGTGCAGTTTATTGATGCTTTTACTGCTTTCCATACTGCATACGATGAGGCGGTAGGATATTCTCCACATTCGTCCTTAAAACTAAGATGAATACTTTCCGGGAAAAGGTTGGTTTCAAGCTCTTCATAGATAGAGTTGCTTTCATTCATGATACTCTTCTCATTTTTGTTCTTTCCGGTAACTAACCATTGAATATCCTGACACTCTAATCCGTTTCGTTGTAAAAAACGAATAATTCGGGAACTGATTTCTTCTGTCGTATGTTGTCCCGTGAAAGTTTCAAGTCCTCGTATTTCTGCTAACGGATGCTCTCCGGCTTCCCGGCTTAATAGGAAGAATTGAGCACCTTCTCCGGCTTCTATTCCTTTCAGCAGTCCCAAGCGTTGCTGAATGATGTAACTGGTTTCTGTCATTTCGTCCATGGCTCCCACCAGTATATTCTCGTTTCCTTCTTCTATTTTCATCATGGCATCCAGCAAAGCGCTTTCAAAACTTAGTCCCCGGTGAACGTAAGTCATGTTATAGGCATGTATTTGATGAATCAGTGCTATTTGTGCACCAATTGTATTGAATGTCGACTGAATAAAAGGAGTAGGATTCAGCATCCGCTCTTCATTATTTAACAGGTTGTTCAGAAACTTTTCCGTATCAACCAGGCAGCCCAGCCCTGTGGCTGTGATAATTCCCCCTATCTTCTCGGGAGATAGTTCGCCCATACATTCCAATCCGCAAGCCACTCCCATTTTCACAATACGGCTCATGCGCCTGCGCAAAGTTGCATTGGGCAATAATATCCTTATAATCGGGTTCACAAGCCTGAAGAAAAAGGACGGTTTGCTGAAACATCGGGCGAATCATTTACTTTCGGATTATTTTCTTGTGAATGATTTCCTTGTGGATGGATAGAAGCGATGCGTTGAATATAAACTGGCTGCATAGGCTCAAAAACTTAAAGGTTCGTTCGTTTGGGAAAATTCGTTGCGGAAAAGAGGAGCGACGAGTCGTTTCCTCCGAAGCCGAAAGAATTGGATAATACATGGCGGATTGGCACTCCTTCCTGGAAAGACGTTTCCGGTATCAATCCTGTTTCTGATTTTACTCCTGTTTCTGACAACAGTTCTGTTTCCGGCATAGGCTCCGTGAAATTTAGATTCGGATAAATCATGCCTTTATCTATGGAAAGAACGGAATAAACAGCTTCAATTCCTTCGGAAGCTCCTAAAGTGTGTCCGATAAAAGCTTTTACTGAACTAAACGGTGGAACATGTTCTCCGAAGATTCTTCGCAATGCCATACCTTCCGATGCGTCATTACCGGGAGTACCTGTCCCATGTACGTTGATATAATCAATATCTTCAGGAGAAATGCCACTGGAAACGATGGCTTCGCTCATTGATAGAAAGGCGCCATCTCCTTCGGGAGAACTTCCTGTTTGATGATAAGCTTCATTTGTATTAGCATAACCGCTTAGTTCACAGTAAGGAACTCTTTGGAGTGAACTTTCTGATTGAAGCACTAAATAACCTGCGCCTTCTCCCAAATTTAATCCGGTACGCGAACGGTCAAAAGGACGACAATGTATTTTGTCCAAAATCATGAGAGAGTTGAACCCATTGAGCGTAAATCGGCAAAGTGCATCCGTACCTCCGACGATAACAGCATCCAGTTGCCCATGTTTAATCAGTCTCGCTCCCAACATAATAGCATTGGCTGCCGATGAACAGGCTGTACTGATGGTGGTTATAAAATCATTGATACCTAAATACGAAGCTATTAATTCTGTGCTGGCTCCGCAGTCGTGTGAAATCACTTCCCGCAATCGTCCCTGTTTCGGGTTTTTCTTGAAAGATTCATAGAAACGCTCGCTTAAATCCATACCGCCGACAGAAGTGGCGGAAATAAAACCAATACGTAACGGTTGCTGGTCTTTTTGCGAGGTTACTGACTGATTCGGTAATTGATTTTTTGGCTGATTGGATGATATATGTAAGTTTAGTCCTGCATCTTCCATCGCTTCTTTGGCGGCTATCATGCCTAGCAATGCTGTGCGTGATACTGTACGCTGCGGAGGTAAAGATAATAGTTGTTTAAGTTCTTCATTGCTACGTTTCACTTCAGATACGGGTACATCGAGAGCAGTCGGGAAAAGAGTTACTTTTCCGATACCATGCTTTCCTTGTTGTAGTGCCTCTATATTTTCGGAAACTCCGATGCCGATGCCCGAAACAACTCCCAATCCGGTGACGTAAATCTTCATAAGTTAAGCTTTCCGATTAGCAATGATGTATCAGTCAGTGTACATACCGAGTAGAAGATTTGTTTGCCTTCACTGGGATTCTCTATTTTAATACCATATTCGCGTTCTAAAATCAGGATGATTTCGAGTGCGTCAATGAGTCAAGGCCAAGACCTTCGTCGCCAAACAGAGGGGCTTCATCGTCAATATCTTCCGGAGTGATTTCTTCAAGGTTCAACTCTTCGATTAGTTTACCTTTCACTTCGTCCATCAGTTCTCTTTTGGTTTGATCTAAATTATCCATAATTCGTTGATATATTATTAAGTTGTTTAAATTCTGCTTGGTAATGTCCGTCCAGTAGTTCGCACCAGCCTATGATGCATGTGCGTAACTTACCTTTCGCCATCACAATTCTTGCGTAATCCTCTAAGGAAGCAACGTCGGATTGCTGACAGACAAAGAATGTATTCTCTCCCTGAATTTTGTGTCGAATACAGATTTCTCCCAATACTACATTGGGGAGAGTGTAGACAAACACGGCAGGACTGGCGGCTTTGTCTCCTTCTTTATTGATGATAGCTTGATGTTTGCAGTCCGTATCTAAAGAGGCGGAAGCATTGGCAAGAATGATTCCGATCTCTTTCGGCTGGTAGCTGGTATCTTTCAATAAATATCCGGCAGCTACATATCCCAGCTTACAAAGATTATCCATCTTGTAGAACTTCATATTGTTTTCTCCCAGATGCTTGTATGCTTCCCGGATAAACGGCGCAAAGTCAGTCTCCGAAGAATTGAATATAGCTGTTCCTTGGTTTTCTACCACTCCCGGTTTGATCGTGACTGTATTGGCTGATTCCACGACAGCTTTGCAAAATGTCGGAGAATCGGTTTTCTGTTTCAAATGAGCATCTGGGAGAGATAATACCAGTGCGGCATTACAGCCTCCGAAACCGGAAGCGGTTTTGATACAGCATTTCATCGGCATCGGCTGATGAGTACCATAAACGGTGATAGGCATGGGAACACCCAGTGTCTCATATCCTAAAGTTCCGTAGTATATTCCTTCTTTTAGTTGCTCTATGCAAAGTATGGTTTCGATAATGCCTGAAGCTCCTAATGTATGCCCGAAATAAGGCTTAAGACTATTCACCGGAACTGCTGACAATCCTGCCAATGTATGGCTTTGGATTCCATTTCGTCATTATAAACCGTAGCTGTTCCGTGTGCATTGATAAAGCTGATATCTTCGGGAAGTGTTCCGGCTTCTTCCATTGCCTGATTGATAGCCAGCGCCAGTCCGTCTCCTGTCCGGGAAGGACCGGATATATGGTTGGCATCATTGCTGATCGCTCCTCCGGATAGAATAATATGATTTGCGTTTCCTTGAGTTTCTAAAAGCACAGCTCCACAGGCTTCGCCTAGACTTAATCCATCCCGTTGTATATCGTATGGCCGGCATCGGTGTGCACTGACTGACCGGAAAGACAGGAAACCGCTGGTAATAAAATGGGAAAGAATATCTCCACCGGCGACAATCACCCGTTTGTAACGCCCTGATTCTATCCATCTCTTGGCAACAACCAGTGCCGAGACTCCAGATATACAGGCGTTGGAGATAACTTCTACCTGATTGGCTGCCTCAAAAAAATGCCCGATTCGTTCTGCCATTTTCCAAAGAAAAGCCGGACTATCGGCTGATAATTCCTGTAAAAAGGAAGGATTATCAATTGTTGATTGTACAGAATCGCTTGGCTTGTCCGAATTAGTTCTTTTTTCTTGATCGCTCAATAAATCAATATTTCCCTTCGTAGTAGAGAGCAACAAAGCACAGTCCGACTCTTGCAGATTCACTCCCGATTGGGAAATCACTTCCTGAATAGTCAATATAAACAGTTGCTCTAACCGGGTATAAGAGGAAATATCCAGCTCCTTTGCCCGCTTTTCTAATTGTTTTTTAGCTCTCTTTTCCAACTCGACAGAATCAATCATCCCTGCCAGAATCGGACTGTCAGAAATCCGTCCGGCTTCCTGCATACGAATCCCGCTTCGATAGTCATGGATTGCTTTTTTGTTTTCCGAAATACCGAAACCTAACGAACTAATCAGCGTATGGGCTGTGATGTATATATTTAAAGGATATTCCATTTCTTTTCCATTCCAGATAAAACGGAGGTTGATAAGCTCCAGTTCTTTATTCAGGTTCAGGAACACTTGTATGGTGCTTCCGGTGGCCACTACACTCTGGTCGGTAGCCCGGTAGATAACGTATTCGAATTTGATCTTGGCTGCCTCACAGGCAATATAGCGTGTTTCGATAATTGCTTCTTCACCAAAGGACAATGATTGCTTGAACTGACAGGTTAAATCTACGATGGGAACCATGTAGCCTTCCCGGTAAATGCTCATATAATCCAAACCATACTGTTTGCCGAAAGCTTCCCGCCCATCTTCAAAGTAGCGCACGTACTCGCCATGCCATACAATTTGCATGGAGTCAATTTCGCTGAACCGTACTCTGAAAGTAGTCCGGTTAGTCAAAGCTGCAATCTGTTGATTTGTTTTCCGTTTCATTCTTTTTTGATAAATATTTTCATCTTACATTCAGCAATCAGCTCTTCTTCCGTTTTCACTTGTGCCGAAATTAGCGTAATATCGAATACCTCTTGTACGATGGTAATCTCTGTAAATAATTTCATTCCGGCTTCCGGCAAGTTGTAGATTTTAAGTTTGTCTACCGAACCGATAAAACCTAACGGAACTTTTTCACCCTGCCGGGTATAAATAACCCCGATACGTGCAGCCGCTGATTGTGCGATATGCTCGATAATTCCCGGCTCTTGCAGTCTGCCTGCCTCACAAAATAAATTGTCGGTAGTGACAGTCAGTCCGGAATATGAACGGTTTTCTTCAAATCCGAAGAAACTGTCCACCATAACGATTGGCGGACGCTGTGGAATCAGGTTGAGTATTCCTTCTCCTTGTATGACGGCTTCTCTGTTCATTTCAATCTGCATTGTACGATGCTGTGTCCCATTCCTAAATGGTCATGTATCTCTTCGATTTCCAATCCTGCTGCTTCGATGCATCGTTGCATATCATCCGAATGATACATCTTGCTGTTTCCGTTTGCCATCGCTGTAAAATAGAGACTGATTTGTGTCAGGCAATAGCGGCTGTATCAAATTCTGCCGGTTCCAGAAAGTCCTCCATAACTGATACCAGGCGGGCCTCCTCCCGGGACTCATGGGAACGGGCTGCACGGGTCAATATGCTGGTAACTTCTTCTTCCGAGAAACAATCGAGGAACTGGCTCATCCAAATAGCATCGAACTGTCGGGAAAGGCACTTCCGGATCAAGCAGATTGGCACCATGACCGTGGATACGTGTAGCTCCGGGCAGCTCTTTGGTTTGTTGACGCATCATCTCCAATTGTTGCGGAAGGTCCATGATGGTTACTTCCACTGTGTCGTCGTAGCTTACGCATTTGGTCGCCCAACGGCCGGTATTGCCTCCCACATCCAATAAAGTCTTGGGATGACGGGCGAAGACAATTGCCAGTGCTTCATCGAACGAACAATCCGAGTAATAATGATCGAAACCGAACCAGCTCTTTTGTACCTGTGAAGGCAGACTTGACAACCCTTCATAGATAGTACTCCATTCACCGAATACTTTCAGTCCTTCAGGACGTCCGTTGGTGATGGCTTCTTCCAGATGAAACATTCCCTGATAGTTGACATCATGGTTGAAATCCATATTGACACGTACCATTTTGTCATTGAGCAGAAACCAGCCGGCTTTCGCAAGGCAGTATCGCCCTTCACGCAACAATACGGTGCCAATAGTCAATGATGCCTCCAACAATACTTGTGCGCCATAAGAGGACAGCCCACAAGCTTTGCTGATTTCTTCTTGCGTCATACCTTTGCGCTCGTCGGCCAATAACTGGAAAATACCGAATTTAAGCATAAGGCGTGATACCTGAAAAACAATAGGCCCAAAAGCTATTTCTTGTGCCAGGCGTTGTGCCTCTACCGCTGTCAACGGCTCCTTGTCATATTTATTCTGTTGCATCTTTTTGTTTCTCTTTTAAATCCGGTGACTGCTTTCCGGCAGGTTCCCAGAATGGATAATAATTGAACCATTGTTCCGGATAGCGTTTTAGTATCTGTTCCAAAGCAACAGTATATTGTTCGAGCAGAGCCATCTCCGCTTTCTTTTCTTTTGTTCGTACTACCGGTTCCGCTATTATAAAATGAAAACGGTAAGTTCTTCCCGGTTCCCTCATAGCAAAGTAGAATACCACCGGAACTTTCATTCGCGAAGCCAGCAGAAAAGGACCGGCAGGAAAAGGAGCTTTCTGTCCCAGTAAAATTCCTGGCAGAAGTTTCTCTTTGTTCAGATAACGGTCGCCTTGGAAACATACATATTCTTTTTGGTTGATCGCCTCGGTTATGCGGAAAACGTGTGTCAGGTTGTCTTCATTGACAGGGATAATCTTAAATTCCTTGTCCTGACCGTTTTTCTCCAGGATCTCTTTGATTCTACGATGTTCGGCATCGTACATCACTATATTGATTTTCTTTCCGTAATCATCAAAGAAAGGAACGCCTATTTCCCAGTTTCCCACATGGGCGCCAATCATAATCACTCCCTGTTCACTGTTCAGCAGTTGCAGAAACTCCGGATACCGCTCGAATTTGAACTGATATTGATTTACTTTTCCATTACCGATGGCTACCTTGTCAATCAGGATTGGCCTAATCGGTAATAGTTGAGTAGTAACATTTTCAAAGAACGTATCCTATTGTATTTCAGAATGTGACGGGCATAAAACCAGGTGCTTTTGGTTGCTTTCGGAGCAAACGGTATGAAGTAGAGCACTACCAGGCTTAGAAAAAGATAAGCGGCAGTAATGCCCAGATACTTAATCAGGTAAATAAAGAATAAGTATCCGAACGTTCCTCCCGGTTTGCCTTTCCACGTCGACATATTTACTTGGCTTCCTGCATACGGGTGATAACGAGATCGTAGAAGTCCTGGAAGGTTTTGATACCTGCAAAGTCTTGTCCGGTTACATTGAAACCGAAATTCTTTTCTACCAATACCACCATGTCGACCAAGTCCAAACTGTCCAGTTCAAGAGTTTCCATTAACGGCGCATCCGGCTGGATGACGTCGATGTCTACTTCAAACTCTTCTGCCAGAGTTGTTCTTATTTTCTCAATGATTTCTTCATTTGTCATATATCTGTTTTCTTTAGTAATTTATTCTTTGATTTGGCGTATAATCAGGGTGGAATTGGTTCCTCCGAATCCAAACGAATTGGAAAGGAACGTGTCAAATTCCAGATTTACCCGTTGGGTAGGTATATTCAACTGTGCGGAAGCCTCATCCGGTTCCTCGAAATTGAGGTTGGGAGCGATGAAACCGTTGTTCATCATGAGGGTGGAGTAATCACTTCACTGGCACCTGCCATCCACATTTCATGTCCGGTCATAGACTTCGTGGAAGTGACATACGGGTGATGTCCTTCAAATACTTCCGCAATGGCTTTCGCTTCGTTCAGGTCGCTACCGGAGTGGAAGTGGCGTGTGCATTGATATAACTGATTTGTTCGAGTGCAATACCCGCATCTTTGATGGCCATCTGAAGAGAACGTTTCGGACCGTCCACATTCGGTACGGAGATATGATCTCCATTGGAAGAGAAACCGTAACCGATAACTTCGGCCAAATGGGAGCTCCCCTTTTTACTGCCGATTCATAGCTCTCTAATACCAGACTGGCGGCTCCTCCACTCGGAATCAGTCCGTCACGTCGTTTATCAAAAGGTTTGGAGCTTTCTCGGGCTCTGCTTCCTGGGTGGAAAATGCGCTTAGCCCGTCGAAACTGCCGACCGCATAAGGATTTACTTCTTGTGCACCACCGCAAAGAATACAATCCTGCAATCCTGATTTAATGAGCAGATAACCCATGCCAATAGCATGAGAACCACTTGCGCAGGCTCCGGCAATGGTGAAGTTAACTCCTCTAAGCTTGAAGATAACCGACAGGTTCATTGTCACGGTAGAATTCATCGACTGGAAAATAGAACCGGAACCTACCAACGCTGTATTTTTCTTTTCACGAATGATGTCCACTGCGTTGATAACAGGGGCGGCACTACTATCATTGCCATACAAGATACCCACTTCATTAGCTTCGAGAAAAGCCTCGTCAATACCGGCGTTGCGGAAAGCCTCCAAAGTAGCGAGATAAGCATATTCTCCCTGTTCCGGCAGGCAGAGACGTTTACGACGATCTAATAGTTTCTTCAAGTCGGGACGTTCCAATATGCCCGTTAATGCAGAAAAATAGCCCAGCTCTTTCCGTACCGGATCTATGCCAATCCCCGATTTCCCATTGTATAGTGAGTCTTTTACTTCATCCAGGTTCTTGCCGATGCAAGAGTAAATTCCCATTCCCGTGATAACAACTCTTTTCATTATTTTGTCTATTCTATGCTTTTGTTTTAAGTATATAGTCCTCCGTTGATGGAAATCACCTCTCCTGTGATATAGGATGAGGCCGGAGATGCCAGAAAACCGACGAGATCGGCAACCTCTTCCACAGTACCGAAACGTCCTGCAGGAATGTGTTTTTCCATTCGTTCTCATCAATCCCTTCCGTCATATCCGTGCGGATAAATCCTGGAGCAACTGCGTTGACTGTTACCTTCTTCTTGGCAACTTCCTGTGCCAGTGCTTTGGTGGCGGCTATTACGCCACCTTTGGCTGCGGAATAATTGGCTTGTCCGGGCATTCCCTGAATACCTGACAAGGATACGATATTGACAATACGTCCATAACGTTTGACCAGCATATTCTTCAATAAAGGCTGTGTCACATAAAAGAATCCGTTCAGACTGATATCGAGCACTTTGTTCCATTCTTCTCCTGTCATCCAAAGCATCAGGTTGTCTTTACGGATGCCCGCATTGTTAATCAGTACTTCGATATATTCGTCAGGATGTTGTGACGCCCAGTTGTTCAAGGCAAGGGCAATAGCGGCAGGGTCTGTCACATCGAACTTCATGATTTCTCCGTTACTTCCTTTTTCCTGCACTAACTGCAACGTTTTTCTGCTTCTGCGTCGTTACTCTGATAATTAATCAGTATAAGTAGCCCATTTCCGCCAGTTTGCAACTGACAGCACGACCGATACCTCGGCTTCCTCCGGTTACTAATGCGTATTTCATTTTATTTATTTCTTTTTTGAGATAGTCCATCATTCTTTCTATCTCTTTATATTTAGGTGTGTCATTGGTAAATACAGGGAAGAAGCTACGTATCTCTTCATACACCTGCCGGCTTTTGGGACTTAGACGATCCTGTATTTTCAGGTAGTCGATGGCTTGTGCCATTCCCATAAATTGTATAGCCATCACCTGATAAGAATTCTCAATGACTATTTTTGCTAATAGAGCCGAGTTGGTTCCCATGCTGACAATATCCTGATTATCGTTGTTGTTAGGAATACTGTGCACATACATCGGATTTGATAATGTCTGACATTCGGCTGTAGTGGACGTTGCTGTGAATTGCGAAGCCTGCAAACCGTAGTTCAATCCAAGCACTCCCAAGTTTACAAAAGGAGGCAGGATGCCATTGATACGGTCGTGGAACAGATAATTGATCTGTCTTTCGCAAAGCATGGTCAGTTTGGTCACGGCGATTTTCAGTTTATCCATTTCGAAAGAGATGTAATCTCCGTGGAAGTTACCGCCATGATAAATATTTTGTGTGTCCGGATCGACAATCGGATTGTCGCAGGCGGAATTTATTTCGTTAATCAATACTTCTTCCGCATTCTTCAGCTCATCATAGATGGGACCGAGGATTTGCGGAACACATCGCAAGGAATAATAGGGCTGTACTTTGTGCTCGAAGATTTTTTCTTTGTGCACTTGGTTGTATAGCTCATTCTCTCTTTGAAGTACACATTTGCTGCCCGCGACCCATTCTCTCATCATAGCGGCTATCTCTTGTTGCCCTTTGTGATGCTTGGCCTCGTTTAATGCCTGTGCCATGAAATCATCATAAGAGGCGGCAATCTCATTCATCATGACAGAAGCGGCTACCGACCAACGGAGCAGCTTTTTGGCATAAATCAGATTGACGATACCGATTCCTGTCATCACAGAAGTACCGTTTGTGACGGATAATCCTTCGCGGATGCGCATTGAAAAAGGTTGCAGACCGTTTTCCTCAAGCACAGTAGCGGCATCACGCAATTTCCCCTGATAAAAAACTTCCCCTTCTCCTATTAATGTCAGGGCAATATGGGCCAGTTGCACGAGATCGCCGCTGGCACCTACACTTCCATGTTCGGGTATGAACGGATAAATTCCACGGTTGATAAATTCACAGAGAAGAGATACCAGCTCCATGTGCACTCCTGATTTCCCCTGTAGAAAAGTGTACAGGCGGGCAATCATAGCTGCTTTTACATAAAGTTCGGGAAGTGGTTTGCCGGCACCGGTGGAATGGCTTCGAATGATATTGTACTGAAGTTCGATCAGCGACTGATCTTCTATCCGGTATTGTGCCATTGGGCCGAACCCCGTATTGATACCATAAATAATCTTATCGCTGGAAAAAGATTGTAGGAAATCGAAGCTTTCCTCTACTTTTCGGATGCATTCTTTAGAGAGTTCCAGCTTCTCATTATCAAACAATACTTTATAAAGGGTATCTAAATTTATACTTTTGTCAGCTATCATTTTCTGTACTAGATATTTTATGCCTTATTAATTAAGGTACAAAAATAGGCAATTTCTGTTATATAGCGGACATGAATCAGAATAAAACTTTTTCCGGAGAATTGGTTTTGCTTGTTTTGTTTCTCATTCGTGAGGGGGCTTTTTCAAAAAATCTATCTATGCTTTTTGCAAGTCCCGTTCTTCATATTTGCAGATCGCCTCTATCCATTCTTCTGTCAGTGGCATGGATTCATGTCTTTCAAGGTCGAAAGTAACCATAACAGACTTGCAGATACATTTTACTTCATTCGTTTCTGTGTCGATAACCCGCTGGATCAGGTGAAAGCTTTTGGTGCCTATCTTAGAAACAGCAGTCTGTACGGCGATATGATCGGATGCGAATATCTGTTTGACGAAATCCGCTTCGATGTGGACAACGACAATCCCGATCTTTCCCAATCTACTCCGGGACATACTGAAGCGAAGTATTCAGTCTTTCCTAAGTCGTAAAAGGAGAAGTAAACTGTGTTGTTGACGTGACCAAATTTGTCTACATCATTGAATCGCAATTGGATAGGTAATGTGTGATGAAATACGATTTCTTCCATTGTTTTCTCTTAAACGTTTTAAATTCGACACAAAAATGGCACTTTTGCTTTCTTGCTTGAAATTGAGGCAAAGATAGAGATTTCTAATGATTCTGCTTTCGGAGATAAGGAAGATTTTCGTTAATAATCGTTTAAAACGAAGTTTTGGGATGTTTGTTCTGTTAGGGAAACACGCTTGTAATAATGTAATAGTTAAATTGTTGTCTGCCAATAGTTGATTTTAAGGGTGATTTAAAAACGTCAGGATAGATTTCACTAAATGGAATAAATGTGTTATTTTTGCGTCTTGTTCTTAACGGAAATTAATCAAGAAATGATAGAAGATATTAAAAAAGCCTGTCAGGTGATGAATGAAGGAGGAGTGATCCTTTATCCCACTGATACCGTATGGGGTATAGGCTGTGACGCGACTAATGAGGAGGCTGTACGCGGGTGTATGAGATTAAGAAACGTGCTGATAGCAAAGCTATGTTGGTGTTGGTGGATTCTCCGGTTAAAGTGGATTTTTATGTACAGGATGTACCTGATGTAGCATGGGATTTGATTGAAGTTGCCGACAAGCCGTTGACGATTATTTATTCCGGAGCACGAAATTTAGCACCTAATCTGCTGGCCGAAGATGGCAGTGTAGGGATTCGTGTGACGAATGAAGATTTTTCCAGAAGACTCTGTCAGCAGTTCCGTAAAGCAATTGTTTCTACTTCGGCTAATGTCAGCGGGCAGCCGGGGGCTGCTAATTTTAGTGAAATCAGTGATGAAATCAAATCGGCGGTAGATTATATTGTTGGCTTTCGCAGGATGATATGAATAAGCCGAAACCCTCAAGTATTATTAAGTTGGAAAAAGGTGGAGTGATAAAGATAATTCGCGAATAAATGAAAGGGGAAAAACTTAGTTTATTGCAGCGTTGTATCAAATGGCGGGAAGCGAACATTAAGGAGAAGCAATTTATCCTGATATTAAGTTTTCTGGTCGGAATCTTCACTGCGTTTGCTGCGTTAATATTGAAATTCTTTATCCATCAGATACAGAATTTCCTGACTAATAATTTCAATGCAACAGAAGCTAACTACCTGTATTTGGTATATCCGGTAGTCGGTATTTTCCTTGCAGGTTGGTTTGTGCGTAATATTGTAAAGGATGACATCAGTCATGGGGTCACCAAGATTTTATATGCCATCTCCCGTAGCAGGGACGTATCAAGCGACACAATATCTGGTCGTCTACTATCGCCAGTGCCATAACCATCGGATTTGGTGGATCGGTCGGAGCAGAGGCACAATTGTACTGACAGGTTCGGCAATCGGTTCCAATCTCGGGAGCGTGTTTAAGATGGAGCATCGCACGTTGATGCTGCTCGTAGGTTGTGGTGCGGCAGGTGCCATTGCCGGTATTTTTAAAGCTCCGATTGCGGGACTGGTATTTACCTTGGAAGTGCTGATGATTGACTTAACTATGTCTTCTTTGCTTCCTCTGCTGATTTCTGCCGTGACAGCAGCAACTGTTTCGTACATAGTCACTGGTACGGAGGCTATGTTTAAGTTCCACCTCGATCAGGCATTTGAACTGGAGCGTATTCCTTTCGTTATCTTGCTGGGAATTTTTTGCGGACTGATTTCGTTGTATTTCACACGTGCCATGAATTCGGTAGAAGGTGTATTTGGCAAACTCAATAACCCTTACAAGAAACTGGCTTTTGGTGGTGTGATGTTGAGTGTATTGATTTTCCTTTTCCCGCCTCTTTATGGTGAAGGATATGATACGATTAATCTTTTGTTGAATGGAACGTCTGCCGAAGAGTGGGATACGGTCATGAACAACTCTATGTTTTATGGCTATGGCAATTTGTTGCTGGTTTATCTGATGCTGATTATCTTATTGAAAGTGTTTGCTTCCAGTGCAACAAACGGTGGCGGTGGTTGTGGTGGTATCTTTGCTCCTTCGCTTTATTTGGGATGTATTGCCGGTTTTGTTTTCTCTCATTTTAGCAATGACTTTGCTTTCTCCGCTTATTTGCCGGAGAAGAATTTCGCATTGATGGGAATGGCGGGAGTAATGAGTGGTGTCATGCATGCTCCATTGACAGGGGTGTTCCTGATAGCCGAGCTGACAGGTGGATATGATTTATTTCTTCCGTTGATGATTGTATCTGTAAGTTCATATCTGACAATTATTGCTTTCGAACCTCATAGTATCTATTCGATGCGTTTGGCTAAGAAGGGACAATTGCTGACACATCACAAGGATAAAGCTGTGTTGACGCTGATGAAAATGGAAAACGTGGTGGAGAAAGATTTCGTTGTCGTACACCCGGAAATGGACTTGGGCGAACTGGTGAAAGCAATTGCAGCTTCCCATCGAAATGTCTTTCCGGTGACAGATAAGAAAACGGGTGAATTGTTGGGAATTGTATTGCTTGACGATATTCGCAACATCATGTTCCGGCAAGAACTTTATCATCGTTTCACTGTTAATAAATTGATGATATCTGCTCCTGCCAAAATCTTCGATACGGATGGAATGGAGCAGGTTATGCAAACATTTGACGATACGAAAGCCTGGAATCTTCCGGTTGTAGATGAGGAAGGCCGCTATCAGGGATTTGTCTCTAAATCAAAGATATTTAATTCGTATCGGCAAGTGCTGGTACATTTTTCAGAAGACTAATCTGTGCCTAAGTAATGATAACAGATTTAAAATATGAAGAAAGAAGATTTAAGAATAGTATATATGGGAACTCCCGATTTTGCGGTAGAGGCCTTGCGCCAATTGGTAGAAGGCGGTTATAATGTAGTGGGTGTGATTACAATGCCCGATAAACCTGCCGGACGCGGACATAAGATTCAATATTCTCCTGTCAAACAATATGCGCTCGAACAGAATTTACCGTTGCTTCAACCGGAAAAGTTGAAAGATGAAGCTTTTGTGGAAGCGTTGCGTGAGTGGAAAGCGGATTTGCAGATTGTAGTTGCTTTCCGTATGTTGCCGGAAGTGGTATGGAATATGCCGCGACTGGGTACATTTAATCTTCATGCTTCTTTACTTCCTCAATATCGTGGAGCTGCTCCTATCAACTGGGCGGTTATCAACGGTGATACGGAAACCGGGATTACGACTTTCTTTTTGAAGCATGAGATAGATACCGGAGAGGTCATTCAACAGGTACGTGTGCCTATTGCAGATACGGATAATGTAGAAGTGGTACATGATAAATTGATGATGTTGGGAGGAAAACTGGTTCTTGAAACAGTAGATGCTATACTGAATGGAACGGTCAAACCAATTCCTCAAGAAGAAATGGCAGTTGTCGGTGAACTCCGTCCTGCTCCGAAGATATTTAAAGAAACCTGCCGGATTGACTGGAACCAGCCGGTGAAGAAGATCTACGATTTTATCCGTGGGCTATCACCTTACCCCGCTGCCTGGAGTGAACTGATTGCTTCCGAAAAAGCAGAAGTGTGGTCGTGAAAATATTTGAAAGTGAGAAGTTTATGAATCACATCAATTGGCTGCCGGAACAATCGTGACTGATGGCAAGAAATTTATGAAAGTAGCTGTACCGGATGGATTTGTATCTATTCTTTCTTTACAACTACCCGGTAAGAAACGACTGAAAACAGATGAGTTGCTTCGTGGTTATCACCTGGAAGATGGGTGTAAGATGAAGTGATTTGACAATAAAATAGAATAAAAAAACCAGTCCCGAAACACGAGAACAATTAGAACCTAAAATAAAAAGAATTAATGAAAACCGATTATTCGCTCCTTTCTATTCTTTCTGCCGATTTTGGATATTTGGCAAAGGATATTGAATGGTAAACCGCAGTGAAGCGGAGTGGGTACATATTGATATTATGGACGGAGTATTTGTTCCGAATATTTCATTTGGCTTTCCGGTACTGAAATATGTAGCGAAGTTAAGTAAGAAGCCGTTGGATGTGCATTTGATGATTGTGAATCCGGAGAAATTCATTCCGGAAGTAAAAGCATTGGGTGCTCATACGATGAATGTGCATTATGAAGCTTGTCCACATCTGCATCGGGTGATTCAACAAATCAGAGAAGCCGGGATGCAGCCTGCTGTAACGATCAATCCTGCTACTCCTGTAGCTCTTCTGCAAGATATTATCCGGGACGTGTATATGGTGCTTATCATGAGCGTGAATCCGGGATTTGGCGGGCAGAAGTTTATCGAACATTCGGTAGAAAGTTCGTGAACTGCGTGCCTGATTGAACGGACAGGTTCGAAAGCCCTGATTGAAGTAGACGGTGGCGTGAATCTGGAAACAGGGGCCCGTCTGGTTGAGGCGGGAGCCGATGCGTTGGTGGCTGGAAATGCTGTCTTTGGTGCACAGGATCCGGAAGGAATGATTCGTCAGTTGCACGAACTGTAGTGGATGAATTATAAATATTGGTAAATTAGCTTAGATATAAAATATAAAAGTTACCTTTGTTGGAAAATAAACAAAAATGGGAACTTGGAGTCAACAGCAGGAGGTTAGAAAAGAAACCAAAGAAAGAGATAAGACTAGAAAAGAAAAATTGGCTGGTTATTTTTTTGATCTTTCGAAGCTTTCATTTGCTGGACTTGTGATTGGTATAATTATACCTCTATACGCCAACTTTTTGGATGAAAATAATTGGTATATAGCTGTAACGGGTATTGTTTTGACAACTTTGTCTGCATTATTAGCTAATAAAATATTAAAATGATATGGAAATGTTAGGTTTTGTTTTTACAGTAGGATGTGTGATTGTTGGAGGTATTTATCTGTGGACATTCACTAAGTCGGGAAAGAAGTGGCTGAAGAATCTGTGAAATAACTGCGACATTGTTTCTTTATAACGTCCATCGATATCCATTTATACGCCTGCTTATCCCTTGGATAGCAGCGTTTTTGTGGAGATCATTTTTTTGACCGTTCATGGGCCCCCCTTTGTGTATTCTCTTCTTTGGCTTTTTTGCTGCATTGTCTTTTGCTCTTTATTTTCTGAAGCGCTATTCGCTGCGATGGTGTTTTGGGATAGCTATCTCCGCTCTTTGTTTTACGGGAGGATGGCTTGGATGACTGGACAATTGCAACAGGCTGTCTGCTCTTTCCGAAAGAAGAAACTGTGTACCGGGTTTGATAACGGATGCAGCTCAACCAAAAGAACATACTTACCTCTGTCAGGCATTATTAAAAGAACGTCGTGATACTGCGGGCATATATCCGATAGGACATACTGCGGTTCTTTATCTACAGCAAGATTCGTCTGCCTCCCGTTTGAAGAGTGGAGATGAACTGCTGATTTCTGCCCACATTTCTCCTCCTCTCAACAATCGAAACTTTGATGAATTTGATTATGCCCGCTTCCTGATGCGGAAAGGTATTAGCGGAACAGGATATGTTGCATCCGGGAAATGGATAAAATGCGACGGAATGAATAACTTTGACCTCAAAAGTGTAGCCAGCTCTTGTAGAAGAAACATGGTTTCACTTTATCAGGAACTGGGATTCAACGGGGATGAACTGGCAGTACTTTCAGCACTAACAATAGGAGATAAGACAGAATTAAGTGATTCGGTTCGTGAAAGTTATTCGGTAGCAGGTGCAAGCCATATTCTTGCTCTATCCGGTTTGCATATCGGACTTTTATATACAATGATCTTTTTCATTCTGAAACCTATTGCCCGAAGAGGAAATATAGGTAGATGTGTGCGTTCTGTTTTTCTTCTTGTCTTATTGTGGACCTTTGCTTTTTTTACAGGGCTTTCTCCGTCGGTAGTACGTTCGGTCAGTATGTTTTCGATTTTAGCTATGGCGGATATGACTGGTCGTGAACCTTTATCTTTAAATACATTGGCGGTAGCTGCGTGGTTGATGTTATTCTGCAATCCTGCATGGTTGTTCGATGTTGGTTTTCAACTCTCTTTCCTTGCTGTTGCTTCTATCTTGCTTATCCAAAAGCCGATCTACCATTTGATTACCGTGAAAAGTAGAATAGGAAAGTATGTTTGGGGGCTGATGAG
>ENA-OQJH01000086-OQJH01000086.1-human-gut-metagenome-genome-assembly--contig:-NODE-86-length-51868-cov-10.868325_pt1 | contig 51868 bp, 57 predicted proteins | sample MGYA00242597_ERZ504763 | MGnify/ENA primary metagenome ERZ504763 (study PRJEB26092, sample SAMD00036359) | human gut metagenome | host: Homo sapiens | study: EMG produced TPA metagenomics assembly of... | reverse complement strand
CACAAATTAATGGACAAAAAAAGAAGAAATACAATCAAAATACGAGGTGCCAGCGAACACAATCTAAAGTGCGTCAGTCTTGACATCCCGAGAGATGAGTTTGTTGTTTTTACAGGCTTTCAGGCTCAGGCAAGTCATCACTGGCATTTGATACCATATATGCTGAGGGGCAGCGCAGGTATATGGAGTCACTTTCATCGTATGCACGTCAGTTTTTAGGACAGATGGAGAAGCCGAATGTGGAGTCTATAGAGGGACTTCCGCCTGCCATTTCCATTGACCAGAAATCCACCAACAAGAACCCACGTTCAACTGTCGGAACGGTCACAGAGATATATGATTACTTCAGACTGCTTTATGCAAGAATTGGAATACCACACTGTCCGAAGTGCGGGGCGCGCCATTACAAAGCAGACGATAGACCAGATGGTGGATACTGTTATGGCGTTGCCTGAGCGCACCCGTATCCAGCTTCTTGCACCGGTGGTCAGAGGCCGCAAGGGTGAGCACCAGAAGCTGTTCGAGAGAGCCAAAAAGAGCGGATATGTGCGTGTGATTGTAGATGGCAGCATGTATGAGCTCTCCGAGGATATCCCGATGGAGAAAAATATAAAGCACAATATTGATATTGTTGTAGACCGTTTGGTTGTAAAGCCGGGCATAGAGAAGAGGCTTACTGATTCACTTGAAAATGTATTTGAACTGACAGAGGGCAATGCCATAGTTGATATTGTAGATGGCGAACAGATGACCTTTTCCCAGAATTTTGCGTGCCCTGACTGTGGCATAAGCATAGATGAGGTTGAGCCGAGAAGCTTCTCCTTCAACAATCCGTTCGGAGCATGTCCGACATGCTACGGACTTGGCTACAAGATGGAGTTTGACCCGCAGCTTATGGTGCCGGATGCATCGCTTTCCATATCTGAGGGTGCCATACAGGTGATGGCTGGCAGTCATGTACAGACCCAAAGAGCTATACCTATGCGACACTTCGTGCGCTGCATGAGGGCTATGGGCTTCCGCTCGACATACCGATTGATGATTTATCTGCAGATATGAAAAAACTGCTTTTTTACGGTGGAGATGGCAGGGTGCTCAAGGTCAGATACAAGGGTCAGAGAGGCGAAGGTGTCTATGACCTTGTATGGAACGGCCTTGTGGATAATGTTGAGCGCCGATACAAGGAGACCTTTTCTGATACGGCAAAGGCAGAGTATGAGCAGTTTATGCGTATTACTCCGTGTACGAGCTGTAAGGGGCAGAGGCTTAAGCCGTCGTCACTTGCCGTTACGGTTGCGGACAAGAACATATATGAGATGACCTCCATGTCTGTGAAGGAGCTTGTGAAGTTCCTTGCTGATATAGAGCTTACAGAGCAGCAGCACTATATAGGAGATCAGATACTAAAGGAAATCCGTGCGAGAGTTGGCTTTTTGCAGCAGGTCGGCCTTGATTACCTCACCCTTACCCGTGGCACGGCAAGCCTTTCAGGCGGGGAAGCCCAGCGAATCAGGCTTGCCACGCAGATAGGCTCAGGACTTGTAGGTGTGGCATATATACTTGATGAGCCAAGTATCGGATTGCATCAGAGGGATAACGACAAGCTGCTTGGTGCACTTATGAATCTTAAGAATCTGGGAAATACGCTCATAGTTGTGGAGCATGATGAGGATACCATGCGTGCAGCGGATTATATCGTGGATGTAGGGCGGGAGCGGCTCGCACGGCGGGGAGATAGTGGCAGCAGGCTCGTTAAAGGACATTATAAAGTGCAAAAAATCACTCACAGGAGCATATCTGAGCGGTAAAATAAAGATACCGGTGCCACAGGAGAGGCGCAAGCCAAGCGGATATATCACGATAAGAGGAGCCAGGGAGAATAACCTGAAAAATATTGATGTGCAGATACCTCTTGGTATCATGACCTGTGTTACAGGCGTGTCGGGCTCGGGAAAGAGCTCATTGACCAATGAGATACTCTACAAGCATCTGGCCAAATCCTTAAACAGAGCCAGGTGTATCGCAGGTGACCACGACGGTATAGATGGTCTTGAACAGCTTGATAAGGTCATAGACATCGACCAGTCACCGATAGGCCGTACACCACGCTCTAATCCTGCCACATATACAGGCGTGTTTGATATGATAAGAGACCTGTTTGCATCAACACCCGATGCCAAGGCAAAGGGCTATAAAAAGGGCCGTTTCAGTTTCAATGTAAAGGGCGGTCGGTGTGAGGCCTGCGGCGGCGATGGAATCCTTAAGATAGAGATGCATTTCCTGCCTGATGTATATGTGCCGTGTGAGGTCTGTGGAGGTAAACGATATAACAGGGAGACACTCGATGTAAAGTATAAGGGCAAGAGTATATACGATGTTCTTGATATGACAGTGGAGGAGGCACTTGAGTTTTTCAAAAATGTGCCAAAGATACAGAACAAAATCCAGTCGCTCTATGATGTCGGACTATCCTACGTGAAGCTGGGACAGCCGTCCACAGAGCTTTCGGGTGGTGAGGCACAGCGTATCAAGCTTGCCACAGAGCTTAGCAGAAAGAGCACCGGAAAGACCATATATATACTTGATGAGCCTACCACAGGACTGCACTTTGCAGATGTACACAAGCTTGTGGAGATACTGCGCAGGCTATCAGACGGAGGCAATACTGTAGTTGTTATCGAGCACAACCTCGACGTGATAAAGACAGCTGACTATATCATAGATATGGGACCTGAGGGCGGAGACGGCGGCGGAACCGTCATAGCGCAGGGCACACCTGAGGAGATATGTGAGGTAAAACAGTCATATACAGGACGGTTTTTGAAACCATATCTGGAAAAAGACAAAGATAAATTTTAAAATTTTATTAAATATGACCTTTTTCAAAAAAAAAGTTTGAAAAATGGGATTTATTGTATATAATAAGAGAGTGTATGTGTAAATTTAAAGATATGGCAGGAAAGGGGCTATTAAAATGGTCGGATCAGATATCGGAATCGATTTAGGAACAGCAAGTATACTTGTTTATATAAAAGGAAAGGGTGTTGTGTTAAAGGAGCTTCAGTAGTAGCCTTTGACAGGGACACCAACAAGATTAAGGCAATCGGAGAGGAAGCACGCCTCATGCTCGGAAGGACACCGGTAATATCGTTGCAGTCAGACCACTGCGTCAGGGTGTTATCTCAGATATACAGTTACAGAGAAGATGATCAAGCACTTCATCCAGAAGGCGCTTGGTAAGAAGAGCTTCAGAAAGCCGCTCGTGAGCGTATGTGTGCCAAGTGGTGTTACAGAGGTTGAGAAGAAGGCCGTTGAGGATGCTACATTTGCAGCTGGAGCCAGAGATGTTAAGATTATCGAGGAGCCAATCGCAGCTGCAATCGGTGCAGGTATTGATATTTCAAAGCCATGCGGAAATATGATAGTAGATATCGGAGGCGGTACATCAGATATAGCTGTTATCTCACTCGGTGGTTCGGTAGTCAGCACATCTATCAAGATAGCCGGAGATGACTTTGATGAGGCAATTGTCAGATACATGAGAAAGAAGCATAACCTTCTCATCGGAGAGAGAACAGCTGAGGATATCAAAATCAAGATTGGTACATGCTACCCTCTCGCACAGCCGGAGACAATTGAAGTAAGAGGAAGAAACCTTGTAACAGGACTTCCAAGGACTATTACAGTCAGCTCAGAGGAGACAGAGGAAGCACTTCGTGAGGCAACTCTTCAGATAGTTGAGGCAGTGCACTCAGTGCTTGAAAAGACTCCACCGGAGCTTGCAGCCGATGTCGCAGACAGAGGAATCGTGCTTACAGGAGGCGGTTCACTGCTCAGAGGTCTTGAGGAGCTTATCGAGGAAAAGACCGGCATCAATACAATGACTGCAGAGCAGCCTATGACATGTGTTGCTATCGGTACAGGAAAGTATGTAGAGTTCCTTGCAGGCAAGAGAGATGAAGAATTCTAGAATATACGTTTTATAACAGGCAGCCGTGAGGGCGATGATATGTCCCTGCATTGCAGGAATGTATTGTCGCTTTTTTGTTAATATTGTTACAAATGGGGATATTACAGTCAGGGGGATTAGTGAACAAAATAAAGGATATTGGGAGAGGCGTAATCAATCTGGTATTTCCACCTCGCTGTCCGGTATGTGATGGTATAATTGGTCCGGTTGAGAGATATATACACAGCAGATGCTGTGAAAAGCTCTTTCCGGTTGAGCAGCCACAGTGTATGCGCTGTGGGAAGCCGGTTTTGTCTGAGCGAAGAGAGTATTGTGACGACTGCGCACGGGCACTCGAGCATCACAGGCAGATGCGGGAAGATGACAGCTACAGGCAGGGCAAGGCACTTTTTGCATACAAGGGCAGCATAAAGCAGACCATGTACAGGTTCAAGTATTCAAACAGACGTGAGTATGCGGCTTATTTTGCACAGACAGCAGTGGAAAGATATTCGGACTGGATACAGAGATGTGGGATAGATGTTATTATTCCGGTGCCGATGCACCGTAAAAAAATGCGCCAGAGAGGCTACAATCAGGCAGAGTGTTTTGCAAGTGCATTGTCTGAAAGAACAGGCATAAAAATGGCAAAAGGGCTTGTGCGCAGAGTGAAAAATACCAGTCCACTCAAGACAATGGGGTATGTTGAACGCAGAAATTGTCTCGAGGGGGCTTTTCAAGTGGCGGATAGTATTGTACAATATGACCATATACTAATAGTAGATGATATATATACTACAGGCAGTACGGCAGAGTCGATTGGGCACGAGATAGCAAAGAAATGTCCCGGTCGTGTATATGTGCTGTGTATTTGCATAGGACAGGGAAGTTAGGAGGGTTTTATCAGATGAGAATATCTAATTGCAGGGGCTGTGGCAGCAGGATGACAAAAACCGTATGAGATATAACAGGTAAGAGGATGATTTATGATAAACGAAGAAAAAGTAAGGGAACTGTTTAATATTGCTCTTTGTGACAGCAAAAGCGATGACAGCCGTGTGCAGAAACAGTCCGCAAGCTACTACGGATGGGACTATATATGGAAAGAGGGCTTAAAAAGCTTCTTCACAGGTACATTCGCATTTGCAGGGCTTGTTGTGATGTGGGTTGCTGTCAATGCAGCAGAGCTTTTGGACAGAATCAATAAGCTTGATTTTAAGGCAATAGGTGTCACAATAGGCATACTGTATATTGCGTTTATGGCGGTTTACATTTTTGTCACAATTATGGTGTATACTGCAAGATATAAGGCCGGCAGAAGAGAAGTGCGCAAATACGCAAATCACCTGAAGGCAGTGGGCAGAATATATTCCCGTGAGGAAAAGATTAAGCGTTAGGGAGGCTTTATGAACAAGTTACTGGAAATTAAGGATAAGGCAGTCAAATTTTGCGGTGAGTATGAGCACTTTATACTTCCGGTTGTGAGATTTGCCGTTGCATTTATCGCATTTATAACAATAGATTTGAATATCGGCTATATGGCGAAAATCAGCTCGATGCTTGTGGCACTGCTTTTAGCGCTTGTGTGTGCACTGCTTCCGGTGAATGCAATACTCTGGATTGCTTCGATTATGATACTTTTAGATATGTATGCGCTGTCCATAGAGGTTTGTGCTATCACATTTGTACTTTTTTTTTAGTACTGTATTTTGTCTATTTTCGTTTTGCACCGAAGGATGGCATGCTAGTGATACTCACACCTATATGCTTTCAGCTTCACATACCATCTGTTATGCCGGTTGCAGCAGGTCTTTTAAGAAGAGCTTATTCGGTTGTTGCAATAATATGTGGCACACTGCTGTACTATTTCTTTGATGGAATCAGACAGAATGCATCAGCGCTTGCAGAGGTGGTAGATAAAAAGGGGCAGAGCACTACAAAGCTCAATGTGACAATGGGACAGCTTCTTGACAACAAAGAGATGTTTATAGTTATGGCAATCTTTGTTATCACCACACTGGTGGTGTATCAGGTCAGACGATTGAAAATCAATAATTCATGGACTGTTGCCACCATAGCAGGAGGGCTCGTACAGTTGGTTGCACTTGTTGTTGCTTATCTGGTGCTCGGACTGCCGGAGAAGATAATCTGGCTTGTGCTCAGCACTGTAGCTGCTATTTTTGCAGGTGTTGTCATACAGTTTATATTTATGAATCTTGACTATGCACGTACAGAAAACGTACAGTTTGAGGATGATGAATATTATTATTACGTCAAGGCAGTTCCAAAGAAGATGATTGCCAAGGAGGAAAAGGTTGTAAAGCACTTTGGCAATACAGGAAGCCTTGGAAAGAAGATTCCGAGACATAATCAGGAAAATATCAGCAAAGAGGCTATTGCAAAAGATCTCGAAATAGACGAAAATATATTTGAGGATGACAAATAGTTACATAGTATAAGAGAAAGGAGGGCGCTATGGATAATGTGAGTGGTGTATTGATACGCTTCAAGGATCAGTTCCTTACATTCACAAATGTGCCGGGCATCAAAATCGGTGTGATAGACATTATAGAGATACTTATTATTTCAGTGCTCTTCTATCATATACTTTTGTGGATAAAGACCACGAGGCATGGAATCTGTTCAAGGGCCTTATTATCATACTGTTGTTTGTGCTTGTTGCAGCATTGTTCCAGATGGATACAATACTGTGGCTTGCTGAGAAACTCTTTAATATAGGTCTCGTGGCACTTGTTGTTATTTTTCAGCCTGAGCTTCGAAATGCCTTGGAGAATATTGGTGGAAAGACCTTTTTGGGTGATTTTTTCAATACCGGCAGAGGCGAGATTGAGAAATTCTCCGACAAGACAATCGATGAGCTGGTGCGTGCATGCTTTGCGATGGGCAGAGTAAAGACAGGAGCACTAATAGTCATGGAGGATGAGATAAATCTGGGAGAGTATATCAGAACAGGAATAGATGTGGATGCCATACTTACAAGTCAGCTCCTCATCAATATTTTTGAGAAAAATACACCGCTTCATGACGGAGCGGTTATCGTGCGTGGCAACCGTGTGGTGTCAGCTACATGTTACCTTCCGCTATCAGACAGCCTGGCACTCTCGAAGGATTTGGGAACCAGACACCGTGCAGCGGTCGGAGTCAGTGAGGTAAGTGATTCGCTTACCATCATAGTCTCAGAGGAGACAGGAGCAGTTTCTACAGCATACAAGGGGCAGATTGAGCACGATATAGATGCCGATCATCTACGCACACAGCTTAAGCTTCTGCAGAACAGACATAGGGAGCCGGGTAAGTTTGAATTAATTAAAAGGAGGTTTAAGAATGGGAAAGAAGCTTCTAAAAACCTTCACAAATAATATAGGCTTTAAAATACTCGCGATAGCATTTGCATTTATACTCTGGCTTGTGGTCTACAATCTCAATGACCCGGTCAAGACAAAGACATTTACCACAACAGTCACCGTCACAGGGCGCGATTCGGTTGTTGACAAGGGGCTATGGCCTACCATCAAGGATTCGGAAAAGACCATCAGCTTTTCGGTATCAGGTAAGAGAAGCTATCTGAACGAGCTTGATGATTCCGATTTTTACGCAAATGTTGACCTTGCAAATATCATAGTAGATAAGGATGATACGAATAAGGCAAGCGTAAAGGTCGATATTGGATGCACTAAGTACAGACATTCGATTACCTTCAACGGTGGAGACCATATGCTCCCGCTTTCAGTTGAAAAATATATGCAGAAGCAGTTTGAGGTAAAGGTATCAGTGGTTGGAAGTCTCTCAGGTGCGAAAGCACTGGGAAACAAGCCACAGGCAAATCCAAAGGTAGTAAAGATCGGAGGTCCTGAGTCAGTTGTTTCAACTATAGCATCGGCTAATGTAAATATAAAGGTCGATGACAATACCATAATATCAGATAATCAGATAACTGATCGCGGTGATCTCACTCTGATTGATGATAATGGCGATGAGATAGATATATCAAAGCTTGATGTGGACAGCCAGTATCAGTCTATAGCAGTGACAGTTGATGTCTTAAGTACCAAGGAGGTACCTATCAAGTGTACTACGACAGGCTCACCGGCAGGAGGAAAGAGCGTGCTCGGAGTAGAACTATCAGAGGAGTCTGTAATGCTCAAGGGTAATGCAGAAGCATTGAACAATATCACATCTATAGATGTGGGCCCAATCGATATATCGGGCGCAACAGACGATATAAGTACATCTGTTGACCTGACAGGATATCTGCCGGATGGAGTTTTTATAGTGAACTCATACAAGACAAAGCTCAGTATAGATATAAAGGTTGAAACAAATGCGACTTCAACCATGACGCTGAACAGCTCCAATATCACATATGACGGACTGGAAGATGGATATACGCTTACATTTGTAACAGATAAGAGCAGTGTCGTAGTAAGCGGCACCCAGTCTGATATAGATACGCTTTCGGGAACTACACTGAAGGGTAAAATTGATGTGACAGGCCTTGATGCAGGTACACATACAGTGACGGTAAAGCCAAATCTGGATGAGACCAAGTACACATGGGGCGAGATAAAGGTTCAGATAGTTATCGGAAGGAAAGGTGACGGAGGCGGCACAACGGGAACTGATGGTACAGGAACAGCCTCGGGCTCAATAACAGGCGGTACAACATCAGGCAACACCGGATCAGGCAGCACCGGCGCAGGTGGTTCATCATCAGCTGGTACGTCATCGGGCAGCACATCGTCAGGAAACACCGGAAATAACGGCTCTGACAGTTCATCACATTGATAGATATATAACCGAAAAGAGGTAATAAAAGTGGTAGCACAAAAAATAATAATCAAGAATCCTACCGGATTACATTTACGTCCGGCCGGCAATCTCTGCAAAGAGGCAATGAAATTTAAATCAAAGGTAACATTTATATATGACGAGAAAAATGTAGCTAATGCAAAGAGTGTACTTTCAGTGCTTGGAGCATGCATAAAGTCAGGCGATGAGATAGAGCTTATCTGCAATGGCGAGGATGAGAGTGAGGCGCTTGAATATCTTATACAGTACATCAAGGATGGACTCGGAGAGTAGTACACAAGGAAACAGGTATACATGGAGAAACATATATGGAGAAGCTTTTAACCATAGTCGTTCCGGCTTACAATGTTGAAAAGTATATAAAGAACTGTCTTGACTCGTTTATAGATTTGTCTGTGCTCAGAAGTCTGGAGATACTCATAGTGGATGATGGTTCCACAGATTCCACAGCCAGCCTGGCACATACCTACGAGCAGAAATATCCATACAGCTTCAAGGTGCTCTCCAAGGAGAACGGAGGCCATGGATCTACCATCAACTATGCGATACCGCGCGCAACAGGAAAGTATTTCAAGGTGGTGGATGGTGATGACTGGCTGGACAAGAGCCTTTTGCCACAATTTGTACAGCTTTTGAAGCACACGCACTCGGATGTCATATCCAATGACTTCAACCTGGTGGATGATAGGACAAAGAAGGTCACAAAGCGCAGAAAGGCAGTGTCAAACTCTTATCACTACAACAGGGAGTGGGGCTTTGCTGAGGCTGTCATGGATCCTCTGATCACTATACATTCCATGACCATCCGTACTGATGTATTGCAGAAGAATGATATTCGTGTGGATGAGCACTGCTTCTACGAGGACCAGGAGTATATACTCTACCCTATACCATATTGCACAAGCATCACGTTTTCACCTCTGCCGCTGTATCAGTACAGACTTGGAAGGAGTGGTCAGAGCGTGGACATAAAGATGATGATCAAGCGTCATGACCAGCACCTTAAGGTGCTTGATGCATTGTTTGAGTACAACAACGTGCACGGCAATCTGCAGACCTACAAGAAGCAGTACCTTGAGCGCGGCATAGCCGAGGCAGTCGATGATGAGTACCAGATATTTCTGGCAAAGGGCAATGATGCAAGGAACGTTGAGCAGATGAAGAAGTTTAACGAGATGCTGCGTGAGGAGCACCCGGGAGTGTACCAGGCGTGCAGCAGGAAGAGCGTCTGGATGCTTAGAAAAACAGGTTTTAAGATATTTCCGATGGCAGCATGGGTCTATAGCAGACTGCGTGGTAATTAATTTCATGAATAGGCGTTAATGAGTATGCAATACTCTTTTTAATAATAGTAATCAGGACGGATAGAACAGTTAATGAGTAAAATATTATCAATCATAATACCAACATATAATGCAGAAAAGTTTCTGAATAAGGGGCTGTCGTCATTTCTGGTATGCAGGGATACAGATGCACAGACAGCACAGCACAACTGTAAAATGGCAACGGAGGGCCGCTTTGAGGAAATAGATATTGACAAGGCTATACTCGATAAGCTTGAGGTGATAGTCGTAAATGACGGCACACCTGACAGAAGTGTTGAAGTGGCGCAGAAATTTGTGGACTGGTATCCGGATACCTTTGTCATAGTAAATAAAACAAATGGTGGACACGGTTCTGCAATCAACACAGGCGTGGAGCATGTGAGAGGAAAGTATTTAAAGGTGGTCGATGCGGATGACTGGGTAGATACGCTTGCGCTAAAGCACCTGGTTGAATATCTCGAGCATGTAGATTCGGATGCGGTGATACAAAGCTTCAGGTATTATGACATATCAAAGGATGAGTACAGACCGGCAGATGTGAGTGTGCCTGATTTTACAAGAGAGTACAATTTAAAGGATATAGTAAACATGTGGGATGATGTATTTGATGGACTATCATTTCACGGAGTGATATATAACACAGGGTTCTATAAAGCACTTGGATATAAGCTCACAGAGCATGTATTTTACGAAGACCAGGAGTATGCAACCGTTCCGTTTTCGTATGCAAAAACTGTCAGATTTATTCAGGAAGAGTTGTATGTATACAGAGTTGGAGATGTAAATCAAAGTGTTTCAGCAGCGAGTCAGGTGAAGCGTCTTCCGGATCTGGAGCAGGTTATATTTAATGTACTTGAGGCAGAGAAGAGCTTTGCAAAAATGCCACAAGGTGGAAAGGAACACTTTATCAGAAAGACGTCGGGCATAATCACAAGCTATTATCAAATAGCTTTGATAAAAAATACCGACAGACAATCCGGCAGAGCGATAGTAGAGCAGTTTAACATGAAACTCGCTCAAAAAAGTGCACTTATGTATGAGGCAGTACAGCGTAAATATAAAGTATTTCGGCTGTTTAATAAGCTGCATGTGAGCAACAGCTTTTACGAGAATCAATTTGCAAAGCTGCTTGAGCTTGCCAAAAGGGTTGGCAGAGCAGACAGACTATACAGAAAATAATACTGACTACCATTGTCAAATATGGTGACAGACAGCGATATAAGTGGAAATTAACATATAGAAACAGGAATTAGATAGGATATGGAAACAGAAAATAAAAAGATACTATCAATAATAATACCGACATACAATGCGGCAAAGTTTTTGGATAAAGGGTTATCATCATTTATTATTGATGATAACTCTCTTTTAAATATGCTGGACATTGTTGTTGTAAATGACGGCTCTACCGATAATAGTGTGGAGATTGCACAAAAATATGTAAATAAATATCCTGACGTGTACCGGATACTGAATAAAGAAAACGGTGGTCATGGCTCGGCAATTAATGAAGGCGTAAAAATAATAAAAGGAAGCTATTTTAAGGTAGTAGACGCTGATGACTGGGTAAACACTGATGTGTTGAAAGAAACTATCTGTTATCTTAGAGATAATGAAAATAAACATGAGAATTTCGCAGATGCAGTGCTGATGAGCTATAGATCATATGTGCTGCAGAGAGAAAATACTGATGAGTATCCATACGACGATAAATATATAACAAAAAATGGTGGACCATATAATGCAGGATATGTGGATGAGCATCTGTATGATTTCTGGTGGGGGCTGAGCCTGCATGGGGTGATATATAATACGCAGTTTTATAGAAATACAGGACTGACACTCTCTGAGGGGGTATTCTACGAGGATCAGGAGTTCTCAATAATCCCAATGGCATATGCCGAAGTATCTATGCATATGATAAGGCACTTTATGAGTATAGAGTCGGTGATGTAAATCAGAGCGTTTCGATAGAAAGCTCACTGAAGAGGCTTGACCATTATGAGAAGGTTATCATGAGGCTGATTGAGGCAGGCCGGGATGCGGAGCACTTTAGTATAGGCGGAAAGCAGCTGTGGTTTGATAAAACAAGCAAATTTATCAACGACTATTTGCAGCTTTGCCTGATTAGGAACACTGATAAAAAACAGCTTAGAAAAAGGATGAAGCTGTTTGTCAGTCAAATCGAAAAAAAGAATACAGATATGTATAAATGTGTAAATAAGAATTATAAAGTATTTTGTGCGTTGAATAAAATGCATATGAGCGATAAGGTTTATCAGAACTATTTTATACGCCTGTTACATATTGTGCGTCATTAGGAAGCTTTTTTGTTATCATAATGATGAATAATGTGTCTAAATAACCGGAAAATATGTGACAAATCTCACTTGAGGCATATATAAGAAAGTGATAAAATATGGTGCTGTGAGAATAATATAAAATTAAGATAAAGAGGACAAAGATGAAGAAGAAAAGTATAAAACTCCTGGTAGTTTTGGCCTGTGTGCTTATGGCATTGGGAATGGCAGGCTGTGGAAAGAAAGCATACAAGACATTCCCTGAAAAGTACAAGCTTGCATCAGTTGATGTAGGTGGAATGACTGCTGACGAGGCAAAGAAAGCCATAAAGACTGCAGTAGGCAAGTATAAGATATCAGTGAAGCTTGACGATGCATCATTTGATATGACAGCTAAGGATTTGGGACTCAAGTACAATGACAAAGCAGATCTTCAGGAACTGATAAATGCGGCCAATAAGGATAAGAAACCGGAAAAGCAGGTGAAGCTTTTTAAAATGGATAAGTCTGATGAGCTGGAGACTGCTCTTGTAGACTCTTATATCACTGCAAAAACACAGTCACAGTCTGATGCTACGGCACAGAGTGATACGGATGCAGAGGCAAATGATGACGAACAAAAGAAGGCTGAGGCAGACACACAGACCTTTGATATAAGATCAATTGTGCCATATCGTGCTACAATAGCATACAATGCAGAGGCAGGACAGTTTGAGGGTGTTGACGGTGTATCGGGAGATGCACCTGTATATGACAATGCAGCTACAAATCTGACAAGCGCTGTAAAGGAGCTGAAGGATAAGGTAGAGCTTACATCTGCAACAGGATATGTTGATGGAGAAAAGGCTGCGGACAGCGAGCTGGTAAAGAAGGCATTAAAAGAAGCCAATGCATATCTTGATGTGACGGTGACATGTAATTTCACACCGGCAACAGGTGAAGCAGCTACAGAGGCTGTAGGAAAGGATCAGATAGCCCAGTGGCTTATAGTGGGCAATGACGGATTGTCAGTTTCACTTGATGGTGAGAATATGGCTACATACTGTACAGAGCTTGCAAAAAAGCATGATGTGTCAAAGAAGAAAACAGGTCAGTTTAAGACTACAGGCGGAAGTATAATAAATGTGCCTGTTACATCATCAGGACAGACTGTAGATGGAAACAAGCTGTATGAGGCGATTGCTGAGGCAATAAACAATAAAAAGTCTGCAACAGTGGAAGCAGTTTACAGTGAGGCAAAGGAAGAAGAAACAGGTGAATATGTCACATATGGTGGCAATTACTGTGAAGTGGATCTTACCAATCAGATGGTATATGTATACAAGAATGGAGAGCTTGTTGTATCAAGTCAGTGTGTTACAGGATGTATTTCAAAAGGTCATGGAACACCTACCGGAGTGTATTCTATCTTCTCAAGAGATAAGGACAGATACTTAAGGGGAGACGGATATAAGTCATGGGTTAATTTCTTTATACCATTCAATGGTGGAATTGGATTCCATGATGCTTCGTGGAGAAGTACCTTCGGTGGAAATATCTACATGTACAGCGGCAGCCATGGCTGCATAAATATGCCTTATTCAGCTGCAAAGAAGCTATATGAGAATGTAACATTAGATGAAAAAGTAATTGTATATGGTGGTGCTGACAAGGTGACCGGCAAAGCACAGAGTCTTGGCGGAGCTGACTCTTATAATGTGACAGAGGGCGACGGAGCATTCAATCTCGGTGTGACAGCAGAGGATAATGCAAAGCTCACATACTCAAGTGATAATGAGGGTGTAGTGAGAGTGGATGAGAAAGGTAATGTGACGATAGCAGGTGTCGGAACTGCAAAAATCACTGTCAAGTCTGAGGCTACTACAAGCTATAAGGCCGGCAGCAAGACGATTACAATCACTGTAAATGCAAAGCCACAGCCAAACCAGACACCATCTGTGACAATAGGTTGCGGTAATAAAACTGTAACAGAGGGAGATGCACCATTTTCTCTGGGAGCAAGTGCTTCAAACGGAGCAGGGCTTTATTACCAGTCAAGTGATACATCGATTGCAACGGTGGATGCTGCCGGAAATGTGACTATCCACAGGGCTGGTAGCGTACAGATTACAGCTATAGCAGGTGAAATGGCAGGCTGGAATAGCGCAAGCAGTTCAATAACCGTAACAGTAAATCCAAAACCACAGCCACAGCCGGTGGCACCGACTGAACCATCAGAACAGCCACAGCAGAACTAGAACAGCAACAATAGAACAGGAACAAATAAAATATAGCAAATGAAAATACAATAAAGAAAAGTGCCGGAAACGGCACTTTTCTATTATATGGCATAATTATTTACAAAATATGACATATTCTTAATACTTTTTTTGTGACTTCTAAAAATAGACAAAAGAAATGAAGTGTAGTAATATAGCATAGGATTAAACCGAAAAATAATGTTACAATATGTAAAGGGTAGGAAAATGGAAAACAACGAACCAATAAGAGATCAGGAAATTGAAATCGATTTAGTAGCGCTGTTTCACGAATTAGTGAAGCACTGGAAGGCACTTGTGGCATCAATGGTGCTTCTTGCAGCAGTATTTGGATTATACTCCAAGATTACTTTTGTACCGGAGTATGAGGCATCTGCAGAGATGTATGTACTGAGCAAGTCAACATCTATCACCAGTCTTGCTGATATTCAGGTAGGCTCGAGTCTGACAAACGACTATGAGTACGTTATCACAGGCAGGACAGTTTTATCACAGGTAATTGACAATCTGGATATGGACGAGACATACGAGCAGCTCAGTAAGAGGGTTTCGATAGAGAATCCGACAGATACACGTGTGCTCAAGATTGTGGTTACAGACACTGATTTAGAAGCTTCAAAAACAGTGGCAGATGAGATTGCAAAAGTTTCATCACAGTATATCGCTGACAATATGGATCAGTCACAGCCAAAGATTATCCAGACAGCATATGCTTCAAAGACACCGGTGAATAATAATATCCTTAAGAATACAGTTATCGGTGCTGTACTCGGACTGTTTCTTGCTGCCGGCATAGTTGTACTTGGATACATGCTTGACGATACAATTTCCAATGCAGATGATATGGAGGCCAGAACAGGCCTCAAGGTGCTTGCATCACTTCCTGTTGATGAGACAGAGTATGATGGAGCCAAGACAAAGAGAAGAAAAAAAGAAGAAAACTCAATCATCTAAATCAGACGATAGCAAGAGTAAGAAGAGGGCAATTTAATGGAAACAGTAGTTATTAATCAGATAAAAGACCAGAGCTATACAATGAAGGAGTCTCTTCGAGCTCTTAAAACAAGCATCAGTTTCAGTGGAAAGGGTGTGAAGTCCATCCTCTTTACCAGCAGCTTGCCTAATGAGGGAAAGACAACCGTAGTTATGGATCTGGCTCGTTCGATGGCGGACTCTAAGAAGTCAGTCCTTGTAGTAGATACCGATATGCGTAAGTCAGTCCTTGTAGGACGAATCAGAGCGAAGCTGGAGAGCGGTGGAAAGATATACGGACTCTCACATTATCTCTCAGGTCAGGTATCTTTGGACAAAGTGATATATGCGACAAACATCAAGGGTGTGTTCATTCTTTTTGCAGGACATGAGGTACCAAATCCTACGGAGCTTCTTGAGACAGAGGAGTTTAAGGAGCTTATCGAGTTTGGAGAGAAGAACTTTGACTATGTGCTTGTCGATACTCCTCCTACAGGAGCTGCGATTGATGCGGCCGTAGTTGGAAAGAATGTAGACGGAGCAGTAATAGTTGCTGCCCAGAATGCTACAAGCAGCCGTGCAATCATCAATACAAAGCGTACACTTGAGGACTCAGGCGTCAAGATTCTTGGAGCTGTGCTCAATAAGTGCAGGTTTGAGGAGTCTAAGTATGGTCATTACTATGGAAACTATTATGGTAATTATTATGGCAATTATTATGGCAGGGACGATGACCAAAATTAGCAGGCACAGACACATATGAATGACGGAGAATAGTGCAGATGAAAAAAAGAAAAATATAATTATTACGGCAGTAATGATTGTACTTATTGCTATTATAGCGATAATACTTGTAAAGATTAACAGCAGTAATGTTAAGAATAAAGAAGCCAAAGGCATAAAGCCGGGTACAGAGGCAGTTAAGACAAAAGCTGATACTCAGGCTGAGGATAACAACATTACAGACAAATCAGGCATAGAGGAATTTGCACTATTTGGTGTTGACAGCCGCTCAGATCAGCTTGATAAAGGAACACGTTCCGATTCCATTATGATTATCAGGGTTGATCATGATGCTAAGAAAATCCGCATGGTATCTATTTTCAGAGACTGTATGATGAATATTGATGGTCATAGATACCAGAAGGTGACACATGCACATGCGTTTGGCGGACCGGAGCTTGCAGTAGATACACTTAACAAAAATCTGGACTTAGACATAAAGAATTATGTTACAGTCAATTTCAATACAGTCGGTGAAATTATAGATGAGGTAGGAGGCATTGTACAGGATATTGATGCATCTGAGGCAAAGGTGATAAACGGATATATTGATGAGGTCAATAAGGTTCGTGGAACAAGCTCATCCCATATTGATTCAGCCGGCACATATACACTTGATGGAACTCAGGCAGTTGCGTATTCCAGAATACGTTATACAGCCGGAGGAGACTATAAGCGTGCTGAAAGACAGAGAACAGTGCTGTTCAAGGTTTTTGAATCAGCTAAGCAGATGAATACAGCGGCAAAGATTAAGATGGTATCAGACCTGATTGGACATGTCAATACTAACTATAATACTGATGAGATTCTTTCAGTATTTAAAAATCTTGCAGACTATACAGTAGAGGATTCTACAGCATATCCACAGGTGTTCTATGGTGGAAAGGTTGATGGTGCATGGGTTGAGGTGCCTACTACACTTGCAGACATGGCTACAGGAGTGCATCAGTTCCTTGAAGGTGATACAGGCTATACTCCTAGTGCAACTGTAAACGAATACAGCAATGCATTATCAGGAAAAGTAAGCGAACCTAATAACGATTTAACAAATACAAATTTTGGGGATTAAATATGAACTTTAGACAAAATGGAGATAAGTACCTCATCACAATAGAAGTAATTGCACTGATAGTTGTGCTGGTATTTGGAGCAGTGCATTTTGTGATGCCGGGGAATAAGGCGAATAAGAAAATAACAGAAAGCCAGCAGGAGACACAGAATCCTACTCAGGAGACGGATGGAACTCAGCAGGTACAAGCTGATGGACAGCAGGCAGCACCGGCATTTACTCCGTCAGATTCTGTCAAGACAAAGCTGTCTTCTATGACAACAGAGGAAAAGGTAGCCCAGCTATTCATTACGAGACCTGAGGAGATTACAGGTGTATCACAGTTAACTCAGGCCGGTAACAAGACAAAGGCAGCTATTGGTACATATCCTCTTGGTGGTTTTGTGTTCAGACAGGAGAACTTCTCAGGAGAGGCCGCAGTTACAAAGATGATGAGCAGTCTGCAGTCATTTTCGCAGGAGCGACTGGGCGTGAATCTGTTCCTTGCAATTGATGAAGAAGGTGGAGAAAGACTTCCTCTTGCTTCAGCTAATGGATATGAGGCACAGCAGGCACCATCACAGCTTGGAGATGCTGACGCAGCGGGCAGCAGTGCAGGAAAGATAGGCTCATATATGGCTACCAATGGTCTTAATATGAATTTTGGGCCGACAGCGGATATAGCATATGGTGATAATGCAGATAACGATACATATGCATTTGGTAGCGAGTCAGCGACTGTAGGTGACTGTGTTGCAGCACAGGTAAGCAGCTATAATGATGCAGGAATCAATTCTGTAGCAAAGAGCTTTCCCGGAAAAGGAAAGGCTACTACAGATTCAGCGACAGGAATGCTCTGGATGACAGATAAGCTGGAGGATCTTGAGGCATCTGATTTTGTGCCATATCAGAAGGCAATTGAAGCAGGTGTTCCGGCAGTCATGATGGGAAATGTGATTTGCCAGAGTGTGACAGGAGAGGAAACCACGCCATGCTCTACATCAGCAGGTGCCGTAAACTATATGAGAACTACCATGGGCTTTAATGGCCTTTTGATTACAGATGATTTATCAGACGCATCTCTTAATAAGGTATGTACACAGGATGAGGCGGCTGTGGCAGCTGTTAAGGCAGGAATGAGCATGATTTATGTTTCAACAGGCTTTGAGAGCAGCTATAATGCAGTGCTGTCTGCAGTTAACAGTGGTGAGATACCGGCAGAAAAATTAGATGATGCAGTTGGAAGAATTCTAACAACAAAAGGAATTTAATATATGCAAATAAAAGTAAATCCGTTATACTATAGAGTATAGCGGATTTTTGTTATATATTTTGTATATTTAAAGGAGAATTGTTGATATGTCAAATTGTTTCAATCCGGCAAATATTCTTTTGCCAAACGATGGTATAGATATGGAAAAATGGTCAGTTATCGCCTGTGACCAGTTCACAAGTCAGGCTGTTTATTGGGATGCTGTGGAAAAGTATGTGGGCGATGCTCCGTCAACACTTAATGTGGTGTTTCCCGAAATATATCTGGGAACAATTGAGAATCAGGAGAATGATTGCAATTCGTCAGGGTATGGTGTCAAAAATGACAAAGAAACCGGCAGAAAAACAAAATATGCTTCAATGACTGATGATGAGAGAATCAAATATATTAATACCACGATGGATACATATCTCACAGATGGAACCTTAAAGCAAGCGGTGGCAGATGGCTATGTGCTTGTTGAGCGTACTACGGAGTCAGGGGTGCGTCTGGGAATAGTAGGACTTATTGATCTGGATGACTATGATTTCGACCCGAAAAAGAAGACTCTCATCAGAGCAATAGAGGGAACAGTAATATCACGTATACCTCCGAGAGTGAAAATAAGAGAGAATGCAGCTATTGAGCTGCCACATGTTATGCTGCTTGTTGATGATCCTATAGACAGACAAAAGATTGATGGTTGCCAGGGTGCTTCACAGGAAGATGCAGTAAATATAGCAGCTGTAAAGCATGGAATAATCGAGTATGTGTATGCCATCAGGGACACTCTTCGTAAGCTTTACGATACAGAGCTCATGCAGGGAGGCGGACATATCCGCGGCTATGCTGTCGAGGGTGAGGCAGCAAGGCAGGTGACAGAGGCATTTGCAGCAAAACAGAATAGCTGTGGAGGCTTTTTATTTGCAGTAGGTGATGGAAACCATTCCCTTGCAACAGCGAAGACATGCTGGGAAAATATCAAAAAATCAGGAAAATTCACAGAGGAGCAGTTGAAAACTCATCCTGCAAGGCATGCTCTTGTGGAAATCTGTAATCTGCACAGTGAGGCGCTTGAGTTTAAGCCTATTCACAGACTGCTTACAAATGTTGATGTAAAGGACATGCTGTCGTTTTTCGAAGCTGAAATCACAAAACAAGGACTTGCGAGCACTGAGGGCGATGAGATAGTATTTGAGTATGTTGAATCAGGCGCTACCGAAATAAAGAATTCCGGAATTAATATCACAAATAGAGGTGACCGCCTCCCGGTTGAGATACTCCAGGGTATTTTAGACAAGTATCTTGAGACACATGACAATGTGGAAATAGACTATATCCATGGTGATGAGCACTTCACGGACTGGTTAGGGAGACTAATGGATGTGGAATCTTTCTTCAGTCGATAGACAAGAGCACATTGTTCCCTGCAATAAATGCGGGCGGGGTGCTTCCTAGAAAGACATTCTCAATCGGAGAAGCGAATGAGAAGAGATATTATATGGAGTGTCATAAGATATCTTTGTAGCTTTGATTTATATACATATGTTAATTTTATCATATTTATAAACAATTGATTTTATGAAGTCGAATAATTTAACAAATAAGCTTATTTACTACACAAACACATTTATTAAGTGTATAATATAAGAAAAATTTATTCACAAGGGGACAACAATGGGAAAATACTTTGGAACAGACGGCTTCCGTGGAGAGGCCAATGTCAATTTAACAGCAGAGCACGCATATCAGATTGGTAGATTTTTGGGCTGGTATTATGGAGAGCTTAAGAAGCAGAAGCAGCTCGACGAGCCGGCGAAGATAGTAATAGGAAAGGATACAAGACGTTCAAGCTACATGTTTGAGTACTCCCTTGTATCAGGACTTACAGCATCGGGAGCAGATGCATATCTATTACACGTTACCACAACTCCATCAGTGGCATATGTAGCAAGAACCGATGATTTTGACTGTGGTATCATGATTTCGGCAAGCCATAATCCATACTATGACAATGGAATCAAGCTTATCAACAGCAATGGAGAGAAGATGGATGAGGAGACAATTCTCCTTGTCGAGGACTATATAGACGGCAAGCTGCGCCTGTTTGGTCAGGAGTGGAAGGAATTGCCTTATGCACATAAGGATGCTATCGGATGTACAGTTGACTATGTAGCAGGCCGTAACCGTTACATGGGATACCTCATATCGCTTGGTGTCTACTCATTCAAGGGCATGAAGGTAGGTCTTGACTGTGCCAACGGAAGCTCATGGAACATGGCAAAGTCTATTTTTGAGGCACTTGGAGCAAAGTGCTATGTCATCAACAATGAGCCAAACGGTCTAAACATCAACAATAATGCAGGCTCTACACATATCGAGGGCTTACAGAAGTACGTGGTGGACAATGGTCTTGATGTAGGCTTCGCATACGATGGAGATGCAGACAGATGTCTCTGTGTAGACGAACTGGGCAATGTAATCACAGGAGACCATATCCTCTACATATATGGAAAGTACATGAAAGAGAGAGGAAAGCTTGATAACAATACTGTTGTCACAACTGTTATGTCAAACTTTGGACTCTATAAGGCCCTTGATGAGCTTGGAATCGGCTACGCAAAGACTGCAGTAGGTGATAAATATGTATACGAGTACATGCAGCAGAACGGCTGCCGCATCGGCGGAGAGCAGTCAGGACATATCATCTTCTCTAAGTATGCATCAACAGGTGATGGTATCCTTACCAGCCTTAAGATGATGGAGGTCATGATGGCGAGAAAACAGAAGATGAGCCAGCTCTGTGAGGGGCTTAGTATCTACCACAGGTACTTCAGAATGTGCGTGTGGCTGACAAGGCCGAGGCACTTGCAAATCCTGAGGTTCAGGCGGCTGTCGACCAGGTTACTGCAGAGCTTGGCGATACAGGACGTATACTTGTGCGTGAGTCGGGTACAGAGCCTGTTATCCGTGTCATGGTTGAGGCAGAGAGCGAGGAAATCTGTCAGAAATATGTGGATATGGTTGTTGCAAAATTAAAATAAAGGTTAATGCCAAAGATAATACACGTAATATACAAAAGCTGTGTGAGAATATCATGCAGCTTTTGCTGTTATCAGGGTTCATAAATGAGTGAATTAAGATAAATTAAGTGGATATAATTTAATCTGTAGAGAGAATAGTAATTAAATTCTGCCGGAGGAAATAGTCTATGCCTGAAATCTTAATTATTTTTATATTATGTGCCGGTATTATTGTAATTGGCATAATATTGTGTATAATTATTAAAGTGAGTCATATGTCTGATGACGAACAGAAAAAGGACGATGAACGACAGTTGGAGTTCATTCGTGCCTACAAGGAGCATAAAAAAGGACATTGAGTTTAAAGGATTATATAATAAGAGACATACAGGAAAAGTTCAAATATCTTCCGTCAGCGGTATATTTGGCTTTAATCTGCATTGCGATGTATATTTTTGTGTGTCTGCTGCGATATCTTTTCACAATGAGAGAGGTATCACAGGCAGATGAGAGAAGAAAAAAGATAGTGGGCAAAATCTGGCATATGATGTTCTGCGGCACCTTTGTGGCTTATATGTATACGCTTATAATGATAGTGTATTATTCAAGGGAGCCGGGAAGCAGAACCGGCGTCGCCGATATGGTGCTGTGGAGCACATGGGGCATGACACTTCAGATGCACGCTTATTTTATAGAAAATATAGTATTGTTTATACCATTTGGGCTTTTATTTCCACTGGTTTTTAAAAATTGGATGAGATGGTTTACAATACCTGTTGGTGCTCTTATAAGCGCAGCAATTGAGTACACGCAGCTGGTTACCGGCAGAGGATATTGCCAGCTGGATGATTTTGTGACAAATACGGCAGGAGCAGCAATTGGATTTTTTATTTATTTGATGTTATATGCAGGGTGGCTTATATGGAAAAAAATAAGATAAGCATTGTGGTGCCATGCTTTAACGAGAAAGAGGCTCTGCCTCTTTTTTATAATAAAATAATCTGGGTACTGAATCAGATGAGTCAAGCGAGTGAGGCAGAGGGATTGTCCTATGAACTGATTATAGTGGATGACGGCTCCATGGATGGTACGCTTGATGTTGCAAAGGAGCTTGCCACAAATGATTCCGGTGTGAAATACATATCATTTTCGCGTAATTTTGGCAAGGAGGCAGCCATGTATGCAGGCTTGCAGCATGCGGTGGGTGAATATGTGGCAATAATGGATGCAGACCTTCAGGATCCCCCGGAAATGCTTCCGAAGATGTATCAGGTCCTTACAAAAGAGGGCTATGATGCTGTCGGTACAAGGCGGGTGACACGCAAAGGTGAACCAGCGATCAGATCTTTTTTTGCCAGAAAGTTTTATAGGCTGATGAGTAAGATTTCAAAGGCAAATATGGTTGATGGGGCACGTGACTACAGGCTGATGAATAGGAAATATGTGGATGCTCTTTTATCGCTAAAAGAGTACAATAGGTTTTCGAAGGGGCTGTTTGGCTGGGTAGGATTCAAGGTCAAATGGCTTGAGTTTGAGAATGTAAACAGAGTGGCAGGCGAGACAAAATGGTCATTCTGGCAGCTCTTTTTGTATAGTCTTGACGGAATAGTAGCATTTTCAAATGCTCCGCTATACATGGCTTCAATAGCAGGAGTGTTCAGCTTTATTGTGGCGATAGCAGCTATGCTTTTTATCATAATAAGAAGACTTGTGTTTGGTGATCCGGTAGCAGGCTGGGCATCAACGGTGGTCATCATTCTTTTTATCGGTGGTATACAGCTTCTTAGCATAGGGATACTTGGACTGTATCTGTCAAAGCTTTATCTCGAGGCAAAGGACAGACCGATATATTTAATAGGAGAATCAAATATAGAAAAACCTACAGAAAAAAATTAAGGCTTTCTTAAGAATTATTAATTCGATAGCACATGACATTTTTTTCGGATGTTATGTGCTATAATTTTTCGGCAACGTTTATTAATGCATGAAAGAGGACTAAGATGAAAAACGTACTGGAGTGCTTGAGCCACAGTGGCAAAATACCCTGACAAGCCTGCATTTTCGGATACTGAATGTAGTATTACGTTTGCGCAGGTATATGATATAGCAAGAAATACAGGAGCATATCTGATAGAACAGCTTGGAGTGGACAGAACCCCTGTTGCAGTATTTGCCGGAAGGAAAATGGTGACACCGGCATACTTCCTGGGAGTGGCATATGCAGGCAGACCGTATGCGCCGATTGATGCATCGCTTCCTGACAAGAGAATTGAAAAAATACTTGAAAATCTGTGTCCAAGGGCTATTGTGGCAGACAGGGAAAGCCTTGAGCATGTGGAGAGCATAGTGGATGAGCTGGCAAAGGCAGAAGGCTTCGATAGACCGCAGATATTTATTGCTGAGGATATATCGCGCTTTGAGCAGGTGGCGTGCGCTGATAGTGATTGTAAAATCAGTGAATCAGCAGGAGACGATGTGACGGATAGTGAGAACGATACAGATGGTGGTGTTGTGGCAGGCTGTGCAGGAAAAACAGATGACAGCTCACTGGATATGCTCGCTGCAGTCCGCAGGCAGATGTCCATGACAGACCCACTGTATATCATCTACACGTCAGGCTCCACCGGCAATCCAAAGGGAGTCATGACATCGCATCTGTCACTTATGACATACATCAATGCTTACTGTGATGTAATGCATATAGAGGAAAGTGATGTGCTGGGCAATCAGTCGCCGCTTGACTATATTGCGGCAATCAGGGACATTTATCTGCCGCTAAAGACCGGCTGCAGCACAGCGATTATTCCAAAAGAGTATTTTATGGAGCCAAATGCCCTGTTTGATTACATGAATGATAAGAAAGTCAGCAGTGTAGGCTGGAGTGTTTCGGCATTTACCATCCTCACATCGCTTGGAGCATTTGAGGAAGTAGGGCTTAAGAGTCTTAGAAAAATCTGCTTCTCAGGCTCAGTGATGCCGTGCAGGGTGCTCAGGAAATGGCAGGAAAATCTGCCGGAAGCGCATTTTGTGAACCAGTATGGGCCGACAGAGGCCACAGCATCATGCACATACTATAGCGTGGATCATACAGTGGAAGATGACGAGGTGCTTCCTATAGGAAAAGCCTATGACAATTACAGGGTTTTCCTGATAGATGAGCATGGAAATGAGCCGACTGTCGGAGAACAGGGCGAGATATGTGTATGTGGACCAATCTTGGCGCTGGGTTATTATAATGATCCGGAGAGGACAGCTGCGGCATTTACACTCAATCCACTCAATAAGGCTTATCCTGAGCGGATGTATCGCACAGGGGATTACGGAAGGCTCAATGAGGATGGCATACTTCATTTCTGTGGACGTATGGACCGCCAGATAAAGCACATGGGACACCGTGTGGAGCTTGACGAGGTGGAGCATGCCGCCAATGTGGTCGAGGGAGTCGCAGAAAGCTGTGTTATATATAATAAAGCAAAAGAGGTGCTGATACTTTTCTATACAGGTGACTGTGACAGGAGAAGCCTCGCGCTGGCACTGAGGGACGAGCTCCCGGGCTTTATGGTGCCAAGGAAAATCAAGAAGCTGGAGCAGCTTCCTAAGCTTCCAAACGGAAAATATGATATGAAAAAACTGGAGGAAATGTAAAATGAGAGACACAATTTTAGAGATTTTAGAGGAATTAAGACCGGATGTGGATTTTGAGAAGGAGACAAAGCTCATCGATGACAAAATTCTTGAGTCATTTGATATAGTTTCACTCGTATCGGAGCTGACTGATGAGTTTGACATCACAATCAGACCAAAGGATCTGGTTCCTGAGAATTTCAACTCAGTAGATGCGATCGAGAAGCTTGTGAAAGAGCTTGTGGAGGAATAAAGTATATGAGACAGACACCGTACTATGTATTTGATACGGACGAGTTTGCGAAAAGAGCAGCCATGATAAGGCTGCTCTTGATTGTAAAGGAGGACGTAGGATACCGCTTTGCTTTTCGATAAAGGCAAATCCATTCCTGCTTCACAGGCTGCCGGAGGGCTTAGACCATGTGGAGGTGTGCAGCCCGGGAGAGCTTGAGATATGTATAGCACTTGGCGTGAAGCCGGAGAGCATCATCTATTCAGGTGTGATGAAGGAAAAATGCGATATAGAGCGAGCAGTTTCATATGGCGCCGGTATACTCACCTGTGAGAGCATAAGACATGCAGCGCTGATATCAGAAGTGATGCTTGAACGTATGCCGGAAGGTGCGCATGAAGCTGGATTGGTCGAAAAGAAGGCACAGGTCATACTGCGCCTGACAAGCGGCAACCAGTTTGGCATGTCGCTTGAGGATATTGAATATATCATTTCGCATCCGGATGAGTTTAAGGGCATCATGGTAATAGGCATCCACTATTATTCCGGCACACAGAAGAGCTTGCGCAAAATAAATAAGGACTTGCAAAAAATAAAGTCTGCACTTACCGGATTAAAAGAAAAATACGGTTTTGAGCCACAGCTTGTAGAGTATGGCCCGGGACTTTGTGTGGAGTATTTTGAGGAAGACTGGCAGGAAAGGGAAAAACAAGCACTTGATGAGGCAGCAGAGGTGCTTAGAGAATTTGCTGTGGAATATCCGCTTGGCATTGAGATGGGACGTTTCCTTGCAGCCTCATGCGGTAAATATTACACACAGGTAAAGGACCTTAAATCGACAGGCGATGCCAATTATGCGATTCTTGATGGAGGAATCCACCATCTGAATTACTTTGGACAGAGAATGGCTATGCAGGTGCCGCCGATTAGTATATATAGAGCTGCCGGTGTGGAATTCACAGAACTGCCGGACACAGACTATACACTCTGCGGAAGCCTCTGTACAGTGGCAGATGTGCTGGTACGCGAGGTGAAGCTTAAGAAGCTTGAACTTGGTGATGTTCTTGAGTTCGGGCACTGTGGCGCATACTCTGTGACAGAAGCACCGGCGCTATTTCTTTCAAGACAGCTTCCGGCTATATATGCATATTCGAAGGAATATGGATATGAGTGCCTGAGGGAGCATATTCCTGCGGCTGAGATAAATCTGGCCGGAAAAAAAATGTAAATAAAAGCGCATGGTAAATTGCCATGGCGCTTTTGAATATGACATAAACAAAGCATTTTGTGGGAAGCCTGACTATTAGCCAAGCTCCTTCTCACACATATCAAGTACAGAAGCAATGGTAGTATCCATATCGTAGTACTTGTACTCGCCGAGACGACCACCGAATATAACACCCGTCTCCTTATCGGCAAGCTCCTTGTACTTGGCGTAGAGCTGTCCGTTTTTCTCATCGTTTACAGGGTAATAAGCTCATCGCCTGCCTTCCACTCAGAAGAGTACTCACGGCTGATAATAGTCTTTGGCAGATCATTTCCATCCTCATCCTTACCGAACTCGAACCACTTGTGCTCGATGATACGTGTCCATGGAGTCTCGCGGTCTGTATAGTTGACAGCGGCATTTCCCTGAAAGTTAGGAATATCGAGGGTCTCATTCTCAAAGCGCACTGAGCGGTACTCTAAAGTACCTAGCTTAAAGCCAAAGTATGCGTCAATCGGACCTGTGTATACCACCTTGTCAGCAAGAGCATCAAGCTCAGCCTTGTGCTCAAGGTAGTCGGTATTTAGTCTGACCTCAATGCCGTCGAGCAGATTCTCAACCATCTTGGTGTATCCACCGATTGGAATACCCTGATAAAGAGCATTGAAGTAATTGTTGTCAAAGGTAAGTCTAACAGGAAGACGCTTTATGATGAAAGCCGGAAGCTCCTTACAGTCACGACCCCACTGCTTCTCAGTATAGCCTTCACGAGCTTCTCATAGATATCACGGCCAACAAGTGAAATAGCCTGCTCCTCGAGATTTTTTGGCTCACCGGTGATTTCCTTTTTCTGCTCCTCAATCTTTGCAGCAGCCTCCTCCGGTGTTACCACACCCCACATCTTGTTGAAAGTGTACATGTTAAATGGCATAGAGTAAAGCTCACCTTTGTAGTTTGCTACAGGGCTGTTTGTGAAGCGGTTGAACTCAGCAAACTGTGTGATGTAGTTCCAGACCCTCTTGTCATTGGTGTGGAATATGTGGCTCCGTACATGTGTACATTTATGCCCTCCTGCTTTTCGGTGTAGACATTTCCTGCTATGTTAGGACGCTTGTCCACAACAAGCACTGATTTGCCCTTGGCCTTTGCCTCATGGGCGAAGATGGCTCCGTAGAGACCGGAACCTACTACTATATAATCGTATTTCATTGTTTTCTCCTTGTTACATAGTGATATTATAATTATAAGTACATTTTCTGGAAAAACAAGCAGAAACAATGAAAATAAGTAAATATTAATAAATCCTGTATTAGAAAATTATGATATACTTAGATATAGAAAGTTTAAAAGTAAGAAAATAAGAGGAAAGGCAACGCAACGATGAAACTACCCGGCTACTACTCCTCAGGAGAATTTGCAAAAAAAGCGCATATTACAAAAAAGACCGTCAGGTACTATGACGAGCACAATATTTTAAAACCATCCTACGTAAACGAAAACGGAGCCAGATTCTATAATGATGACGACTTTGCGCGTCTACAGCAGATACTGTTCCTCAAATATCTGGGATTTTCCCTGGATGATATCAAGGAGATGACACTCAGAAACACGGACAGCAATGTCATGTCTGAGTCGCTTCACATGCAGCTTGGTCTCGTGGAGGAGAGGATAGAGCAGATGAAGCTTATGAAATCAGCACTGCAGGAGGCTTCAGAGGTAATAGACGAGGGGCGAAGCGTGGACTGGAGCCATATGCTGGAGCTGGTTAATATAAACGAGATGGAGCAAAAGCTAAAGCAGCAGTACAGGGATGCTTCAAATATATCAGCCAGAATCAATCTGCACAGGGATTTCTCGATGAATCCGGTGAGCTGGTTTAGCTGGGTATTTGATGAGTGCAGCTTTTTGAGGGGGAAAAGGTGCTTGAGGTGGGCTGTGGTGATGCCTCTCTCTGGACACAGAACATAGACAGGATACCGGCAGATATGCAGATAACCCTGACTGATATATCGTATGGCATGGTAAGGGATGCGACGAGAAATGTAGGTGCAGACGACAAGCGCTTCACATATGAGGTGATGGATGCCCACAGGCTGTATAAGCCGGATGCATCGTATGACTGCGTGATAGCAGACCATGTACTGTTCTATTGTGACAATCTGGATGCCGTGTGCAGTGAAATCCAAAGGGTGCTAAAGCCCGGTGGCGTGTTTGTGTGCAGTACATACAGCTCACGGCATATGAAGGAAATAAACGACCTGGTACAGGAGTTTGATGACCGCATAGAGCTGTCAGCGGAAAGGCTGTATGAGCAATTCGGTAAAGAAAATGGTGAGGCAATACTTGGAAAATACTTTGGTGATGTAAGCTGGCATGGGTACGAGGATGAGCTTGTGGTAGAAAAAGCAGAGCCTGTGATAGAGTATGTGCTTTCGTGCCACGGCAACCAGAACAGGTATATTGTGGACCGCTATAAGGAATTTGCGGCATTTGTCAGAAAGAAGACAGAGGGAGGGTTCCATATCACAAAGGATGCAGGTGTATTTATTGCACGAAAATGATTTAAAAACAGGATATTATAAGCATATATTTTGTGAAAAATGCTAAAAATATAAAAAGTACTTGAAGGTGCCCTTGGGGCACCTTTTATAATGCAGGTAAATGATGAATCAGGTCAGTGGATTCTACAGACCGAAAGCATCAAATGCAGCACGTAGTTTCAGTTTGAAGGAGAACAACATGAAAGGTATTATATTAGCGGGAGGTTCAGGCACACGTCTTTACCCACTCACAATGGTAACATCAAAGCAGTTACTTCCAATTTATGACAAGCCAATGATCTACTATCCTATGTCAGTGCTTATGAATGCCGGCATCAGAGATATCCTGATCATTTCAACACCACAGGATACACCAAGATTTAAGGAGCTCTTAGGAGACGGACATCAGTTTGGTGTCAACCTCACCTACGAGGTACAGCCAAGCCCGGACGGACTTGCACAGGCATTCGTTATCGGTGAGAAATTCATCGGGGATGACACAGTAGCCATGGTTCTCGGAGACAACATCTTCGCAGGACACGGACTCAACAAGAGACTCAAGGCCGCAGTTGAAAATGCCAAGAGCGGTAAGGCGCCACAGTATTCGGCTACTATGTAGATGACCCTGAGAGATTCGGTATTGTAGAGTTTGATAAGGAAGGAAAGGCTATTTCAATCGAGGAAAAACCTGAGCATCCAAAGAGCAATTACTGTGTCACAGGTCTTTACTTCTACGATAACAATGTAGTAGAGTATGCAAAGAACCTTAAGCCATCAGCCAGAGGAGAGCTTGAGATAACAGACTTAAACAGAATCTATCTTGAGAAAAAAGCCCTCAATGTAGAGCTTTTGGGACAGGGCTTCACATGGCTTGACACAGGAACACATGAGAGCCTTGTAGATGCTACAAACTTTGTCAAGACAGTTGAGACACATCAGCACCGTAAGATAGCATGTCTTGAGGAAATCGCTTACTTAAACGGCTGGATTACAAAGGATGAAGTATTAAAGACATATGAGCTAGTAAAGAAGAATCAGTACGGACAGTACTTAAAGGACGTACTTGATGGAAAATACCGCGAGCAGTTATATTAAGGAGGAAATCAAAATGACAATTATCGTAACAGGTGGAGCAGGATTTATCGGAAGCAACTTCGTATTTCACATGCTTAACAAATATCCGGATTACCGTATCGTATGCTTAGACTGTCTCACATATGCAGGAAATCTCTCAACACTTGAGCCTGTAATGGACAATCCAACTTCCGTTTCGTAAAGGAGAGCATCACAGACCGTGACGCTGTATACAAATTATTTGAGGAAGAGCATCCTGATATGGTTGTAAACTTCGCAGCAGAGTCACACGTTGACCGTTCAATCGAGAACCCACAGGTATTCCTTGATACAAATATCATCGGAACATCAGTGCTTATGGACGCATGCCGCAAGTATGGTATTAAAAGATATCACCAGGTATCAACAGATGAGGTATACGGAGATCTGCCACTTGACCGCCCTGACCTTTTCTTCCATGAGGATACACCAATCCATACATCAAGCCCATATTCATCATCAAAGGCAGCAGCAGACTTACTCGTGCTTGCTTACCACCGCACATATGGACTTCCTGTAACAATCAGCCGTTGCTCAAACAACTACGGACCATACCATTTCCCGGAGAAGCTTATCCCACTTATGATTGCAAATGCGCTTAATGACAAGCCACTCCCGGTATACGGAACAGGCGAGAACGTACGTGACTGGCTTTATGTAGAGGATCACTGCAAGGCAATCGACCTTATCATCCACAACGGACGTGTAGGAGAGGTTTACAATGTAGGTGGACATAATGAGAAGACAAACCTTGAAATCGTAAAGATTATCTGCAAGGAGCTCAATAAGCCGGAGAGCCTTATCACATTCGTAGGAGACCGTAAGGGCCATGATATGCGTTACGCAATCGACCCTACAAAGATCCACAACGAGCTCGGATGGCTCCCAGAGACCAAGTTTGAGGACGGCATCAAGAAGACAATCAAATGGTACCTTGATAACCGTGAGTGGTGGGAGACAATCATCAGCGGAGAGTACCAGAACTATTACGAGAAGATGTACGCGAATAGATAACTGCTATTCGTAAACCTTGAAGAATCGAAATGCGTGTTGTAAGCTCGCTTACATAAGCGCATTTTGATTCTTTGAGGCTCTAGAATAGAGCAGGAACAACGTATATAAGCAATCTTAGCTGCGTAAGCAGCGGGAAAGCATGCCAAAGCATGCGGGATTGCGCATATATGTTGGGCCTGTTTACGAATATTTGTATAAAGGAGACCCAAAATGAAAGTATTTGTTACAGGAGTTGCAGGTCAGCTCGGACACGACGTAATGAACGACCTGGCAGCACGCGGTTACGAAGGAATCGGAACAGATATAGCACCACAGTATAGCGGAGCAGACGATGGCACAGCAGTTACAACTTTGCCATATGTCTCACTCGATATCACAGACCGTGATGCAGTGGAAAAAACAATCACAGAGCTTAAGCCTGACGTAGTAGTACACTGTGCAGCATGGACAGCTGTGGATCTGGCCGAGGATGATGATAAAAAAGCAAAGGTGCATGCAATCAACGCAGACGGCACACAGAATATTGCAGATGCCTGCAAGAAGATAGATGCCAAGATGGTATATATCAGCACAGATTATGTATTTGACGGACAGGGCACCACACCATGGCAGCCTGACTGCAAGGACTATGCACCACTCAATGTATATGGACAGACAAAGCTTGACGGAGAGCTTGCAGTGGCAAATACACTTGAGAAGTACTTTATAGTGCGTATAGCATGGGTATTTGGTGTAAACGGCAAGAACTTCATCAAGACAATGCTAAATGTCGGCAAGACACACGATAAGCTTACAGTAGTAAGTGACCAGATTGGTACACCGACATATACACTCGACCTTTCAAGATTGCTCGTAGATATGATAGAGACTGATAAATACGGTTACTATCACGCTACAAACGAGGGTGGATATATAAGCTGGTATGATTTTACAAAGGAAATCTTTAAGCAGGCAGTGGAGCTTGGTCATACAGAGTATTCTGAGGACAGACTTACAGTAGCACCTGTTACAACAGCAGAGTACGGTGTGTCAAAGGCAGCACGTCCGTTTAACAGCAGACTGGACAAGAGCAAGCTCGTGGAGAATGGATTTAAGCCACTCCCTACATGGCAGGATGCGCTGCACAGATATCTGCAGGAGATAGAATTTTAGTGAGCAAAGAAGCTACGAAGTAGCGAGGTTGAGTTAGATGTTGGGATGTTCACGTAATACAAGAAAGGACATAGAAATCATGGGACAGATTAAAGTACAGAAAAACGTAGGTGGAATCGAAGGACTTTGCATCATCGAGCCTACAGTGCATGGAGACAACCGTGGATACTTTATGGAGACATACAATTCAAAGGATATGCAGGAAGCTGGCATTGACAGAGTGTTCGTACAGGATAATCAGTCATGCTCCACAAAGGGAGTGCTCCGCGGACTCCATTTCCAGAAGGAATACCCACAGGCAAAGCTTGTGCGTGCAGTAAAAGGCTCAGTATTTGATGTGGCTGTAGACTTAAGAAGCGATTCAAAGACATACGGCAAGTGGTTCGGAGTAGAGCTCACAGAGGAGAACAAGAAGCAGTTCCTTATTCCGGAGGCTTTGCACACGGATTTTTAGTACTCTCAGATGTAGCAGAGTTCTGCTACAAGGTAACAGATTTCTGGCACCTTGGAGATGAGAGCGGCCTTGCATGGAATGATCCTGCAATCGGCATCGAGTGGCCACAGCTTGTCGGAGAGTATCCGGGAAGCGCTGACGGAAGCGGATACACACTTGAGGATGGCACACCAATCAACTTGAGTGATAAGGATCAGAAGTGGGAGACACTGGAAAACACATTTAAATTTTAAAAAAAATTATTAATTTTGTTATAATCATTGTTAAAATATTGAAAAATCAAAATCATTTGTTAAAATAGATAAGTACTATGTATTTATAGATAGAAGGAGAAACAAATGAAGAAAAAGAAAAAGGCTACAAAATGGATAATATTTGCAAGGGTATTATTGGTTTTACAGCTTATTGCTAGTGCTATGATATTTGCTATGGCTGTAAAAACAAAAATGTTACCTGCAAAGTATATCATGTTTGCAGCCGGGGGTTTATTAATTATGGAGTTCCTGGTGTTTGCACTTGTTCACTTAGGACAAAACATAATGAAACCAAAAGCGTCGGGCTATTTTAAGCGAGGATTGGGAACATTTATATCTATACTGGTTATCATATGTAGCTTATATGGCACGTCTGTGCTTAGCAAGGTGATGGGCACACTTAATGATATGACCGGAAATAAAAATGTCATGGAGGATAAGATTGTTGTCTATGTTATGAAGGATGATCCCGCTGAGACTATTGATGATGCCAAGGATTATACCTTTGCATATACTGATTCATATGGATATGAAGAGACAAAGGAAACAATAGATGATATTAATAAAAAAACAGACAGTACAATCAATACAAAGCCATATGCGTCTGCAATAGAGATGGTGGATGCCCTTTATTCGGGTGAGGTAAAGGCGATGATACTCAATACCTCATATGTATCTGTTATCACAGATACAGAGGGGTATGAAGATTTTGAAACAAAGACAAAGGTATTGTATGCTTATACTAAGACATATGAGGTTGAGAAGACAGAAAAGGATGTTCAGGTGACAAAGGAGCCGTTCGTTGTATATATCAGTGGATCAGATACCAGAAGCAAGAAACTTGCAAAGAGCCGAAGCGATGTAAATATTCTGGCTTTTGTCAATCCTGAGAGTAGACAGGTGTTATTGTTAAATACACCTAGAGATTACTATGTTGAAACGTCGGTATCTCATGGGACAAAGGATAAACTGACACATTGTGGATTGTATGGTATAGATTGTTCAATGAAGACATTGGCTTCAGTATATGATCTGGATACAATCAACTACTATGCTCAGATTAATTTCACAGGTTTTGAGACTCTTATAGACCAAATAGGTGGAGTTACTGTGAATTCTGAACAGGCATTTAGTTCATCTATGGATTCTTACAAGTTTTCAAAGGGTCCAAATGAATTAAACGGAGAGGAAGCATTGGCATATGCCCGTGAGAGGCATAATCTTCCGGACGGAGATAATGGCAGGGGACGCCATCAGATGGATCTTATTTCAGCAGTAATAGATAAGATGACAAACAGTACGGCATTATTGACCAACTACTCCGGTATTCTTGACAGTCTTGAGGGAATGATTTCCATGGATTTTAAAAGCTCAGATATTTCATCTCTTATCAATATGCAGCTGTCAGAGGGAGGAAGCTGGAATATTAAGTCATTTGCAGTAACTGGTCAGGGTACCAAGAAAACAACATATTCTATGCCTATTCAGAAAGTTTATGTTACTATTCCGGATGAGAGCAGCGTAGAGCATGCTAAACAGTTGATACAGAAGGTTATGAATGGTGAAACAATTACAGATGATGACCTGAAGTAATTAAATAGGTCGATTTTAAAGGCTACAGTTGAGCGGAGACGCATAAACTGTAGCTTTTATTAAATTTTTGTTATAATTTTTTGAAATGTGGCAATTATATATCAAATATGGTAAAATATCATTTATGGACAAAAATAAATCGATTTCAACACAGAAAATTAACAGATGGGATGTAGGATACTTTATATTATATGGTATTGTGCTGGCAAAATGTGTATACGAGACTACTATGTTCTCGCAGCAGGTGCTGGTAGGAACCTTTAAGCTTTTTCTTGCAGCGATGGTTTTGTATACAGGAGCCAAGGTCCTTTTTTTCCGGATATTACAGCAGAAAAGAGCAGCTTGCAATTGCCGTAGTTGTTCTTATATTTGGAATAGTAGGCTTACAAACCGGTTATTATGAACTGCTGCAGCCGGTACTACTTATTGCCGGGGCAAAAAATGTGAGGTTTGACAATATACTAAAGGTATATACGGCGGTGGTATCGGTCATGCTTATAGTGGCAGCTATAGCTAGTCAGACAGGTGTGATAGCGGATGTGATAGGCTATTCACCGAGAAATGCAGCGGCGGCCAGACATTCATACGGCATTATATATCCGACGGACTTTGCGGCACATGTATTTTACCTGATATTGGCGGTAAGCTGCCTTGGTATATGGCAGAGGGTTTGGGAAAACGAAAAATACAGATATCCGGCAGGGCTCAGATGGCTAATCGTAATTGTGGCAGGTGTATTTATATATATAAAAGCAGGAGCCTTTACGGGAACAGTGTGCCTGACAGGATTCCTGGTTCTGACAGCCTGATTTATCTGCTTGAGAGGAAAAATCTGGCACGCAGGGTGTGTGAGATATTTAAATATTTGCCGATAGTGTGGGCGGGTCTGTTTTTGGCGCTGAGCTATTTTTATAGCGCGAGCAATGCTGTAATGGTTAAAATAGACACTGTACTATCTCAAAGGCTGATGGTGAGCCACAAAGTGTGGAGTGAGTATAGCATCAAGGCATTTGGACAGTTTATAGAGGAACAGGGCTGGGGAGGCATTGCAGACCCGACCGGGATAGACCCTGCAAAGTATTTCTTTATAGATGATATGTATCTTAGAATGCTGTTTGAGTATGGAATAATAGTATTTGCTGTAGTGCTTATATTATTAATAGTTATAGGTCATAGGGCAATAGGGGCAAAGCAATATGTGCTTTTTGCAGCAATAGTCATGATTGGAGTGCACTCCTTCATGGAGCATCATCTGCTCGAGGTGGCATATGATCCGTTCCTGCTTGTACTGCTTGCCGGTATAGATACTGCTGATGAGGAAAAATCCGGGAGAAAGATATGAACTCAAAAAAATGGATAATCCAGTACCTCGAGGTACTTCTTGATATAATTGTGATGTTTACATCTTATCTGATTGCAAACTGGTACAAGTTCGGTTTCTTTAGAACGGGACTTATAAACCATACAGAGCACTATCTTACACTATTTCTGGTGGAGCTGGTGGCATATGTGGTGTACATTTTGTGGCATTTGCAGATGATAATCTGATAAACCGAAAGCTCTTTCCTGAAATATACAATGTCCTGAAGATGTATGTATATGTGGGCGCAATCACCGTCGGCTGCGTATATTTTACAAAAACAAGTGAATATTTCTCCAGAGGGCAGATGGGTATGACCTTTATACTGAGTACTATATTCACTGTGATAGTCAGACAGCTGCTGAAAAGACTGGTGACAAAGGAATATCACCGCTCGGGGGCCAATGAGAAAATCATGCTTGTCACCACATCAGACCAGGTGGAGCGAGTGATAAAAAAGATAAAGACTACAAGAAACTGGGATTTTCGTATATCAAACATAGCGATACTGGACTGTGATATGGTCGGTGAGATAGTGGACAAGATAGAGGTCGTGGCAACCGCCGATAATCTGCTTCAGGTGATATCAACAGCAGAGATAGACTCAGTGTTTGTGCATCTGCCGGACAACTATCCGTTTAAGCAGAGAGAGTTTGTTACAGTACTCAATGAGATGGGTAAGACAGTGCACCTGAATGTCAACGAGTATGAGGCCAAGGTCGGTGAGCACTATATGGATTTCCTTGGAAAATACGCAGTGGTCACATGGAAGAATAAGACATACCGTGTAAGGCATCTGCTTATTAAAAAGCTGATAGATCTGCTGTTTGGCGTGGCAGGAAGCATACTTATAGTGCCTGTGTGGTTTGTAGCATTTATGGGCAAAATAGTCACAGGCGACCATGGACCGGTGCTCATATCGCTTGTCAGAGTCGGCAAAAACGGACGAAGATTTTATTACTATAAATTCCGCACCATGTATATGGATGCGAGGGATAGATATGATAAATGGCTACTGGATGGAAAGAAGGGGAAAGATCCGAGATTTACACCGGTTGGAAGAATGCTTAGGGCATTAAGACTTGAAAATCTGCCGTCAGCCTGGAATGTGCTGTGGGGAGACATGAGCATGGTGGGAAATCCGGCTCCATCACTGCCGGAGTTTATAGAATACTCTGCATTTCACAGAAAAAGTCTATCTGTAAAGCCTGGAATCATAGGCTTCTGGCAGGTATACAGCAGGGAACACAGGCTGCTTACCGAGGAGGAGCAAAGCGAGTACGATCAGGAATATATACTGAACTGGACTGTAGGTCTTGATCTGAGGATTATTTTCAGGGCAGTATGTCCTCTGTGCAGGTCTGTGTCAAAGAGAGAGCTTGTCATGCCGGCACAGCTGGTTGATGAGATGAGATGCTTGAGCGAGCTAGTGAAGGATAGAGAGCCTTTAAGCTATGACATACAGGCATATCAGACCATTCAAGGCAGCGGAAAGCCGGTATACAGATTTATAAAGCGTCTGGTGGATATTGTTGCCTCACTGCTTGGACTTATAGTACTGTCACCGGTATTTATCATACTCGCTGTGATAATCAGAATGAGTGATGGCGGCAGCGTGTTCTATGGGCACACAAGAGTCGGATATAAGGGAAAGAAAATATCTGTATATAAGTTCAGGAGCATGAAGACGAACGCAGGTGATCTGGAAAAGATACTGACACCTGAACAGCTTGAGCAGTATGTAAAGGAATTCAAGATAGACAATGATCCTCGAATCACAAAAATAGGAGGCTTCCTGCGAAAGACCAGCCTTGATGAGCTGCCACAGCTAATCAACATACTTAAGGGCGAGCTCTCCATAGTGGGACCGCGTCCAATCGTGGAGAAGGAAACCGAGATATACGGTAAGGACATCGCAAAGCTTCTGAGCGTAAAGCCGGGACTGACAGGCTACTGGCAGGCATATGCCAGAAACAATGCCACCTATGAGAGCGGAGAGCGCCAGAGGATGGAGATGTACTATGTGGAGCACTGCTCGCTTTGGATGGATATAAAGATACTTTTCAGAACCGTTTTCTCTGTGATCAGGGAGGATGGAGCACAATAATCAGAACATATGTGAGAAATATAATGAAGAAATTGGATTTAAATAGTATAACAATAAGTCTCATAATACCTACTCTCAACGCTGCAGAGTATATGCCCGGTCTGATAGATATACTGGGCAGGCAGACACGTAAGCCCGATGAGATAATAGTGATAGACTCAGAATCCGAGGATGCACAGTGCGCATGGCAGAGAAGGCAGGCTTTAGGACACTAAAGGTCAAGAGAAGCGAATTTGATCATGGTGGCACGAGAAACTATGCTGTAGCCATGTCAAAGGGTGATATAGTGATGTTTTTGTCGCAGGATGCGCTGCCTTCAGATGAACACTATGTTGAAAATATGCTGGCAGGCTTTGAAAACGAAGAAGTCGTTATGATATCAGCCAGACAGCTCCCGAGAAGGGATGCTAAGCCTGACGAGGCATTAGTCAGGGAGTTTAATTATCCGGCAGGAGGCTTTGTCAGAAGCAAAGAGGATATACCACGACTTGGAATAAAGGCATATTTCTTCTCAGATGTATGCTCAGCCTACAGACGTGATTTCTTTGAAGACATAGGCGGCTTTGAAAGCCCACTGCTCACAAATGAGGATATGCTGATGGCAGCCAGGGCACTTAGGGCAGGATACAAGATAGGCTATTGTGCCACAGCGCAGGTGTATCACTCACACAACTATACATTTAAGCAGCAGTACAAGCGCAACTTTGATGTAGCGGTCTTTATGGAGACCTATAAGGATGAGATAAAGTGTGACGGTACCACAGGTGAGGGCATCAGGATGGTGCTTTTCATAGAAAAACAGCTCTTAAAGCAGTTCAAGATAGGGGCAGCAGTGCACTGCATATTTGACAGTGCGGCAAAGTTTCTGGCAACAGGGCCGGAAGAAAGTGGAAGAGGAAGAATGCATAGCACAGACAAGATAGCCATTCTAATGGCTACATACAATGGGGAAAAATATATATGTCAGCAGATAGACTCTATCCTGTCGCAGACCTGCAAGGACTGGGAGCTATATATACACGATGATGGCTCTACAGACAACACGATAGCTGCTGTAGAAAACTATGTGGAAAAATACCCGGATAAGATACATCTGATAGATGGTAAATCAACCGGTGGAGCAAAATATAACTTTTTCTATCTGTTTGGTCAGGTGGAAGCGCCATACTATATGACCTGTGATCAGGATGATGTGTGGCTGGATAAAAAGATAGAGCTGACATGTGATAAGATGCTTACTATTGAGAACAAAGCAGATGTTCCGTGCCTGGTATACACGGAGCTTCGCGTGGTAGATAGCGAGCTAAATACAATAGCGGACACGATGAGCGAATACCAGAGTCTTGACTGCCACAAGCGTACGATCAACCAGTTTATATTGCAGAATTCTGTGACAGGCTGTACAATGATGGTAAACATGGCTTTAAGAGATAAGATGCTTCACATCACTGATATAGACAACACTATAATGCATGACTGGTGGGCAGCACTTGTAGCCGCACAGTTTGGAAAAACAGCATTCATAGATGAGCCAACGATATTGTACAGACAGCATGGAGACAACAGCCTGGGAGCGCTTGGGATAAATAAGCTCTCATATATTGTGCGCCGTGTCTGGCAGAAAAAACAGATACAGGAGAGCATGAGGCTGGGACGGCTTCAGGCGAGAGAATTTGCAAAGACATATAATCTGCCAACTGACAGTCTGGCAGTAAGGTATGCGGCACTGGAAGGCAAATCCAGACGCGTGAGACAACGGTTTTATAAGGAAAATGATATGTATAAGACCGGGACCATGAGACGGCTGGGACAGGCTGTGTGGGATGATTTGACAAAAGTATCAGTAGAGAGTATAATTCTTAGGCATTTAGTGACAAATAATATTTTAGATTAGGAAAGAATTTAATTGTTATGGAAGAAAAATTTATAAAAAAAGTATTTGGAATAACATTGTTGGTTTATTTTGCTTCTATATGTTTAGTATATTTAGTGTCAAGTAAGCAGTTTCACTACCAGGAAACTCAGAGTGATACTGTCTCACAGTCTCAGGTTGTAGGAGAGTTTGCTGAGGGAGATACAATTAAGCAGACATTTACGGTTGATAGCCAGTATCTTGAAGGGGTGACAGTTACACCGGCAACCTATGGCAAAACCGCAGAGGGGATGCTTGAAGCGAAGATTACAGATACAAACGGAAAAAATATTGCTGATATTGATGTGGATATGTCAGAGCTAAGTGATAATCAGCCATATGATATAAAATTGCCTGAAAAAATCAAGGTGGATAATAATGAAAGCTACACATTAGAATTGATTTGCAAATCATTGGATGGCGACAGTCAAATCTCTTTTTACTATGGAAATTCTATCAAGATGGCAAAAGGAGAGATATCCAAATCATATGATGATAGCACTCGCGTGTATGTAAATAACGAGGGTCTTGAGGGGGAGTTATGCCTCTCTATAGATGGAATGAACACAATATGGTTTGGTAACTATTATTGGATAATAATGGGAGCAATAGGAATTCTTCTTATTGTTTATTTTGTTGTATCATTAAATAAACGGAAATCAGGTAAACAAACAGTAGTTATTGCATTCTTAGATTCTGTTTCACATTACAAGTTCCTGATAAGCCAGTTGGTAAAGAGAGATTTTAAGACTAAATATAAGCGTTCTGTGCTTGGTGTGTGTTGGAGCTTTTTGAATCCACTCTTAATGATGCTTGTTCAGTATGTGGTATTTTCTACTATATTTAGTTCAGGAGTGGCGAATTACCCTGTATACCTACTTAGTGGAATTGTTATGTTCAACTTCTTTAATGAATGTTGTGCTATGGGAATTTCAGCTATAACATCAAACTCTTCACTTATAACAAAGGTATATGTACCTAAATATATATACCTCTGTCAAGGGCAATGTCATCATTAGTAAACCTTGGATTTTCACTTATCCCTTTGCTCATAGTGACATTTGTTACAGGATTATGCCTAGACCGGCATTTATATTATTGCCATTTCCTATCATATGCATGATGATATTTAGTCTGGGAATGAGCTATTTCCTTAGTACGTCAATGGTGTTTTTTAAGGATACGCAGTTTATATGGAATGTACTGAGCACAGTGTGGCTCTATGCGACACCTATTTTCTATACAGAAAATATTATTACTTCACCTATATTATTAAAAGCTTTTCATTGTAATCCAATGTATCAGTTTATATACTTTGTGAGAAGCATTCTCATAGATGGGGTATCACCGTCACCACAGCATTATTTATATTGTATTCTGCTATCAGTTGTACCATTTATACTTGGTTTCTGGTTCTTTAAAAAGAATGAGGACAAGTTTATTTTCAATCTGTAAACATTAAGGAGTATGACCTATGAACATGATAGAAGTAAAAGATGTGTCTATATGCTTTCGAATGGCAAATGACAAATTGAATAGCCTGAAAGAGTTCATGATCCAGAAAGTGAAGGGAAAACTTAAATATGAGGAATTCTGGGCACTTAAAGATGTGAGCTTCAATGTGAAAAAAGGTGAGGTTGTGGGAATAGTAGGTCACAACGGAGCCGGAAAAAGTACAATATTGAAGGTAATCTCAGGGATTATGAAGCCTACAGAGGGAACTGTCGTAACACATGGTAATATTGTTCCAATGCTAGAGCTCGGAAGTGGCTTTGATATGGATCTTAGTGGCAGAGAAAATATATATCTTAATGGTTCAATACTGGGATATTCAAAAGAGTTCCTGGATGAAAAGTTTGATGAAATCCTTGAATTCTCTGAGCTTGGAGAGTTTATAGAGCAGCCAATTAGAAACTATTCCTCCGGAATGCTTATGAGACTGGCTTTTTCGGTGGCGACTATTGTGAATCCGGAAATACTGATTGTGGATGAAATATTAGCTGTAGGAGATGCTGACTTTCAGGAAAAAAGTAAGAATAAAATGCTTGATTTGATGAGTGGCGGAACTACAGTGCTATTTGTATCACATATGATATCTCAGATACGGGAGATGTGTGATACAGTTGTTTGGCTTGATCATGGTAAAGTAAAGATGATTGGTGGGGCAAAAGAGGTATGTGATGCATATCAGTTTAAGAAGAGTGAAAACGATGAATTGTCGAAGCTTTACTTTGATGATGGAACAGGCTTTAATGAGAGAGCTACATTTACTCAGGTTATGCCGATGGATGGTAATATCTTTAAACAGGTATATGAATTCCCGACAAAATGCCAGCATGTGAGATATGATCCGGTAGAGGGTACAACGATATCGCTTAGTGACTTGAAGATTGTAGCAGAAGATGCAAATGTCAATATTATAGCTACGAATGGCAGACAAGTTGATGATGTATTCTATTTTGGAAAGGATGATCCTTGGATAGATATGTCATTTAGTCATGGCGTTTCAAGTGTAGAAATAACTGGTGTTGTAAGAGAAGTCAACGAAGATGCAATGTAAATATGAATAGTGGAATAGTATTAAATATTAAAAAAAAATGGTCTGTTTGCAACTGCCAAAAAAATCAAGAGAAAGCTTGATGAAGAAAATGCATATAAAATCTGGCAGGAGAAAAACCGACTTGATGATAATTTGCTAGAGCTGCAAAGAAGATACATTTTTAAAGAGGACTATAAATTTAGTATAGTCGTGCCGGTATATAGAACCAATGCAGAATATCTAAGAGCTATGATTGATTCTATAAAAGCACAGACATATTCTGATTGGGAGCTCTGTATTGTCGATGCTAGCGAATATAAATCTGGTGAAGATAAAGAGACTATCAATATAATTGAAAAGTATCTGGCTGATGATAAAAGGATTAAATTTAAAGTTTTAGAGGAAAATCATGGGATTTCAGCAAATACAAATGCTGCTATAGAAATGGCAACAGGAGATTTTATTGTTTTTGCAGATCATGATGATATGTTAGCTCCGGATGCACTTTTTGAGTGCGCAAAACTTTTAGAGAATGAGCCTGATGCAGATATTATATATTCAGATGAAGATAAAATAGTTGCTGGTGGTACAAAACGCTTCCAACCATATTTCAAACCGAATTTTAATATAGATCTTTTAAGAGCTAATAATTATATTTGTCATTTGTTTGTAGTAAGAATGTCGATTGCTAAGCAGGTTGGAATTTTAAATCCTGACTTGGATGGTGCACAGGATTATGATTATATTCTTAGGTGTGCAGAAAAAACTGATTCTATATATCATATACCTAAGATATTATATCATTGGCGATGCCATGAAAATTCTACATCTGAAAATCCTGATAGTAAGCTTTATGCATTTAAAGCCGGAAAAAAAGCACTTGAAGACCATATTAAAAGAAAGAAAATTGATGCTAAGGTTGAAGAAGGACCATATCATGGGACTTATCACATCATATACGGGTATAGTAAGACAACGCCAATAACTATTATTGTGGTTGGTGATAGAATATATGATAAGGCATGTGTGGATTCAATTGAGTGCAGTTCCAAGTACGTTAATAAGAATTACTTGTTTATAGAAACAAAAGAACAGATAAAAGAAGTTGTAAAAGATATACAAACTGATTATATTTGGATTATCAATAACAGATATAAAGTCATGAGCTTTAAATGTATAGAAGAAATGCTTGGATATATAACAAGACCGGAGGTAGGAGCAGTAGGTGCAAAAATATGTAAAAAGAAATATATTTTGCAGGCTGGCATAGATGTAGATCAGGAAGGAAGCGTTATATATCCGTTTAAGGGATATGGAAGATCCGAAGCAGGAAATTTTAACAGACTTGTAAGTACAAGAGATTGTTATTCAGTCTCATCAGACTGTGTGATGTTAGATAAGAGTGTATTATTATCTATGATAATGCCGGATAAGGCTGGATGTGAGAATGATTTAGAATTAATCCTGGGTAAGACTTTGAAGAAATTAAATAAATATGCAGTATATAATCCATATATTGAGATTGAAGCGCGATAAAAGATAAGCAATTGAAGGGTGCAGGTTATTATTTATGAATACTATCAAGCAAAATATAAAAAAAGTAGCAAGACCAATTTATCATAAAGTAGTTCCGGAGAAGGTAAGAGCACGTAGGGCAGCAAGATTAAATCGCAGTTGGAATATGAAACATGGATTACTATGCTTGAAGCAAATGAGAACTATGATGAGAAGTTTGAATATAATCCTAAGATTTCAATTTTGGTACCTGTTTATAATGTACTGGACAGACATCTTATTCCTTGTATTGAGTCTGTACTTAATCAGGTATATACAAATTGGGAGCTTTGTCTGGCTGATGACTGTTCTTCATGGGATAGTGTGAGAGAGACTCTTGCAAAGTATGAAGGAAACGAAAAAATCAAGATTGTCTACAGAACAGAGAATGGTCATATTTCACGTTGCACAAATTCAGCGCTTGAAATTGCGACAGGGGAATTTGTCGCATTTATGGATTGTGATGATGTATTGCGTCCAAATGCACTTTATGAAGTTGTAAAAAAATTGAATGAAAATCCCAATTTGGATTTTATCTATAGTGATGAGGATAAAATTGATGATGATGGTTTCAATAGACATATGCCACATTTTAAGCCGGATTGGTCTCCGGATACATTAATGTCACATATGTATACTTGTCATTTTGGAGTGTATCGCAGAAGTATTGCAAATGAGATAGGTGGATTAAGAGCTGGTTATGAAGGTGCACAAGACTATGATTTTACTCTTAGATTTACTGAAAAGACAAATAAAATAGCTCATATTGATAAAATCTTATATCATTGGAGAGAAAGAAAAGAATCAACAGCTTTGGATCCATCTGCAAAGCCATATATATTCGAGGCTGCAAAGAAGAGCAAGGAAGATGCTCTTGCGAGACGTGGTCTCAAGGCTAATTTGGAAATGGTAGATATAATGTATCAATATAGGGTGAATTATATCTCGCAGACCAATCCGCTTATAAGCGTGATAATACCATCAAAAGACAACTATAAAGTCTTAAAAAGATGTATAGAGACCTTGTATGAAATTACCAGATATAGGAATTTTGAAGTTATTCTTGTGGACAATGGAAGCAATGACGAAAATAAGAAACTGTATCAGGGATTAGCAGACAAGTATAATTTTAGATATATCTATGAAAAAATGAACTTTAACTTTTCAAGAATGTGTAATATAGGAGCTAAAGAAGCTAAGGGTGATTACTACTTATTTCTAAATGATGATATTGAAATAATTAATGAGGAATGGCTTGAAAGAATGGTTGGACATGCAGAATTAGAGCATGTTGGAGCAGTTGGGGCAAAGCTGTTATACCCGAATAGTAAGAAAATTCAGCATATTGGTGTTATCAATATTGCTAATGGTCCAGTTCATGCATTTATAGGTTATAATGATGATAATATATATTATTTCGGACGAAATAAAATAGATTATAACTGGCTTGTTGTTACGGCTGCTTGTATGCTCGTAAATGCTGCAAAGTTTAATAAAGTAAATGGGTTTAATGAGGATATGCCGGTTGCATATAATGACGTTGAACTTTGTTTTAGGCTTGTAGAGGCTGGATATTATAATGTTGTTAGGAATGATGTTATACTTTATCATCATGAATCGGTAAGTCGTGGTAACGATTTGAAAAGTGAGAAAAAGTTTAAACGATTAATGGCAGAACAAAAACATTTATATAAATTGCATCCGTACTTTAAAAATAAAGATCCATTTTATAGCTCAAATCTGACACAGCATGCTCCTGATTTCTCATATAATATGATGAAAGAGAATATTGGAAAGTGTGTTGTTGAAGAATGTACAAAGGAATTTGATATTTGTAGAAAAGTTGTGAATGCGATTGATAATATTTATGTAGGAAATAAATGTATAATTGAGGGATGGGGATTTTATAATGAAAAACCGTATAATGGGAATATACAATTATTACTGAAATCAGATAATAAGTCCTATCTAATAACTACTCGTAAGATTTTTAGAAGCGATTTGGCTATTCATTTTAAGCGAAAACCAGGTGCAGAATTATCAGGATTTATATGTGAGTTCGACAAAATTGATGCAGGTAAGTATCAAATATATGTGTGCTGTAATGGAAAAGCAACGAAGACAAAACGACATATTATAATAAACAAATGAAATCATTTGTTGTAGGAGTAAGAAATGTCAAAAAAAATATTAGCAAAATATCATTATGGATTTTAATATTTAGTATATTAAGTCTTGTGACAGTAGCCATGGTTTGGTCCCCTCGTAAAGAATTAAAGATTCGCGGAAATGCTGATAATTTATTAGAACGATATGATACATCGGATATAATAGAATATAGCGGTTGTTATATAAATCAAAGTGGTCAAATTTGTATTAATGGAGTAGATCCGCATATTGTTTTTAAAAAAGAAAATATTAAGAATGTAACAACAATTGTTATTAAATTAAAAGATAAAGTATCTGGCGATTTAGATGTACAGTTATATTTTGATGATGGCAATGAATTTAATGAAAATGATAGTTGTATAAAAACTATTTTTTCAGGGGATGACAACGTAGGGTTTGAACTTACTAACAAAAGCCTTAAACAAATTAGAATAGATGTTGATTCTGATTTTAACTTTGATGATATAGAAATATATTCAGGTAAGTCAATAATTAGTATTGACAAAGAAAATATGCATTATGAAAGAATAATTTACTCTATTTGTTTTACTGTTTTTATTATATCGATTTTATTATTTATAGACAAAAAATTGAATTTTAGTGATACAATTATTTGCTTTATCGGTAGAAAATATAAAATAGCATTAAGAGATTTACTTATATTTATAGTTTCTTTGGTTATAGGAGCTATAATTGCGTATTTTGTTAGTGGACTAAAGTTTATGTATAGTACGTGGCTATTTTGTTCTGCTATAGTCGCTATTATTTTATTTATATTGATTAGCTATAGAACGATAAAAGATAAGCCGGAGAAATTACTTGTCAGGCTGGTTTTTGTTTCTTCTATTACTATGTTATTTGTTTCTCCAATTGGTCATATTAGTTGGGATATTGATTCACATTTTAAATTTGCAATAAGTTCTTCGTCTGTTGCACATATAGGTTTATCAGAACCAGAGTTAGAAGTCTTGACTAATGGGGGGAATTTTATTCAGAATACAGACACTTATGCTCAAAATATTGAAAAGATTAATACTTTAAACAAGAATAGTGATGCAATAATAAAATATATAGATCATAATATTTCTTTGACGCATTGCCTAGTGGAGTTGTGATTGCCTTGCTAAGATTGTTTGGAGCAAACTTTTTTGTGATATATAAATTTGGACAAATTCCAATAGTATTAGTATATTCATTATGTTGTTATTTTGCCATGAAACGATTACATAGTGGAAAAATGATATTAGCTGTTGTGGCTATGTTTCCAACATCTTTATTTATAGCAAGCAATTATTCTTATGATACATGGGTTATTGGATTTGTCATGATTGGAATGGCGTATTTTGTGGGCAACTGTCAGGAAGAAGGTGTGGTTTCGACAAAAGATACGGTCATTATGGTTATAGCATTTGCAATAGCAATAATTCCAAAGCAAATTTATTTAGCATTTTTGATAATTCCATTTTTGATGAAACGGAACAAAATTGAGAATAAGAAAAAATATTATAGCATTTGCTCTATGGCCTTTGTAATTATGTTATTTGATTTGCTATTGAAAACCATTTTTGAAACTTCAAAAGGCGGTGATGTAAGAGGTGGTGCAGGTGTTAATCCAACTGAACAGATATTGTATATTATTCATAACCCAGTAGAATATACACGTACGTTATTAAATTTTTTGAAAGACTATTTGTCAATTAGAAATATGAATGGGTTTATTGATCACTTTGCATATCTGGGAATTGGTACAACAACAGTTGCTATAATAGTATTTGCATTTTTGGTTTTTACAACATTAACAGATAAACGTGAATACGACGTTAAGGCATATTCGAAAATAGTTTATATATATGATATTTTGATGTTTTTTGGAACAGTAGTTTTGATAGCTACATCACTGTACATTGCATATACAGAAGTTGGTTCAAATACAATAGCTGGATGTCAATCAAGATATATAACACCATTGATTTATCCATTATTTGCCGTTTTGGGTGGTAGTGGAATCAGGTTGAAATTTGATTATAGAGTATATAATTATATTGTAATGATAATTATGCAAAGCGTTTCAATGTGGTGCATATATCAGTATATTTTAATCAAAATGTTATAGGGAGGAAAAATGATAAAACATGAGTTTGTGATTTGTGCATATAAAGAAAGTAAATATTTAGAAGATTGCATAATTTCATTGAAAAAACAGAAAAAAAAATCAAATATTAAGTTAGCAACATCAACACCGAACAACTATATTGAAAATTTATGTAATAAATATCAGATTGAAATGTTCGTTAATAAAGGTGAAAAGGGAATTGCGGGAGATTGGAATTTTGCATATTCATGCTCTGATGCGCAATATATAACAATAGCACATCAGGATGATATTTATAGAGAAAATTATTCAACTGAAATTATAAATACATTTGATAAATATCCACATGCTTTAATCGCGTTTTCAGATTACTCGGAGCTCATTAATGGAAATTTTTCTGACAATGGGTTTAATTTGAAACTGAAAAGGATAATGTTAAAGAATTTAAGGAATCATGACAAGGCATACAGAATTAAAAATAAGAGAAGTGCTATAAGACTTGGAAATGCAATTTGCTGTCCTTCTGTTACATATTCAAAGGAAGCTTTATGTGATTATGAACCGTTATTTAAAACAGGTTTTAGAAGTAATGTTGATTGGGAAACATGGGAAAGAATATCTAGAGCAGAGGGGGAGTTTTTATATTGTAATGAAATATTAATGGCACACAGAATTCATGAAGAGTCGGAAACATCAGCAGTAATAGGAGATAATTTAAGAAGTAAAGAGGATTATGAGATGTTTTTAAAATTTTGGAATAGACCGGTTGCAAAGGTCTTAACAAAAATATATTCTCTTAGTGAAAAAGAAAACAATGTATAGAAAGTAAGGTGTAGATATGAATCGGCTATTAATAGTAATCCCAGCGTATAATGAGGAAGAAAGTATAGAAGAAGTTGTGAATAATATTAAAGAAAATTATTCACAATTTGATTATGTTATTGTAAATGATGGCTCAAAGGATAGCACATACTCAGTTTGTGAAAAAAATAAATATAATATAATTGATTTGCCAATAAATCTTGGATTGGCAGGAGGATTTCAGGCGGGAGCAAAATATGCTTATTTAAAAGGTTACGATTGCTTTATTCAGTTTGACGCAGATGGACAGCATTTACCTGAATATATCGAAAAAATGCTAAAGAAGCTTGATGAAGGCTATGATATTGTTATTGGTTCAAGATTTGTGGATGAAAAAAGCCTATTTCTGCTAGAATGTTGGGAAGCAGACTTATATCCACAGCGATAAAACTGACAACTGGAGTAAAAATAAATGATCCAACATCTGGTATGAGATTATATAGCAGAAAATGTATTAAGGAATTTGCACAGGAAATTAATTATGGACCAGAACCGGATACGATATCATATTTGATAAAAAATGGAGCAAAGGTTGCTGAGGTGCAGGTTGAATGAAGGAGCGTGTTGCAGGAACAAGTTATTTGAATTTTGCAAGATCCATTTCTTATATGTTTAGAATGTTAATGTCTATATTGTTTGTACAGAATTTTAGAAAAAGATAGGGAGGATATAGAGTATGTCAACATCATTGAGAGTTATTTTATTTGTTGCGTCATTATGTGTTTTTTTCTTTATAATGAAGAAAATAAAGAAAGCAAAACTAAAAATTGAATATGCTTTATTTTGGATTGTATCAAGTATTTTATTATTAATTTTAAGTATTTTTCCTCAAATTGCATATTTTTTTGCAGATATATGCGGAATAAAAAGCCCGGTAAATTTTATATTTCTATTTTCAATAATGGTACTTTTTGTTCATAATTTTTATTTGACTTTAAGAATTTCCAATTTAGATAATATGATAAACAGTCTTACCGAAGAAATTGCAGTGAGAGATTATTATAAGAAAGAAGAGGAAAATGAAAGTAAATAAACTATTAACAATAGCGTGTCATAAATATGTTAGTAGTGAGACCTCTGAAAAAAACAATTTTGTTTGGAATATGATTGGAAGCATGATATTTGCGGCAGCATCAATGATATTATCTTTATTGATAATTAGAATAGTTGGTGAAGATGATGGAGGAATTTTTGCCATAGCAATAACAGTAGCGCAGATGCTTGCTTTTATAGAGTATTATGAAACAAGGACATTTCAGGTTACAGATACTAAAAGCACTTTTGAATTTGGACATTACAAGGCAGTAAAATATATTTTATTTGTTGTGTCGGTTGTTGTTAGTATCGTTTATTCAATATTGACAGCTAAATCAAATATATATAAGTGCATCGTTATTTTATTGATGTGTATTTATAGATTTGTTGATGCATATGCAGATTTATACGAGGGAACATTTCAAAAAGATGGTCGTTTAGATTTAACAGGAAAATCTCAAGCATTTAGAACGGTTATGTCAGTTACTGTAATGTTAGTAGTTCTTATTATTACGAAAAATATGATTTTAGCTATATCGTTGTCAATTCTTATTGCAATACTTGGTTTGATTATTTTTGATGTAATGCCGATGAAAACATTTAGAAATATAGCTGTTATCTGGAATGAGAAATATATTTTGGGTATTCTCAAGAATTGTTTTCCTTTATTTATAGGTTCTTTTTTATGGTCATATATTTTAAGTGCTAGTCGAATAGCAATAGATGCAAAAATGGCATCAAACTATTCAGCATATTTTCAGACATTATTTATGCCTGTTTCTATTGTAAACCTATTTGCAACTTTTGTTATGAAGCCCGCGTTAACTAAATTAGCAGACGAATATGCTTCAGATTACAAGAAACCATTTATTGTTTCAATATCAAAAATATCAGTAATAATAGTAGGCTTTACTATAATTTGTATAATTGGGGCTTGGATTTTAGGAATTCCTGTATTACAGATTTTAACGGGTTCAGAATTAATACAATATAAGATGGTATTGATTTTACTTATGTTTGCGGGTGGAATTAATGCGTTATCTTATTTTGGTTATTATGTTTTAACTGTGATGCGAAAATCAGGAATGATAATTATAGGATATATAGTTTCTGCTATAGTTGCGAAATTGGCAAATGAATACTTAGTGGCTAGATATGGAATAAAAGGTGGCGCATACGGTTTTCTCACTTCTGTAATGGTGTTGTTTTTAATATTTTATTTTTGTATAATCTATACAATTTTAAAAAAAGAACACAAAAAGAGATTAAGAAAAAAAATTAAGAAAAAATTAAGAAAAAGTTGAAAAAAATACAAG